>Ga0307424_1000941_pt1 | contig 15478 bp, 13 predicted proteins | sample SalMarWE160320MG_FD_202157 | JGI IMG/M metagenome (GOLD analysis project Ga0307424, IMG submission 202157) | Salt marsh sediment microbial communities from the Plum Island Ecosystem LTER, Massachusetts, United States - WE1603-20 | ecosystem: Environmental > Aquatic > Marine > Intertidal zone >... | reverse complement strand
CAGCTTTTCCAGAGTCTTCCGTGCCGACAGTTCATAGTTTGGTTGACGTGCAGGTATGGTGCATCCGAGAAATATGGCGTAGCTTTTCATTGTGACGCCTCCGTCTTTTCTGGTTTAATAAAGCCCGTTGCAACGAGAATCTTGTTCAAGTCTTCTACGCCCACAGGCTTAAGCGGCGGCAGACCGTATTCTTCGCGTTTCTTTTCCACGAACTTGGAAATCTGAACAATCCGCCCTTCAGCAATCAATGCAGCCCCAAAATCTGCGTATATGTTCGGGGAATGCCCTGCCTCTATGGCAATGTTTCTCAGCGCGTAGATTACGTCGGCGATCTCAACGTTTTGGGGGCACCTTTCTTGACAGTTGAAGCAGGAAGTGCACAGCCATATGGCGTCTCCAGAGACAACCTCTTCCCGCTCGCCCAAGAGAGACAACTTGATGACTTCTCTGGGATTAAAACGGGGATCAAGCCGAGCTACGGGACAGCTGCTGGCGCAGGTTCCACACTGGTAACATGCAGTCAGGGTTTCTCCGCCATGACGGCAGGTAACCTCTTCAGAGAAGGACATGGTTTCAGCTTTTTTGATGTTATGATGCGGCATATCAGTTTGCCTCCTTTCAGGAATCTCCCAGTAGTTTCAGCGTGCCCAGCTTGGCTACACGGTCAGTCATCATCTGCGCAGCCTCTGCGAACTGGGCGCCTTCGATGTACACCATCTTGAATGTCTCGAGCCTTTCGGGTTCGATTCCGTATTCCTTCAGCAGCACCTTAGCAAAATCCATTTTCTTGTTAGCTTTTTCACTGCCAACCTCATAGTGGCAACCGTCAGTTTTGCATTCGACAATCATGACGCCTTGGGCGCCAGCTTTGAAGGCTTCAAGAATCTGGTTAACGCGCACTATCCCAGCGCATGGAACTTTAATGATCCTCACGTTAGCGGGATACTGCAACTTAGCCATGCCCGAAGAGTCAACAGCCGTGTGTCCACATTCTTGGCAGCAGATGGCTAGAACAAGAGGCTTCGATGTTCCATTCACGGACATGAGAGCCTTCACTTGGGCTTCCATCTGGGCGGGTCGTGAGTGCCTAAGTTCTATAGCGTTCAGCGGACAGGTTCCCACACAAACGCCACACCCTTCACAGAGCAGGTCGCTAACGCGGGCAACAAAATGGTCCTCAGTTGTCGGCTCCAAACTGATGGCGCCATATGGACACATCACTGGACAGAACTCACAGTCACCACAAAACTCATCGTTGACGAATGCAGTCCGTTGATCTTTGACGATTTTGCCGCTGGTCAAGAACTTTACAGCCTTCATAGCCGCTGAATGAGCATGCAACGAAACGGTGGGCGCATCCTTCGGGAATGTTGCTCCTCCACACAGGAAAATTCCTCTCTGCTTAGTTTCAGTTGGCCGCAGTTTGGCATTGTATTCCTTGAAGAAACCGTCCACCTCCAAGTCGAGACCCAACAATTCGGCAAGTTCCGCGGTTCCTTCAGCAGGCACCATAGCAGTAGCCAAAACAACCAAGTCAGCCTCCAAGTCTAGGAACCGTTTCAGAAGGGCATCCTCAACGTCAACAATCAGTTTGCCTTTCTCTTCGTCAGCATAGATTTCGGTGGGTCGCCCCTTAACGAACTTGATTCCCATGTCCCTGGCGCGTTCATAGTAGTACTCGTGTTCTCTTCCGGTGGTTCGTATGTCAATGTAGCAGATTGAAATTTCCGCGTCAGGATTAGCTTCTTTGACCAGAGACGCGTTTTTCAACGAAATCATACAGCAGATTCCTGAACAGTACGGGTTGTAGCGTCTGTCTCGTGAGCCAGCACATTGAACAAAAACGATCTTCTTGGCGGGCTTGCCGTTTGAAGGACGCATAATTTGTCCGCCTGTTGGACCGAATCCGTCGATCATCCTAGCCAATTCAAGGTTGGTGACGACGTCAGGATACTCGTCGTAATGGTACTCTTTTATTGCGCTTGGATCGAACTCTTTGAAGCCCGTTGCAACAACTATGCTGCCCACATTAAAGGTCACCTGCTCAGGCTTCTGATCCAAATCGATAGCGTTTGTTGGACAAGCAGAAACACATTTGGCGCAGTCATGGAACTTGCAGGCGTCCTCGTCTATGACGTAGACTTGTGGGTGAACAACGGGAACGTTGATGTAGATTGCTTTGCGCTTCGACAGGTTTGCATTGTATGCGTCGGAAGTTTCAACAGGACAAACAGAAACACATTTGTCGCAAGCTACACACTTGTCTGCATCAACATACCTGGGCTTCTTTTCGACAGTAACTTTGTAGTTTCCGGGAACGCCGTCAACAGCAACAACCGACGCGTTTGTCAGTATATTCAGGTTAGGAATTTCGCTGAAGCCGGAACGGTACACACATTTTCGGGAAGTGTGGGTGATGGTCTTCACGTCAGAGGAGGGGGGTTGGATGCAGATGGCGCAGTCGTCTGTTGGGAAGAATCGGCCAGCGCGGGCAGCCAAACCTCCAAGAAAGGGCGCCTTCTCGATCAGGTTCACCTCGAAGCCTAAATCAGTCAAGTCCACAGCGGTTTGCATGCCGCCGATGCCTCCGCCGATAATTAGGGCGGATTTGAGGGCGGGGAACTCTAGTTTCTCGATGGGTTCAAGAAGTTTTGCCCGTTCAATGGCTGACAGAAGCATTGCTTTAGCTTTTTCGGTGGCTTCTTTTGGTGTATTCCTGTGTGGCCATGCGCAGTGGTTTTTGAGGTCGATTACTTCAACAAGGTAGGAATTGAGACCTGCGTTTTCGACTGCCTGAGCGATGTTTACGTCACTTATTTTTGTGATGTTTTCAGCGACGACGACGCGGTTGATTTTTCCGTTTTTCACTGCATCTACGATTGTCTGTAATCCTTTGCCTCGCCAGAACTCGCTGCCTCTGGCAATGAGAGCCACGTTGGGGATGGTCTTCACGAAGCTTGTGAGAGCATCGAAGTCTAGGATTTCAGACAGCTGTTTTCCGCAGTCAGATAAGAACACTCCGACTTTAGGTTGCTCCATCTTTCATTCGCTCATCTGCGGACGGTCTTAACTAGTTTCTTGTCGCTGTCAAAGACGTTAACTTCTAGGGGCATCTCGCCGATAGCAAAGTGTGTAGCGCAAGCCCAGCAGGGATCATATGCTCTGAATGCCATCTCAACCATGTTCAGCAAGCCATCGTTAACCACGCCGTTTTTGATTATGCCTTGTGCGGCATTCTTTACGGACATGCAGATGCCTGGCGCGTTATGGGTTGTAGCCACAACCAGGTTAACCTTCTTTGCTAGAGCATTCTCATCCAACTGGTAGTGGTGGATTAGAGTGCCTCTTGCAGCTTCAACTATTCCAACGCCTTCTCCGGGCTTTCCAGGCTTGTTTCGGATGTTCTTGCTGGTTATTTCAGGGTCTTTGATCAGTTCTAGACCGCGTTCAGTCGCATACATCAATTCGATCAGTCTTGCCCAGTGGAAAGCCAAAGTTGCGTGGACAGGTTTTCCGCCAAGAGTCTTGTACATCCGCTCATATTCTGCCTGTGCAACGGGCGTCGCCATACCTTCAGCTGCGTTGAGTCTTCCAAGTGGACCGACACGATATATACTGGTTTCAGGTCCAGTCACGAAGCCCTTCCAGCCAATCTTCTTCAGATAAGGCATTTTAACGTAAGTCCATGGCTCAACATGCTCTTCGATAACGTCCAAGTATTCTTCGGGACCAAATTTGACGAACTCTTTTCCTTGCGTGTCGACCACGCGGACTTTGCCGTCGTAGAAGTTCACCTTGTTGTTTTTGTCAACTGTGCCCATGTAGTATGTGGGCAGGTTGTATGGGTCGCTTGTGATCAGTTTAACGTAGTCAGCATTCTTTAGAACAATATCGTCGAATAGTTTCAGGCTGAACTTGGCGAATTCGTGGCAGCTCTCAAGCATGTTTTGGATGTCTTGGCGTTCTTCCTCGTTTATTGCTTTAGCTATACCGCCTGGCATAGCAGCGCTAACAGGATGAGTTGGTCTTCCTCCGATAATTCCGGTGATTTTTTGTCCATAAGCGCGGTGCTTTATGACCTCGCCTGCGACTTCCAAGCCAGCCTTCTCGATTACTCCAAGAATGTTACGTTTTGCTGCGGGAGCGTCAGGTCCCACAACAAAGTCTGGACCGCCAAGGAAGTAGAAGTGAAGTATGTGGTCGTAGATGAAGTAGCCACAGTACTCTAGTTCCCGTAGTTTCTTGGCTGTTTCTGTGGGTTCCACATTGAATGCTGCGTCTAACGCCTTTGCTCCTGCCATGTGGTGGGCAACTGGGCAGACTCCACAGATTCTGGTTGTTATTATGGGCAGGTCTTCTGCGCGTCTTCCTTCACAGAATTTTTCGAAGCCTCTTAGTTCCGGAACTTGGAAGTAGGCGTTTTCTACGTTTCCAGAGTCGTTTAGGAATATGGTTATTTTTCCGTGTCCTTCAAGTCGGGTAATTGGGTCTATTACTATTTCTTTCATTTCTGCACCTTCCTCCTGAGAATAGAGTTAGCTAATGAATACTTGTAGAATGTTCCTATGGGATCCACAATCTGCTTAACAACATCTGAATCTGCTGCAAGAGATGCAATAGCACTGATAGCCGCCGCACCTTGATCGTCCACTCGGGGACCTGGACCGCCACAGCCAGTGCAGGGTATGTTAACGTTTGGACACTGAGAACCACAACCAGCGCGGGTAGCCGGTCCCATACAGATGACGCCTTGGTCCAAGAAACAGGTTTCGCCGTCATCTTCGATTTCGTAGATTCTCTTTATTTCAGTGATTTGTGTGTGCTTCTTCGTTCTTGGGCATTCATCACAGACTGACTTGTCTGGCAAGAAGCTTGAGCCCTTAGGAGGAAGATTGCCTGTTATGAAGGCAGTAAACATGCTCAGTATAGATGGAATAGGTGGAGGACAGCCTGAGATTGTGTAGTCAACATCAACGGTTTGGGGCAAAGTTTTCACGGTGTCATAGAATTCAGGAAGTTCCAGTTCTCCCTCTTTGACCTTGACACGTGTTTGAGGTGTCACTTTTTCAGGGTTTACAGTTGATTGAGTTTCAAGGTAGGCTCTCTCAAAGACGGTTTTCCTGTCCCAAAGATTCGCAAGGCTTTTCACACACCCATCGTTGGCGCATGAACCGAAAGCCACGAGTATCTTTGATTTCTGTCTTAGAAGTTTAGCCATCCTCTCATTTTCTTCTGTTCTTATTGCGCCGTTGAAGAAGCAGGCGTCTATGCTCTTGTCTGGCATGGCTTCAACATCTTTGTATTTGATGTCCATAGCTACAGGCCAGAAGACAATGTCAGCAGCTGCAACGACATCCAAGATTTTCTCGTTGACGTCAAGAACAGCTACTTCGCAGCCTCCACAACTAGCCGCCCAATAAAACGCGATCTTTAGTTTTTCCTTTCCCATGGGAATCACCGTTTACAAGAAACTCGATTAAAGATGCGCGGACAAATAAAGCTTTCTTTTTAACAAAAATTTCAGGCATAAACTAAGGTAACAGATGAAAAAGAAAGAGTGCATAGCCGAAAAGGCTAGGCGCCTGATTGAAGGCGCTTGAAATAAAGGGGAAACTAAAGTTTTCGCAGGAGCAACTCTGCGGCTAAGACCATGGGCTCCCAAGTTTCTGACACTGGAGGCGCATAGCAGGTTTCGGCTTTCGCAAATTCTTGGATGGTCATTTCGTTTAGTATAGCAAAAGATAAGACGTTGATGCGTTGGGTTACTTCTTCGCCGCCGATAATTTGACCGCCAATCAGCTTACATGTTTCCTTGTCTGCAACGAGTTTAACTTTGACAGGTAATGCGCCGGGGAAGTAGTCAGCCCTTGTTTTCGAAACTAGAGTTGCGGAAACGGCTTCTAATCCGGAGCGTTTAGCCATGAACTCTGTGAGTCCAGTGCCTCCGACTTCAGTTTCAAATAAGCGGGTAATCCAAGAACCCATAGCACCATTAAATGTGGAGTATCCTCCGGCAGCGTTGATTCCTGCAACTTTTGCTTGCCTCACAGCCGTGGTTCCAAGCTGGCTCATCATAGGTCTGTGAGTGATAGTGTCTATTGACTCGGCGCAGTCTCCAGCCGTGTAAATGTCCTTGATGTTGGTTTCCATTCTCAAATTGCTTTTTATTCCCTGTCTTCCAAGTTCTACGCCAGCATTTTTTGCCAATTCAAGGTTGGCTCTTACGCCAGTGGCTACAACCACCAAGTCTGCGGGAATTACTTCGCCTGCAACCTTGACTCCTGTGACTGTGGAGTCTCCAAGGAACTCTTCTGCTCCTTTTCCAACAATAATGTTCAAGCCTTTCTCTTCAAGCGCTTGCTGGACGTGATCAGCCATTGCTTTGTCCAGCAACACAGGAAGGACGTATGGCAAAAATTCAACAACCGTAGTTTTTAGTCCCCGCTCAAGGCAGGCTACGGCGACTTCAAGTCCGATAAGTCCGGCGCCGATGATTACTGCTGATTTTGCTGTTTCGATTGCTTCGTTGATTTGTTTTCCATCTTTTATGGTTCGAACAGCAAATATTCCCTTTTTGTCACGTCCCTTTATGGGAGGCATGAAGGGGTCAGCGCCGGTGGTTATAATTAAACTGTCATAGGAAAGGGTGTCTTTGTTTCCGCTCTTGTCCGTTATGTCAACTGTTTTTGCTTTCGCATCAACATTTGTTACGGTGGTCTCGGTTAGAAGGTTCAGTTTCATCATTTTGTAGAATCTTTCAGGAAAAACCACCAAATCATCGAAAGTTTTTATTTGTCCGCCCAAAACAAAGGGAAGACCGCAACGGGAGTACGCTGCCTTATCCTCTTTTGTTATTAGCGTTATTTCCGCAGTTCTATCGGTTTTCCTAGCTGCAGAAGCCGCATCAAGACCCGCAGCATGAGCTCCAATAATAACGATTTTTCGCGTCATTTACATCTCAACCTTGGCTGTCAGAGTAAGAACAGTTTTCCATATTAATCTTATTCTCAGCGAAAAGTTAAAACAGAAAATGAGCCGAAAACGCCTAGGTTCATTTCTTTGCAATAGAGTAGGTGCGAGTTTTGGGGTCGCTGTCGATGCCGCCGTCGCTGAAGAGTTTCTTTAGAGCATTGTAAACTTTCTTTTCGGATTTTTCGAGTGCTTCCGCAATCTCAGTGAGTGTCAATGGCTTTTCCGCAAGTAACTTCTTTATATCATTATGGATCTTTGCCATTACTGATTCCAGCCTAATTTTTATACACTAATTGTATGTTCCTAGATAAAAAATCTTTTAGTGAAAAAAGTGTTTGGGCTAACCCTTGTTAAGAGCCTTGATTGTTTTCTTAGGAAAACTTTAAAGCACGTACCTGTGTAGCCCGTTTAACCCTCTTTTGCTAGTTCTTTGTGCCACTCCACAGCCGCATCGAAGTTCAGGATGTTCTTCAAGTCTGCATCTAGATTTGTTGGAGCTACGACTACAAGCCATCCCTCGCCGTAGGGGTCTTCGTTGAGTAGTTCGGGTTTGGATTCCAGTTCCTCGTTTACTGCTTCAACTGTGCCGCTTACAGGGGCAATAAGGTCTGAAACTGCTTTAACAGACTCTAATGTTCCGAAGGGCTCACTTTGGGTTATTTCGTCGCCTGCGCTGGGAAGTTCGACGTATACTATGTCGTGGAGTTGTTTTTGAGCGAAATCGATCATTCCAATTCTCACTTTTCCGCCTTCTACTTTAGCCCAGAGGTACTCTTTGTGGTAATACAAGTTTTCAGGCACTTCATAGTCTTCTACTTTGACCATATTTTTCACCTCAGTCAGTTATTGTATTGTGATGCCTGTTTATCTTAAAAACGTAACGATTCAATCCGGAGAACACAAACCAATAGAACATGGAATGAAACAGTTGCAGGAAGGAAAATAACTTATTCTCATTAAAGGATACAAAAATTGAGGCAACATGGATGTTTGAGCCGATAGAAGTGGCAAACGCGGCAGACTGGAAAGAACGAATTCTAGAGGCAAAGAAATTAGTTGTGGTGCAGTTCTGGTCTCCATACTGTCCCCATTGCCGAGCAATCGAACCAGTCTATGATGAACTTGCAGCAGAATACGGAGATAAACTGAAGTTCACCAAACTCAATGTTGCAGATAGCCCCGAAAACCGGCAACTCGCTGCGAAACATGGCATAATGGGAACACCTACGTTCCTGTTTTTCTGTGGAGGAAGACCCATCAACGGCGTTGTTGGGGCACTTCAAAAGGAAGACTTGGCGCAGGCAATAGAGTTCACTATCGAGAAGCACAATGATTGCAGCAAGAAAAGCACGCCCCTGAAATTGTCGTACATCAGCTAGCAGTCTAGAATGCAACTCGGGTCAGTTCAGAAGTCAAAGCTGGATGTCTTCGAAAATCTGGGAACAGCAGAGAGACGAGAAGGAAACTTCCAGATGAAGCGATTCCGCAAGCTGGATGGCTTCCTCAACGGGGAAGGCTATGCCGTTTACTCCAGCTCTAACGGCAAGCAGGTCAGTTCTTTTTCTATGTTCACCTTTGGGTCTCATGCACCCCAAAACAATTGGAGTGCTGGGCATCAACAGCTTGGAAGAAACCAGAATCTTTGCGATGTCTTCAGGTTCAGGCGGAATCACCTTTTCCATAGGCGTTCCACGAATCGGCATGAAAGCAATGGTTATGACCGCTGAAGGCGAATATTTGGCAATCATTTTCAGTGCCTCAAGTTCGCCCTTCAGTTCCCCGTAATGCAGCCCCACCAGCACATGCGGAACAAAAGCTATTCCGACTTCATGGAAAGCCCTTAGAGAACGGTCATAATCTTCAACTTTGACGTTGAGATGATATACTTCGCGGATTGTTTCGTCGGAGCCGATTATGTCGATTAGCGCGGCGTCGACTCCAGCATCATTCAACCGTTTTGCAGTTGAGAAGCCGATTACCCCCGTGTGAACAACAACCGTTAGACCCAGCTTCCTCTTTATCTGGGCGATGACGTCCACGAAGCGGTCTATGGGAACAGAACCGTCTGGAAGGCACCCTCCACTTATGAGGCAGCCAACGGCTCCATCTTTTTTCAGTTTTGCACAAACATCAAAGAGGGCTTCGGGGGTTAGGGCTGGAACCATGGTGTCTAACACTTTGCCGTTGCAGTGTTTACAGTTCAGGGCGCAGGAGGAGCCTGTGACTGATATGGAAGGAAAAGCATCGTGAGGCGAACAGAAATATTTGCTTTTGTAGTAAACAAAACTTGGGGCATAGAACCGAATCTTCCCAGGCATATTCGGAATAGCACCACTCTCAATTAACGAAACCAGCTTCTTTTTCGGCATCCGCCATACTGTCTCAGCGTCTAGGCTTGGCATACAGGTTTACAATCGTAAGGGGCTTCTAAAAAACTTTTGAGGACGGATTAAGGACGACGCCAAAGAGACTATTTCTTTAGCGGTTCTGGCTTTTTTCTTCCATCAAAGACGTGATGCAGCGCAAGGATGGGATGATGTAACAGCATTCGGGGTCCTGAATACCGCATAACCGTTGTTATCTTTGTCTTCATGTCTGGCTTGTAGCAATGAACCAAGCATTTGCCGCAAGTTGATTTGTTCTCCTGAAAGGGGCACTTTGACAGGCGAAGCATAGCATATTCATGAAGTTCTTTACATTCTGGGCACAATTCATCTTTATCAGTTCCGTGATGTTTACGGCAATAAAGACGGATCATGGCGTCGACCGTTTTTTTCTCGCGTCTTATTCGAGGACCATCAACCATTTTCAGTTCTCCAAAAGTTCAGAAAAGAAAGAGTGAAAAGGAGCCCATAAGAAGTTTCTGCTTTTGAAATGATTAGTTCAGCCACATTTTTGGTAGAGATAAATATAGGCATCAGATTACTACAGTGCAGATTTCAGAAATGTTCGGTGCCACCAAATGAGCGCCCCATGCTTTCCCGAAAGAGTCCGCGTCTCCACCGGCTCAGCTATAGTGCTAGGCTTGCTAAAAGGTAGGCTAGACGCTAAACCCACAACCGCGTACCTGCTCATGTGCCGAAACGAAAAATGCTCCGCCAATTGCAGTTTCTGCCCCCAAGCCAGAGAAAGCAGAGGCAGAGCAGACAAGCTTTCCAGAGTCACATGGCCCACATTTCCCACAAAGCAGGTGGCCAAGTGCATAGAGAGAACCGCAAGAGGCGACGAAGTGAAGCGGGTTTGCATCCAATCACTGAATTATCCAGAAGCTTTCGACGACGTTCTGTGTCTGGTCAAAGAAATCAGGTATAGAACCATGGTGCCCATCTCCGTTTCCTGTAAACCATTAGACAGCCAGAAGATGAAAGAGTTGGCAGACGCTGGCGTAAACAGGATAAGCATTGCCCTGGACGCTGCCACAGAGAAGATTTTTGCCAGCATTAAGGGAAGAAACATCGGTGGACCGTACCGCTGGGAGACACAACGTAAGGCTTTAGATGAAGCAGTCAAAGTTTTCGGCGAAGGCTCCGTGAGTACACATCTTATCGTGGGTCTCGGAGAAAACGAGAAAGAGATTTGCCAAACGATTCAATGGTGCATCGATTCAGGGATCTATCCAGGACTGTTTGCCTTCACGCCAATTCCCGGAACCGCCCTCGAAAACAATCCCCCACCGTCCCTAAGCAGTTATCGGCGGGTTCAACTCGCCCATTACCTCTTAACCCGCAAAAAAACCCGAATTGAAAACATGGAATTCTACAGCAACGGTTGTCTCACTGGCTTTGGAGTCTCTAAGGAGCAACTGCTGGGAATCATAGACAATGGTGAACCGTTTCTGACTTCGGGGTGCCCAGGATGCAACCGACCATACTATAACGAGAGACCGGGTGGTCCACTCTATAATTATCCGAGGCAAATGTTGCCTGAAGAGATTGAGGAAGCAAAAAGAATGTTGGGGTTCTAGACCCAGACTTTTTTGGGTTTTCTCATTAACAGAACCACGACTGTGATGCTGGCAACAACGGTTGTTGCAATGAAGACGTACATCAGATTTCGGGTAGAATCGGGGGCTCCGTGGACTTCTGATTTTAGTGCGTTGTATTCTTGGAGGATAGTTTGGTGAGCGGCATTCAATTCGTCATAATCCGCTTGAAGCTGCTCTAATGCCACATCTTCAACGTACGTCAAAACAAATCCAGAGGACAGAATCTCGAAGGATACCCCAAGCGCTTTCCAGTCACAGCTTACTTCTCCATAAATTAACCCCGGAGCAATGTCGTCGGGGATTGTTACGGTGTAGTTGGTCTCATGAATAGACAGGGCAACGTCATGCAGATGATCGATTTGAACCAAGGGAACTCTTTCTTCAGCGGTTACTACGCCATAAAGCTTTAGGGTAATGTAGTTGATGTAAACTTGCTGTACATCAGATGCGCTTGTTCTCACAGTGATTGTTATGTTGTCTCCGGGGCAGGCTTGAACAGGAGCAGTAATGTCAATTCGTAGACCCCCATAGTTTAGGGGAGTAACAGTCTGTGTTCCTTGAGGGTCTGCATTGCCAACCCCAGAGAAAGCTAAAACTAAAACGAACGTGCATAAAGCCATTACACATAATTTTTTGTGGGTCACTGTTGTTACCTCTCAAAATCACTGTTCCTTCACTTTCGTTTAGAGAAATATTTAACAGTTTTTATTTTCCAGAAACAGGTCATTTGCAGGTTTCGAAAACCACAAAAACTGTCGAAGAACGTTTTTGACAGAAATTACCGTATTGAACGAACCAAACTTTGATACATATAAACAAAATAAATCAAAGCAAAGACTGTTAGAAAAATCTCGAACGACAGTATCGTTTGGTTTTGTTCCGTGGCCTTGAAAATTCCTGTTTGAGCTATGTCCCAGAAGACCAGCATCTGCAGAAAGATGGCACTGCTTACGCAACCTAGACCCAGACTGTGAAACAGGAATCGCAGACGTAATGGTGGTTTGCTCATTGTTCTTCGGAAAAATGCTTACGTTAAGACCTTATCTCACTTATGAAATGTGCATATAGATTGAAAAAAAGGATTTCAACTAACCTATTTGTAGGCAGTGAATCCCACTTTCTAGCTTATTTCCAGCGCCCAATTTTTCTTCCATAGAAGACCTCAGGCAAGATCAGGAGACCTGACAATGAGATGGGCAGAACGAGGAGCCAGTCCATTAGATCTAATGGCGCTGTACCAAGCAAACCAGTGTAAGGCACTATAACCGTCAGTATTCCTGAGACAACCACTGCAAGCAGCAGGAATTTATTGGAGGTAAACCCGACCCTGAAAGCGTTCTTTGTTTCCGACCGGCAGTTCCACACAATCAGCAGTTCCTGCATAGTGGCTTGCACAAAAGCCATGGTTTGCGCTTCTGCTAAGGAGCGTCCCCACACGAAGTAGGCAACGGCGAACAGAACTCCAGTACCCAAGAATTGTGTCACGAAAGTGGCTAAGATCGAAGCGATTCTTCCATGGAGTATGCCTTCACGTGGGTCCCGTGGAGGTCTGCTCATTAGATCTTCTTGCGGTGGGTCCAGACTCAAAGCTAGGGCAGGTCCGCCGTCTGTTACCAAGTTTATCCACAGTATCATGCCAGCGCTCAGAGGCAACGGTAGACCCATTAAAGCAAAGACGCCTATGACTAGGAGTTCGTCGAAGTTGGAACGTAACAGGAAGAAAGAGAATTTCCGTATGTTGTCGTATATGGCGCGTCCGCCTTCAACAGCAGTGACGATGGTGGCGAAGTTGTCGTCTGCAAGCACCATGTCTGCGGCTTCTCGGGTAACGTCGGTTCCTGTGATGCCCATGGCGATGCCAATGTCTGCCTGTTTTAGGGCTGGTGCATCGTTGACTCCGTCTCCGGTCATGGCGACGATGTGACCCTTCTTTTTCAGGGCTTTGACTATCCGAAGTTTGTGTTCAGGAGAAACCCGAGCGTAGACTGATACCTCTTCAACGATCTTGTCGAATTCTTCGTCGCTCATCTTGTCCAGTTCGGCGCCTGTTAGAGCCAGATCGTTTTCGTTTTCCATTATGCCTAACTCTTTGGCTATGGCAACTGCTGTGAGTTTGTGGTCTCCGGTGATCATAACGGTTTTTATGCCTGCTTTTCGGCACATCTCAATGGCGCCTTTCGCTTCAGCTCGGGGAGGGTCAATCATTCCCGCCAAGCCAACGAAAACCAGGTTGTGCTCCAGTTCTTCTTCGTCGTATTTTCCGGTTTCAGTTTCCGGTAACTCCTTGTATGCTATGGCGAGGACACGAAGAGCCTGATTTGCCATCTCCTCGTTAGTCTTCAAGATTTGTTCTTTCTCTTTCTGGGATAACTTGATTATTTTACCGCCCTTGAGGATGTGCCCTGAATGGTCTAACAGGATTTCGACAGCACCTTTAACGTAAGAGAAAACGTCTCCATCAGGAGACTTGTGAGCTGTAGTCATGCGTTTTCTCTCGGACGTAAAGGGCACTTCCTGTAGACGGGAATGGCGGGTATCCAGATGCTCCTTTTTAATTCCTGCTTTGGCTGCGGCTACAATCAAAGCGCCTTCAGTGGTGTCGCCCAACACTTTTGTTCCGTCATAGGTAGCGTTGGAACACAAGGTGCCAGCTTTCAACAACAAAGTAAGATCTTTATCATCCTTCGGGTCTATTGGAACACCATTTAGAAGGAATTCTCCCTTAGGTTCGTAGCCGGCGCCGGTTACGTCAATCATTTTGTTGTCAACGTAGATTTTGCGCACAGTCATCTCGCCTTTTGTCAGGGTTCCAGTTTTGTCGGAACAGATGATATCGGTAGCACCCAAAGTCTCTGCTGAAGAGAGCTTTCTGATGAGCGCGTTACGTTTTGCAAGTTCCCGAGCGCCAAGAGCAAGGGACACAGTTACAACGGCAGGCAAGCCTTCAGGAACCGCGGAGACAGCAAGTGCAATCGCGGTCTCAAATGCGCCTATTATCTCGCCTATGCTGCTTGTTCCGAGAACAAAGAGTTCATACAATTCAAGCACGAAGATGACAGCGCACACAGCTATGATTATCATTCCCAGTTTTTTGGCGAACTTTGTTAGTTTCTGCTTGAGAGGAGTATCCACCGTTTCCACGGCTTGAACCATCTCGGCGACTTTGCCGAATTGCGTTCCCATCCCAGTGGAGGTTATTACGGCTTTACCTCTCCCATAAGTTATGTGGGTTGCCATGAAAACAGAGTTTTTTCTGTCAGCCACAGGCGCTTTTTCGTCAAGAACAATATCCGTTTTGTCTACTGCTGTTGATTCACCTGTAAGAACAGCCTCGTCGGTTTTCAGGTCTACAACTTGGAGGAGTCGAGCATCAGCTGGAATGCGGTCTCCAGCTTCCAAGAGAACAATGTCTCCGGGCACAACTTCTTTTGAGGGAACAAGCATTTCTGTTCCATCCCTCAGCACCCGGGCTTTGGGAGCCGTGAGCTGCTTCATGGCGTCCATTGCCTTTTCTGATCGATACTCTTGTACAAAACCGACTACGGCGTTGAGGAACACGATGGCGCCTATGGTTGCGGCGTCTACGATCTCATTTATTGCAACGGAGATGCCGATGGCAATTAGAAGCATGATCACGAATACGTCCTTGAATTGTCCAACGAATATTTGAAGAGGAGTTACGCCTTTCCTTTCGATTAGCTCGTTGGGTCCGAACTCTTTGAGTCGGCGTTCAGCTTCTTCGGTGCTCAAGCCTGCTTCGGTGGCGTTCAGGGATTCTAGGACTTTCGTTTTTTTCATGGAGTGCCATTCAGTGCTCATTTCAACCGCCTATCTTACAGACTGAAAGATTTTGAACTTTAAGGGGTGACTTGTATTAAAAAGCATTTCTTACATTTGATGCAAAAATTTTTTCACAGCTACACTAAAGTCGGAATTGAAGCTCAGAGTTTGAGCTTAGATGGCAAATCATGATTCCTAAATTGATGAGTTTCAACAGTTTTGCGAAAAACTTAAAGCAAACAACCTAAGACCCTAATAATTCTAAAATGAGGATGTGAAAATTACGATGATGATTGATTGGACAATTGCGCCGATTACGGCTGCAGCATCAGTATTAGTTGCGATTTACCTTTATTTCTACATTAACAGGCAAAGTAGCGGAACCGCGAAGATGCAGGAAATTTCGGACGCCATACAGGAGGGCGCCAGAGCATTCCTGAAAGTGGAGTTCAAGTATCTCGCAGTCTTCGTTGCAATCCTAGCGGTTATCTTAACGTTCATACCGATGGTCGCAGACATTGGACTTAGCCCAATTATGGGAATAGCATTCGCTTTCGGCTCAGTATGCTCTGCGATTGCAGGTGTACTGGGAATGACAGTAGCACTAAAAGCAAACGTCAGATCAGCAAACGCAGCAAAAGAAGGACTCAACAAGGCGTTTCCCATAGCTTTCCGTGGAGGAGCAGCTATGGGCTTAGCCGTAGTTGGATTGGCTCTGCTTGGACTAAGTCTTGTTTACGC
>Ga0307424_1000939_pt1 | contig 15494 bp, 15 predicted proteins | sample SalMarWE160320MG_FD_202157 | JGI IMG/M metagenome (GOLD analysis project Ga0307424, IMG submission 202157) | Salt marsh sediment microbial communities from the Plum Island Ecosystem LTER, Massachusetts, United States - WE1603-20 | ecosystem: Environmental > Aquatic > Marine > Intertidal zone >... | reverse complement strand
CCCGGGAGGCGGCCCGCGCCTGGGGACTGGACCCGGAATCCGGCATCGAGATGCGCGCCGAACCCGACCTCCTGGTGCGGAGCCTCACCCTGGCCCTGGATCCGCCGGGCGCCGTCCGCGTGGTGCACCGGGGAGGGGACGGCATCGAGGGCTGGCGGACCGTGTTCCGGGCCACCGGCCGGGCCGTGCACCTGGCTCACGTCAGGGCCCGGCGGTACTTCCTGGAGCAGGAGTCGCCGGTCCTCCTGGAGGCGAGCGCGGCGGTGTTCGAATCCGTGCTCCGCGATCCCGAGTGGCTGGCCCGCGTCACCGGCGTCCCGGACGAGGCGATCCGGTCCCACGCCCGCGCCATGCGGCTCCAGCGCATCGTGGAACTCCGGCGCCACGCGGCACGCACCGCCTTCGAGAACCTGGTCTACGCCCAGAGCGACCTGGAGGCACAACGCCTGTACGCCGACGTCATGGAGCACATGCTGCAGGACACCCGGAACCCCAATGTTCTCTGGCCCACCCACGCCGAGTTCGTGACCCGGCCCCTCGGCCAGTTCTCCCGGGTCCTGGGGGCGATGATCGCGGCCCAGGTGTCGGCGCGGCTCCGCGGGGAGACGGACGCCGGTCCGCGGGAGGAGACCGGACCCTTCCTGCGCGACCGGCTCTTCGCCCCCGGCGCGGCGGTCCCGTGGGAGACCAAGGTGGAACGGACGACGGGCCGCGGGGTGGAGATCGGACCCCTGGCCCGGGAACTGGAAGTTTCTTTCACGGGGCCGACCCTGGACGAGGCGGAAGACGTCTCCGACGAGGAGGTCGAAGAGTACTTCAAGGACATCGACCTGTCGGATCTGAAATGACGGGAATCGTGCCGGTTTTCGGTGCGCCGGATAGGTTCCGGTGCTAGAATAACTCCAGGATCCCGTCAACGGGCTGCGACGAAGGCCGGTGGAACGAGTCCTTCGGAGTTCTAGAACTACCCAAGCGGCCCGGGCGGGGGAAACCGGTCTGCGCGCCGATGAGTCCGTAATTGGCGCGGCCGCCGGCCGGAGGCCACCGGGCAGGGCGCCCAGGGTTCTCGATCCGCCCCAGCGGCGCCCTGCCGCCTGAACGCCGCCACGTCCGCTTTCCGGAGGACCGCCGATTTACGAAATCCGTTCCCAGATCGAAAAAAAGGAACGCGCCGTTCTGGTCGGCCTCAGCCCCTCCTCCACCGCCGAAGACACCCTCACCGAACTCGCCCTGCTCACCCGCACCGCGGGGGCGGAGGTCGCGGGCCTCTTGCACCAGCGACGGGACGCGGTCAGCCCCGGCACCTTCGTGAGCCGGGGGAAGCTGGACGAACTCCGCGAGACCACCGCCAACGGCGACGTCGACCTGGTCATCTTCGACGACGACCTCTCCCCGGCCCAGGTCAAGAACCTGGAAGAGCGGCTCAAGAAGAAGGTTCTGGACCGGAGCGAACTCATCCTCTCCATCTTCGCCGAGCACGCCCGCACCCGGGAGTCCCGGCTCCAGGTGGAGCTGGCCCAGCTCGAATACCTCCTGCCGCGTCTCACCCGCATGTGGGGCCACCTCTCGCGCCAGCAGGGCGGGATCGGCACCCGCGGCCCCGGCGAGACCCAGCTCGAGGTGGACCGCCGCCGGGTGCGGGAAAAGATCGCCTTCCTCAAGCGAAAGCTGGTGGACGTGGAGCGCGAGCGCCAGGTGCAGCGGGCCCGGCGCCGGAGCACCCACCGCACCGCGCTGGTCGGCTACACCAACGCCGGGAAGTCCACCCTCATGAATGCGCTCACCGGGGCCGGCGTGCGGACCGAGGACAAGCTCTTCGCCACCCTGGACGCCACCACCCGGCGCTTCCGGTTCCCGGACGGGCGGATCACCCTCTTCACCGACACCGTCGGCTTCATCCGCAAACTCCCCCACCACCTGGTGGCCTCCTTCCGCTCCACCCTGGACGAGGTGGTGGAGGCGGACCTGTTGCTCCATGTGGTGGATGCGGCAAGCCCGGCCGCCGAGGAGCAGATCCGGGCGGTGAACCGCGTGCTCCTGGAACTGAAGGCCCTGTCCCGCCCCACCCTGGTGGTCCTGAACAAGACCGACCAGGCGGACGAGACCGAGGTGGTGGGGCTCACCGCCCGGCACCCGGGGGCGGTGGCGTGTTCCGCCCTGCGCGAAGAGGGGCTGGACGCGGTCCGGAATGCGGTGCTGGAGCACGTGGTGCGGGCGGGATACGCTCCGGCCCGGGCGGCGAACGGCAACGGGACCGGGAGCTAGCGCTTCCCCACCAGCCGGACCAGCGCCCGGGACCCGGTGCCGGTGCCGGCGGCGCACAGAAACTCCACCCGGCGGATCGAGCGCCCCTTGCCGTAGAGGTCGATCGAGCGCGAACTCTTCCCCGCGCGCACGAACTCCCGCAGCTTCACATCCTGGATGTCCCCGTCCGCGAACTGGATCTTGACGTCCAGGAGCCGCACGTCGGCCCGGCGCACCCGGAACTTGATCTTCCGAACCGGGTCCTCCTGGCCGGCGACCGTGATCACGTCCCGGGTCGCCCCGCGGCCCACCGTGCATTCACCCAGGGTCTTCCACTTCTTGGCCTGGGCGGGTGCGGCTCCCGGGCCCAGGAAGGCGCCGGCCAGGAGGATGCAGGCGAGGAGTCGAGAAAGCCGGGGCATGACGTCCACCCTCAATCGGGGTCCCTCCGCAGCAGGAGCGGCGCGGCGGTCTCCGGGTGCTCCGGGTCGGCCGCAATCGTCCCGGCGGCGTAGATCGCCCCTCCCGGGCCCTCGGCCAGAACCCACACGGTGCCGGCGGTTCCCGGACCCTCATCGGTGAACCCGCCCGACACCGGGCCCGAGAGGAGGTGCACGGTGTCGAGGCCGCAGGCCAGCACCACGTCGCCGCCGGAGGTGATCAAAATATCATTCACCCGGTCCAGGTCCCCCGCCTTGGGCAGATCGATGGGGAACCAGTCGCCGCTCCCCGGGTCCCGGATCATGAGCATGGCCACGTAGTCGTCGGGCGCCCCGGCGGAGAAATCGGTGCGGGCGCCCGCCACCAGGATGGCGCCGTTCCCGGCCACCGCCACCGCCTTGAGTTCCCAGGTTGCACTCACGAACGGCGAGGAGATGGGCGCCCAGCCCGATCCGTCGTTCTGCACGACGACCCGCGCCGGCTCCTGGGGACTCCCGTCCGCCGCGTCGTCGTAGCCGCAGGCGGTGAACACCCCGTCCTCCCAGGCCAGGTCGACCAGCGCCTTGTCGTTGGCCTGGGTGGTCACGAAGCCGGCGCCCTCCGCCGTCCAGGTGTCGGCCGCGGTGCTTACCAGGGCCAGGCCCTGGGACGAAACGCCCACCGCCCGCAGGACGCCGTTCCCCCCGCCGATGGCTACCACCGCTCCGGTCACTCCCGGCTTGACCGGGTTCCACCCGTTCCGCTGGTCGAGAAGGACCGCGCCCGAGCCGGTCAGGTCCACCCCGCCCAGGATCGCCTCGCCGGCCGGAGTGAAGGCGACGGCGTCCAGGATCACCGTCTCCCCGATCCCCGGAGGATGGATCCGGGCCCAGTCCGCACCGGTGGTCTCCAGCACGACCGTCGCGGGACTGCTCGTGCCCGCGGAGTACCGGAGTCCGGCGATCAGGCCGTGGTCGCCGTGAAAGGCGATGCCGAAGAGGGAAGTCCCCTCCAGACTGTCCGGGAGCGCCACCGCCGCCCACGGGCTGACCTTGGGGGTGACCGGGTCGTCGTCGCACCCGGCCCAGACCAGGGGAAAAAGACCGAGGGCGAGGATCGCGAGTCGGAAGCTCGGGTTGGATCTCATGGCCGCCACCTCCAGATCGAGTCTATCAACCCGCCGCGTCCAGGCTCCCGGAAATCGCCGGCGGCTTGACCGCCTAGGTCCCTCCGTTGGCCAGCGAGTCCAGGAATGACACCACCATGTCGTCGTCCCACCGGGCCGCGCCCACGTGCTGGAACATGACCTTGCCGGTCGGGTCCAGGATGAAGGTGGCGGGAATGCCGTCGGTGTGGAGCGCCTTGGGGATGTCGTCCGGTGCCCGGTAGACCGGCAGGGTGAGCTGCTTCTCGGTCAGGAAGCCCCGGATCTTGGCCCGGGTCTCGTTGCTCACGCAGACCACCGCGATCTTCGGGTTGCCGCTCACCTTCCGGTAGAGGCCCTGGATGGAGGGCATCTCCATCACGCACGGATTGCACCAGGTGGCCCACACGTTCAGGAACACCACCTTGCCCCGGACGTCGGCGAAGGCGGGGGCGACATCGGACACCGGCTCGAAGTTCCAGTCCAGGCTCAGGGTCGTCTCCCCGGGGATGGACGGGGTGTCCAGCTTGCCCCCCAGCTCCTCCCGGGCCAGGTGGACGACCCACAGCCCCGCGGCCACGATGAGCACGATGGGGACGAGGCACCCCAGGCTGCCTCCCAGCCAGAAGCCGCGGTTGACCCACGAGGTGCGGGCGGGGGCGCCGGAGTTCGGCGCGGGATCCGAATCGGGCCGGGGACCCTCTGCTTCCGTCATGACGCGATCCTCCCGGACGGGGACGGTTGGGTTTGAAGCCTACCCCGGCCGGCGTTCCGCGTCGAGGTCGGGGACCTGCCGCTCCAGGAGCGCCCGCCGGTAGGCGTTCAGCACGTCCCGGCGGTAGAGCACCCCCAGGAGCCGCATCTCCCCGTCGGAATCGACCACCGGCAGCATGCTCAGGTCCCGGACCCCGAAGAGCCGCATGGCGTCGTTCAGGGACTGGTTGCGGGTCACCACCACCGGCTCCGGGGTTGCGATGTCCCCGGCCACGATGAGCGAGTCCATCTCCGGGTCCCGCCCCTGCGACAGCACGGTCCGGATGTCCTGGTAGGAGAGCATGCCCACCACCCGGCCCTCGGGGGAGAGCACCGGGAAGGTGGTGTCCACGCTGGTCTCGATCACGTCCATGAGCCGGCTGAAGTGCATGGAGTAGGGGATGGTGCGCCGCGGCTCCCGCATCACGTGGCCCACCCGGAGCGACCCCATGACGTTTTCCTCCACCCCGCGGTTCAGCCGGATCCCCATGCGCTCCAGGGTCACGGTGTAGATGGAGGACCGGTGGAGCTTGGACGAGAGCACGGTGGCCGTGGCCACGGCCAGCATGGCCGGGAGCACGATGGCGTAGTCGTTGGTGATCTCGAAGATGAGGAGGATGGCGGTGATGGTGGCGTGGGTGGTGCCGGCGATCACCGCGCCCATCCCCACCAGGGAGTAGACGGCCACGATCCCCGGCTCGCCGGGGCGGAAGAGCGTGGCCGTGACCGAGCCGAAGGCCCCGCCCAGCATGGCCCCGATGACCAGGGACGGCGCGAAGAGCCCCCCCACGTTCCCCGCACCCACGGTGAAGCAGGTGGCCAGGAGCTTGGCCACGATGAGCGCGGCCAGGATCTCCAGGGTCAGGTTGCCGTGGAGCGCGTCCCGGATGGTCTGGTAGCCGTCTCCCAGCACCTGGGGGAACGCCATGGCGATCACCCCCACCCCCAGCATGCCCAGGGCCGGTTTCAGGGCGGGGGGGAGGTGCAGGCGGCGGAAGGCGTCCTCGGTGGCCACCAGGAGCCGGATGAACCCCACCGAGACCACCGCGGCCAGCGCCCCCAGGATCACCATGGAGGGCACTTCCTGGATGTGGATGAAGCCGTGGTGGGTGATCGGAAACAACGGTTTCCAGGCCACGAAGAACTGGTGGGTCACCGCGGCCAGCACGCTGGCGATGACGATGGGGGTCAGGGTCTGCACCCCGAAATCGCCCAGGATGACCTCCACCGCGAACATCACCCCGGCCAGGGGCGCGCCGAAGATGGCGCTGATTCCCCCGGCCGCCCCGCAGGCGGCCAGGATGCGGAGCCGCTCGGTGGACATCCGGGTGACCTGGCCGATGGCGCTCCCGATGGCGCTCCCGATCTGCACGATCGGGCCTTCCGGCCCGGCCGAGCCTCCGGCCCCGATGCACACCGCCGCGGTGAGCGCGGTGTCCCCGGCCACCCGGGGCGGGATGCGACCGCCCCGGATGGCCACGCTGGCCATGACGTCCGGGACCCCGTGCCCCTTGGAGCCCTTGGCCCAGGTGGCCACGGAGATCCCGCCCAGGAGCCCGCCGGCGACCAGGAAGACGATCTGGCCGATGGGGAGCGACCAGGATCCGAAGGGGAACCGCCACACCTGGTGGTTCACCACCGCCTCGAAGTTGTGGATGAGGAACTCGAAGGCCAGGGCGCCCAGCCCCGATCCCACCCCCACCGCAAAGGAAAGGGCGATGAGGAGCGAGTTGGTATTGGGGGCGTACCGGGTGAGGAAGCGGTTCAGCCGCAGGAAGTGGAAGCGGGCGGTGCGGGGGACGACCGGGCCTTTCACGGCGTCTCGCCTGGGGCCCCGGACGCCTCCGCCGGCCCGCCCAGGATCCGGAGCCCGTCCTCGGACCCGCCGCACCAGGCCGCGACCCGGGCCACCAGCCGGGTCAGCCCCTCCTCCATCTCCACCCGGGAGAAGTCCCCGGGAGCGAACACCACGGCCAGGGCGCGAGTGGTCTCGGGGCGGATCGAGGTGCGGAGCGAATCCGAGGTGGGGGAGCCGAACGGTCCCAGGGCGTCGGCCACGGTGAGCCGGCCGGCCACGTGGACCTCGCCCTTACGGATCCCCTCGAACGCCTCGCCGGGCCGCCCCACCCGGATCTCCAGGTCCCCCTGCACCCGGTCCAGGTCGTAGAGGCCGATCGGCAGCAGCATGGCCAGCGATCCCCAGTTGATGGCATCCACCAGCCGGTTGATGCGGTAGAGGCCCTGCCCCTTGAGCACGCGGCGGAGCAGCGCCTCCGAGGACGGCCGGGTGCGGGTGGGGTCCACCCCGAAGGCGCGGTAGAGCCGCCTCGCCGGCTCCAGCCCGGGAATCTCGGCCGGCGTGCGCCCGGCGTGCACCCGGGCCAGGGTGGCGGCCAGGGTTTCCATTTCCGGCCAGTGGGGGTTCTCGACCGAGGCGTCCACCCCGCTCCACCAGACCACGCCGGCCAGCACCCTGGACCGGATCGCCTCGTCGAGGTGCAGCCGGATCATGCCGCCCTCCGGCAACCGGTCCAAACACCGGCCCCGGGCCGGGATCCCATTATGACGTTGACCCCTGAAAGCATCGGAAAATACTATCGGTTCGCACCGGGGATCCCAAGCGGGAAGGCGCCCGAAACGCCGGAGGTCGGTATGATCCGTGCAATCTCCGTGGTCGTGGCCGTGGCCGTCCTCCTCGGGGTCGGCTGGTTCTTCGGACACCGGCCGGTGGCCGACCTCGGGAAGCGTCTGGACGCCATGGCGGCCGACTACCAGAACCAGAAAGCCGACCTGGAAGCCCGGGTCCACCTGGCCGAGGCCCGGCAGGCCCTGTGGGCGGCCCAGGCCGACCTGCTCCTGGCCGCCCAGGACGTTTCCCAGCACAACTTCGGGACCGCGTCCGAACATCTGGACCGGGCCCATGACCGCCTGACCGGGGCCCTGGCCACCCCGGGCTTCACCCTGGACCTGGCCCCGGTGGCGACCCAGGTGGAGGCGGCCCGGAAACGGGTCGGCTCCCTGGACCCCGGAGCAGCCGAGATTCTGACCCAGGCGGCCGGGGAACTCTACCGGCTGCTGGACAAGGCAGGGCAAGCCTGATTGGCCGTGGCATCCTCATGCCGGCGCACCCGGGAGCTTCGTTGCACCTTCTCGACTACATAAACCCCAAGTGCGTGCGGGTGGGCCTGGTATCCCGGAACAAGGACGCGGCCATCCGGCTCATGGTGGACCTGGCCGTCCAGGAGGGCCTGGTCGGGGACGGCTCCCGGTTCCTGGAGGCGGTGAAGGCCCGGGAGGAGGTAGTCTCCACCGGGATCGGCAACGGGGTGGCCATCCCCCACGCCGACGCCCCGGAGATCGAGCGGCCCCAGCTCGCGGTGGGGGTGTTCCCGGGAGGGGTGGACTACGACGCCCTGGATGAGGAGCCGGTCCACGTGGTGTTCCTGCTCATGGGCACCCCGCGGACCCCGGGCCTCCACATGCGGATCCTGGCCCTCATCGCCCGGCTCTGCAAGGACCCCGACTTCGTCCGGAGTCTCTCCCGGGCGGAACGCGCCGAAGAGGTGCTCTCGACCCTGACCCGGATCGAAGCCCGGCACTAGCGAAGGCAGGAGCGGTTGCGGTGAAGCTGTTCGTCTACGTCCTCAACCAGCAGGAGAAGATCGACGAGGTCCTTTCGGGCTTCATCGAGATCGGCCTGACCGGGGCGACGATCGTGGACAGCGTGGGCATGGGGCGGATCCTGGCCAAGGAGGTCCCCATCTTCGCCGGGTTCCAGTCGCTGCTCAGCGGCAGCCGTCCCTACAACAAGACGATTCTCTCCGTGGTGGAGGACGACGAGAAGATCGAACGCGCCCTGGCCCTGATCGAACAGATCTGCGGATCGTTCTCCGAGCCGGGGGCGGGCATCGCCTTCACCCTGCCCCTGGACCGGGTCTTCGGCCTGAAACCGGAGATCGAGTAGCCTCTCCCGCCCGGGGGATCGTCCATGAACGCGCTCGTCGCCCTCATCCTGATCGGCGCCCTCGGGTTCGCCATGGGGCGTTTCCTGTTCCTGCGCCCCCGTCCCGGCACCCTCTACGAACGCTTCATGCTCTCCGGGGCCGAGTTCCTGGCCATCGGCGCGGTGATCGGGCCCTCGGGGCTCCAGATCCTGGACCGCTGGACCCTGACCAACCTGGAGCCGTTCCTGATCCTGGCCCTGTCCTGGATCGGCCTCCTGCTCGGGATCCAGCTCCGCTGGCGCCACCTGATCCGCTTCCCGTGGCCCTACTTCCAGGTCTCCCTGGTCCAGGGGGCGGTGACCCTGGGCCTGTGCTTCGGCGCCCTCGCCCTGCTCTTCTTCTTCTGGACCCCGGTGGTGGCCGCGGCCGCAGACCGCTGGCGGGCCGCCCTGTGCCTGGGCGCGGTGGCCGCCCTGAGTTCCTCCACCGAGGCCGCGCTCCACGAACCCCGGGCGGCGAAGGGAGGCCACGTGGCCGGGCTCCTCCGCTTCGTCCCCGCCATCGATCCCCTGGTCACCCTGCTCGGGCTGGGCCTGTTGTTCTCGTTCTGGCACAGCGGGCGGCAGGCGGTGGGGGTGGAGTTCAGCGGGTTCCAGTGGCTCCTGGCCTCGGTGGGGGGCGGACTCCTGCTGGGCTCCCTGTTCCTGCTCCTCCTGGCCTCGGTGCACCAGTCCGACGAGGCGGTGCTGGCCGTGCTGGGGATGGCCATCTTCTCCGGGGGGTTGGCGTCGGTCTTCCACCTCTCCCCCCTGGTGGTGGGCCTGATCCAGGGGATCCTGATCAGCAACTGGAGGCGACAGGAGGATCTCCTGCTCAACATGCTCCTGAAACTCGAGCGCCCGCTCTACGTGGCGCTCCTGGTGCTGGCCGGCGCGGCCTGGAGGTTCGACGAGCCGGCGGGGTACCTGCTGGCCGTGCTCTTCATCGCACTCCGGGTGGGGGCCAAGTTCCTGGGGGTGAGGACGGCGCTGGCCGTGACCCGCCTCCCCTTCCATGTTCCCGGGCGGTGGTGGCTGGGGCTGGTTCCCCAGGGGGCCATGGCCATCGCGGTGGCGGTGAGCTACGGCCTGATCTACGACGATCCCCTGGGGCGAGCCACCTTCAGCGCCATCCTCTTGAGCACGGTGGTGCTCACGCTGCTGGGCCGGCCCCTGGTCCACAGCGCCCTCAGCGACCAGGAGCCGGCGCCGTGACCACCTTCCTCGCCCTCCTCGTCCTGGCCGGGCTCATGGCCGCGGCGCGGTGGATCCCGGCGTTCGGGAAGCTCGCCTTCCAGACCACGGTGAGCCTGGGGTTCGTGCTCATCTTCGGGTTCCTGGTCGGACGCCTGGCCCGCCGCATCCGCCTGCCCCGGATCACCGGCTACATCCTGGCCGGGGTGATCTGCGGCCCCTACCTGGGGCGCTTCCTGACCGGACCGGTGGTTCGGGAACTGCGCCTGATCGACGATCTCGCCCTGGCCCTGATCGCCTTCACCGCCGGCGGGGAACTGCGGATCCGGGACCTGGCTCCCCGCTGGCGGAGCATCGTGGCCGTGACCGGGGCCCAGACCGGCATCGTCGGGGCCGGCATGTTCGTGACCGTGCTCCTGGCCTCGCCCCTCTTCCACCTGCCGCCCGGGGTCTCGGTGGCGGCCATGGCCATCGCCTTCGGCATCTTCGCCGTGGCCAGCTCCCCGGCCACCGCGGTGGCCATCATCAACGAGGCCCGGGCCCGGGGCACCTTCACCGACACCGTGCTCGGGGTAACGGTGCTGAAGGACGTGGTGGTGCTGGTCCTGGTCACCCTGCTGCTTCCGGTCATGCGCCTCCTCTCCCTCCCCGGCGCCACCTTCGACCTCGGTTTCGTGGGGGACCTGGCCTGGGAGGTCGGGGGCTCGCTGGCCGGCGGGGTGGTGCTGGGCTACCTGGTCACCTTCTACGTGAACGGGGTGGGGGCGGTGCTCCCCCTCTTCATCGTGGGGGTGTCGATCCTGGTCACCCAGGTGGCGCGGCAGTTCCACCTGGAGCCGCTGCTCCTGTGCATGGTGGCCGGTTTCGTCATCGAGAACGCCACCCGGGTGGGCGACCGCTTCATCGACGCCATCGAGCGGAGTTCGCTTCCGGTCTACGTGGTCTTCTTCGCCATCAGCGGCGCCGCCATCAACCTGCAGGCGGTGCGGGACGCCTGGTACCTGGCCCTCATCCTGGTGGTGGTGCGGCTGCTGCTGGTCTCCGGCGCCACCGCCCTGGGCGAGCGCGCGGCCGCCCGGCCCAACCCGATGGTGCGGCGCTGGGGCGGCCTGGGCTTCGTGGCCCAGGCCGGGGTGACCCTGGGCCTGGCCTCCATCGTGGCCCGGAAGTTCCCCGGCTGGGGGGAGGAGGCCCGGGTCCTGGCCCTGGCCATGGTGGCCATCAACCAGCTGGTGGGGCCGGTGGCCTTCCGCTGGGCCCTGTCCCGGAGCGGGGAAGCCACCGAGGGGAGCGGCGCTCCGGCCCGGAACGGGGAATCGGTCGGGGCACGGACCCCCGCCGGAAGCCGGCGGTCCGTTTGACACCTCCCCGTCGGCCCCGGTAAGCTTTATCGTTTGTGGACTTCCAGGTGACGGCAGGAAGGGGCGAGTGCCCCTCCGGAAGCTGATTGAGCGGGGTTTCATGAACGGCGACGACGCTGCCTCCGATGTCGAATTCGTCTTTGATCAGGAGAAATCCGAACGCCTGAGCCGGTTCCTGGCCCTGGTGCTCCGCCACCGCGCGCCCCAGTTCGACCTGCACATGGACGACGAGGGGTTCGTGGACCTCGACGATCTCCTGGACGTGATCGACGATCGGCAGCCGGCGCTGGACTGGGTGGAGGTGGAGCACCTCGAAGCCCTGACCCGCACCGAGGGGCGGAAGCGCTTCGAGATCCGCGGCGACCAGATCCGCGCCACCTACGGGCATTCCTTCCACCGCCCGATCAGCTATCCCCCGGCCGAGCCTCCGGAGTCCCTGTACGTGGGGGCGCTCCGCACCGCGCTCCCCGATCTCCGGGTGCGCGGGCTCCTGCCCCACGGGCGCCAGTACGTGCATCTCTCGGTGCAGGAATCCGAGGCGGAGGAGATCGCCCGGCATCAGGGCGAGAACGCCACCGTGGTCACGGTGTGGGCGGCCAAGGCCCATGCGGCCGGAGTCCCCTTCTACCATCCCACCCAGGGGATCTACCTGGTGTCCAAGATGCCTCCGGAGTTCCTGGATGTGGGCGTCGAGTACGGGCGCCGGGGGCGGAAGACCCGCCGCCGCTAGGGGACGCTTGCGGCCGCCCGGCCCCCTCCGGCGGCCATCTGACAAACCCGGTCGTCTTCCAGATTGGAGAATCCAGAAGTCCATCCGATGGATTGGATTTCCACTCCCCGATCCCGGATACTACAATTGGAGTGTGGATGATGATGAAGCGGGGAAAACCCGGGGAGAGAAAACCCCGGTTCCGGGCCCCTGACCCGGATCACGCGGAAGGAACGCGATTCCCACCGTATGGAAGCACCTGGGGCCACGGGTCCGTAGGTCAGCCATCGCCCGGCAAGAGGCGACATCGGGGCGCGTTCCTTCCATTTTTTCCTCTTCCCGAACGCGGGCCGGTTCGGAGGGCGCCCCCGGTCAGGGGGGCTTGTTGCGACATCTCCTCTTCCGCTCCCTCATCTGCTGCGGGATGCTGGCCGGCGCCGGCTGCCGGTGGAGCCGGCCCACGCGGCCGAACCCCTGCGTCTCATCACCTTCGCCTACGATGACGGCCATCCCTCGGTCTACACGCTGGCGGCCCCCCAGCTCGAGGACCACGGATTCCGGGGCACCATCTATCTCAAGACCTCGGTCCAGACCCAGTACCACCGGTGGGTCTGGTGGAGGGATCTGCACCAGCGGGGGCACGAGATCGCCAACCACACCCGGAACCACGCTCATCTCAACCTGATTCCACCCGACAGCGTGGACTACGAGGTGCGGGAGGGGCAGCGGGACATCTGGGAGCACATTCCCGGAGCGCCGGCCGTGTCGTTCTCCTATCCCTACGGAGGCCGGACCCCCAGGTGGAGACGATCGTGGCCCGGTACGAGCAGAGCGCCCGCGGGGTGTACGGGATCAACACCCTCAACCCGCCGGATTTCCACCTGCTGGCCGGCATCGACAGCGAGCCGTGCGACACCACAACGGCCTTCACCGCGGTGGACTCCCTGATCGCCCGGCCCGAGGGCGGCTACCTGATCCTCTACTTCCACGACATCGAGGAGGGCCCGAGCATCCGCGACCCCCACGGGGCGGCCATCCCCCAGGAGTGCTACTACCACGAACGGATCGTGGAATACGTGGCCGGCAAGGTCGCCCTCGGGCAGGTCCAGGTGGTCACCCAGGCCCAGGCGACGGCCCTACTCAAGGGCGTGACCAGAATCGGCGAGGATCCCTAGCCCGGGTTACGCCGGCGCGCCGGCCATCATCTGCGTGAAGGCGGCATGGTCCGGCCCCACGAAGACCGGGGCCTGCCGGGCCGAATCCAGGTTCTCCAGCAGCGTGTCCGTCAGGCCCTGGGCGGGGGGCAGGTGGCTGCTCAGGATCATCGAGGCGTTCATCCCACGCACCCCGTCCAGCGCCTTCCCGAACCGCGAGGCGTCCGCCCACTGCAGCCAGGGGGCGTCGATGGTGGCCCAGACCTGCATGCCGGCCCGGAGCTTCGCGGGATCGACCGCCGCCGCGGCCGTCGCCGGCTCCTCCAGGAGCGCTCCGAAGCTGTCCGCGCTCACGAACACGCCGGTCTTCTCGTCCTGGAACCCGGTGGTCTCCGGGGCATCGAAGGTGACCGGGGACACCGCGCGCAGCTTGCGGTCGCCCACGTCCAGCCGCTCCCCCGGATTCAACAGGTGCAGCCGCGGGGGCTGGATGCCCAGGAGCCCCATCTTGGCCATCCCGATGAAGTTGGTGACCACGGTGGCGTTCGGGGCCTCGGCCAGGACCTGCTCCAGGTTCCCCAGGTGGTCGGCGTCGGTGTGGGTGATCCAGATCCAGCGGAGGTCGGCGGGATCGATCGTGGCCCGCAGGCCCTTCATGAAGTCCTCGCGCAGGGCGGCGAGCCCGGTGTCCACCAGGACCGGCTCCTCGGCCTGGACCACGTGGGCCTTGACCGGCAGCACCCCGTACCCGGGAATCGGGAACTCGGCGGCGAGAGCAGTGGTGTCGGGGGCGACCCGGGCGGGATCGAGCATCCAGGGACCGTTCATGGCGAGGCTCCTTCTCGTAACTTGTTGAAATCGAGTGAGTTGAAAGGTGTTCTTGGGTGAACAATGAAGTTCACTGAAAAGGCAGTTTAGATCCGGTCTCCCCCCTTGTCAAGAATTAAATGAACAGATATGATCACTGAAATGAGCAAGCGCCCCTACACCCTCAAGACCCGGGCCAAGCGCCAGGAGGCCACCCGCCGCCGGATCGTGGAGGCGGCCGTGTCCCTGCACGAGGAACTCGGCCCGCTGGCCACCACCATCAGCGCCATCGCCGAGCGCGCCGGCGTGCAGCGGCTCACCGTCTACCGCCACTTCCCCGACGAGGCGGCCATCTTCCGGGCCTGCACCTCGCACTGGTTCGCGGACCATCCGCCTCCCGATCCCTCGGGTTGGGCGGACCGGACGGAGCCGGCCGAGCGCACCCGGGCCGCCCTGGAGCAGCTCTACGCCTACTACCGCGGCACCCAGGGCATGTGGTCCCCGGTTTATCGCGACCTGGACCGGATCCCCACCCTCCAGAAGATCATGACCGGGTTCGACGGCTACCTGGACGGGGTGCGGGGGGATCTGCTGGAGGCCTGGAGGGGGGCGGGCGGCCTGCCCGCGAAACCCGCGGCCGCGATCCTCGGCCATGCCGTGCAGTTTTCCACCTGGGCCTCCCTGGCCCGGGAAGGACTCTCGGACCCGGCCATGGCGGAGCTGGTGTCGAGGTGGTTGGCCGGGATTCACGACCCCTCTTTCACGTAGCCTTCCCGCCGGTCCCGCTCCCGGGCCGCGGGGTCGCGCTCGGAGGGCGGCCCGTAGCCGCCGCCCCCGGGAAGCTTCAGGGTGACCCGGTCCCCCTCGGCCAGGCGGTATTTCTTCTTGGGATGCGGCGCGCCCCCGGAGGCCAGGCTCACCCGCCCCCGCGCGCCCGGCGCGCCCCCGTTCCGGCCCGCGGCCGGGTACTGGGTGCGCTCGAAGATGCAGGAGTGCATGACCTCCTTGCCCCGCACGCTCAGGGTGAGCACCTGGCCCAGGCCCCCCCGGAACGTCCCGTCGCCTCCGGAGCCCGGGCGCAGGGCGCGCTCGTGGACCAGGAGCGGGGTGGTGGACTCGATGATCTCGACCGGGATGTTCTGCACCCCGCTGGGGAACGAGGTGGCCGAGAGCCCGTCCTTCCCCGGGCGCGCCCCCGTCCCGCCGTTGGCGAACATGGTGAACACGAAGCGCGAGCCGTCCCGGCGCTCGCCCTCGAACTGGCTGGCCCAGAGACCGTAGGCGCCGTCGGCGGGGACGCGGTCGGGCAGGAACGCGCCGAGGGCCGCATACACCGGCCCGGGCAGGAAGTGGCCCACGATGTGCCGCGCCGCCACCGGGGCCGGGGGGCGCGCCGAGAGCACCGAGCCCGGAGGGGCGGTGACCTGGATGGGGCGGAACGAGCCCGCGTTGTGGGGCACGTCCGCGCTCAGCACGCAGGCCAGGGCATAGGTGGTGTAGGCGTGGGTGTAGGTGGGGACCACGTTGATCCCCTCGGGCACCTGGGGACTGGTGCCGGCGTAGTCCACGCTGAGCCGCTCCCCGGCCACCCGCACCCGGGCGCGGAGCGTGATGGGTGCGGCGAACCCGTCCAGGGTGACCTCGCCGGTGGACTCGCCGTCGGGGAGGTCGCGGATGCGTGCGGCCAGGGCGCGCTCGCTCCGCGAGCAGATCTCGTCGCTCAGGG
>Ga0307424_1000938_pt1 | contig 15502 bp, 17 predicted proteins | sample SalMarWE160320MG_FD_202157 | JGI IMG/M metagenome (GOLD analysis project Ga0307424, IMG submission 202157) | Salt marsh sediment microbial communities from the Plum Island Ecosystem LTER, Massachusetts, United States - WE1603-20 | ecosystem: Environmental > Aquatic > Marine > Intertidal zone >... | reverse complement strand
TATTTTTTTGAATGTCTAGTATTCTGCTATAATAATATATATATATAGGACGTGGTTTGAATGATAATCATTCAGATAACATTTACTCATATTTGGAGACAACAATAATGGAAAATTCAGCAGCGACAAATACGTCCACAAATCCCCAAAATAACGCAGAGAACAAGCAGGCTGTTCTCAACGACATCCGCGCGAAATGGGACAAATTCTCCGAGCAGGATGTGTCGGCGCTCAAGGGTAAGGACGACCTGGTGAGCCAGGTTTCGGCCAAGTACGACATGAAGCCGGATCAAGCTCAGCGCGAAGTGGACACCGTGTTGAAGGGCCGTAAGATCGGCGCCGGCGCCTAGCGCAAGCATTGCCCGAGGCTGCCCCGCGGGCGGCCTCGGTTCTGTTCTCGACCCGCCTTGAGGAGGGGCCCATGGCAAAAGGCCAACAGAAGAGCAACCGCGAAAAGAAGAAGCCGAAGCAGGACAAGAAAAAGGTGACGCCGCCGTCGGCTTCGCCGTTCGCGTCGTCCGGGCCGCGCGGCAATCCCGCCCAGAAGGGCGTCCCCAAGAAGCACCGCTGACGTTTTTCCCGAGCGAGTTGGAAAGAGCCTCTTGCGCCGGCGCTCCCGCTGGTGTCACCGGGGCAGGTCGGCATCCCGCTCCTGCGCCGCCTCGAGATCCGCAGGATCGATGGTCACCATCTCGATCGCCGATCCGGAGGGCGCCGGCACGAAGATCACCGTGGACACGCGATGGTAGGCGGAGAACGACAGACCCTCGATGAGCTCTTCCTCAGTCACCACCCGATAGTCCCCAGACGGCAACTCGCGATCCACACCCTTCAGGCAGAAGGGATGATGGAACGTAATCGTCTTGCTGCTCGCCCGTAACGTCATCGGATCGGCTCCACGATGTTGCTGCTCATTGCAGGCCTGGCCTGCGACCCTGCAATCCTAAACGCCGCCAATGAGAAATCCTGAGAGAGTCCGAACGTGCGCTGCAGCCCAAGCGTGTTGCCAGGATTAGAGCGGCAGGATCACCTCGTCAGCCAAATGAGGGAGGCGACGAGAGCTAGTATGATGAGCGGAAAATACTTTAACGCGTAGGCAGCAGCCAGATAGATCATCTCAGCCCTTCCGCGGTGAGTAGGCTAGGCCGAAGTGATGTGCTGGCGCATCGCGGCGGATTCAGACTCGGCATCCGCGACGTGCATTTTGACCAGGTCGCCGATGGAGACGATACCAACCAGCCGACCCATCTCCACAACGGGCATGTAGCGGAACCGTTGGATTGTCATTTCCGACATGAGCCGGTCGTACGTGTCAGTGTTCCGCGCCGTGACCACAGCCGTGGTCATGAAGTCCGAGACCGGCTCTTTCAAGACATTGGGGCCGGCTTGGCCGATTGCCCTTATGAGATCGTGCTCCGACATAATGCCGCGGACTTTGCCCTCGTCTTCCACGATGACGATGCAGCCAATGCGATACTGCGCGAGTAGATTTGCGATATCGAGCAATGACGTATTTGCGGTAGCGGTGACCACACCATTACCCTTGGACTTCAGAATGGCGGCGGTATTCATTTTTTCCTCCTCCAGCCTCAGGTGTCTTGACGCGCTGACAACGGCGGCACGCAGCGGGCGGAAAAGTAGCGGCCATCGTCTCGGTCGTCGGCGTGAGCTTGACTGAAGGTCAAGAGCAGCGCCGCCGTGAACAGCGCCCCCGTGAGCAGAAAAGAGAAGATGCCGGGCAAGCGGCTTGGCGTATACGCGATGACCCCGTGGTTCTTCAGAACGCGCGTGGTCTTGCGATTGAAGTCGTCGCTCAGGGTAGACCTCTTGGGCTATGCGTGCAGGGCGTTACCGTATCGTCGTGAGCCAAGCTGCTGGCCTTGTCTCAGCGCTCTCGAATCGCGAACCATAGCGTCGAGCGCTGTCCTAAGGCCTCGTGCCTTTTGGATCGTACAAATCGAGTCGGGGTTTCTTGGGCTCGTTGCGCCCCGCTCGGACAGTTGCCAGGCGGGAGTCTTGAACTCTCAGCCGTCGGTGCCTGTTGTTGCTTTTACCGACGATGATTGAGCATGCGCCTTTCTAGCGCGAATAGCGAGTCAACAGATGGTGACGGCCCAGGACGGTGACAATTGCATTTGAACGTCCGCCTTGGCTCAAAAGCAGACAGGGTCTTGGCGCCGACGCAAATGCGAGCGCCACGCAGGAAATGCAGCGTCTCAGAGAAATTTTCGGTTTTTCAGTAAGACAGCCTTCCGGGTGCCGCCTAGAGCGGCGGGAATTTCCGGGGCGCGGGTGTGTCTTTGAAATCGGAGGAAACGGCCTTCGGCTCAGCGGCGACCTGCTCGCTGGCGAGGTCGATGCTGATCTCGCCGCGCTCGCTGACCTCGGCCTTGTAGACCAGGCCGAAGATGCTGGCCGCGGTGCGCAGCCACTTGGCGCGGGCGTCCAGCGACCAGGTGGTGTCCGGACTGGGCAGCCGGTTCACCAGACCGCGGATGAGGAGGTCGCTGATGCCGCCTTCGTCATCCGTGACGCTTGATTTCTCGTCGAGAAGCATGCGCGGCTCCAGTCCTTCCGGGTGCTCGAGCCCCGGAAACGTGGCGCGCCCCGTGTTGTGCAAGGGCGTGCATTCGCGAGTGTTTTTGCCACCGAACATGGCTCGACTCTTCGCATAGGTTGTGGGCGCCTGAGAATACATTGTTTAATCGTTGGTTAAGGTCGCGTCCTAAGCTTCTGAACGGCCAGCGAAATTCTGCTTCGCGCCGACGGGCGCCGCAAACAGGGTGTGGCTGACGCGGACCGCGCGCGCTAGTCTCATGGCGGTCTCGAGAGACAGTCGTCTCGAGGCGCGGTCTCGAGGAGACGCGGGGGATGCGTGGGTCTTGTCTCGTTCCCGTTCTCTTATGCGCGGCCCAGGCCCTGACCTTCGCCGCCATGCGCTCGGCCTGCGCCGAGGACTCTGCCGCCATCTCCTCGCCCCAGCCCATCCTCCCGGCCATTCGCGCGCAGCTTGCCGACCCTGATGTGCGCAAGGCTGCGGATGCGGGCGATCTCGCCGCGCTTCAAGCCTTCTATAAAGAGGCGAGCGGGCCCGTGTGGACCACGGACATGGGCTTTTCGACAAAAGGGCAACGCGCTCTGTTCGAGATCGAGAAGGCCGACGCTTGGGGCCTCGACGACAAGGCCTTCGATCTGCCTGCGGCCGGCGCCCTGCCCGATGGACTGGACGACCAGGCCGCTGCCGAGATCAAGCTCGACCTCGCCATCCTGAAATATGCGCGCTTCGCCCGCGGCGGACGGACCGAGCCCACGGCCGTCGGGAAAGTGTACCAGACGCCGCAATTGCGCGATCCGAGCACCGTGCTCGCCGAGATCGCAGGCGCCGACGCACCCGACGCTTACCTTCGCTCGCTCCAACCCCGACACGCGCAGTTCGCGCGCCTGCGCAAAGCCTTGCGCGCGGCCCGCGGCGACGGCGCTGACGGCAAGCTAACCACCGACGCCAAGCGCATCATCATGAATATGGAGCGCTGGCGCTGGATGCCGGAGGATCTGGGGCACGTCTATGTGTGGAGCAACACGCCCGCGTTCATGCTCTATGTCGTCAAGGACGGCGAGACCATCTACGCGGACAAGACGCAGGTGGGCACGATCGGCTATGCGACGCCGGTCCTGTCGGCCGACATGACGACGGTCGTGTTCAACCCCGAATGGATCGCGCCGCCGACCGTGCTCAAGCAAAACCTGGCGCCCGCTTTACGCCGTAAGAACTATGCGGTCCTGAAAAAGTACGCCTTCTCGGTGAGCCGCAACGGCACACGGATCGACCCGACCAAGGTCGATTGGCGCCGCGTGAACATCATGGATTACACCTTCACCCAGAGACCGGGCCCGCACAGCAATGTCGGCAAGATGAAGTTCCTGCTGCCCAACAAGCACGCCTTCGTCCTGCACGACACCTGGCCGGAGCGGTACAAATATTACAAGCAGTCCAAGCGCGCGGTCGGCCATGACTGCGTCCGCATGGAGAAGCCGGATGACTTCGCCAAGGTGATCCTTGCCGAAAGCAACGGCTGGCCGGCGGACAAGGTCCAAGACCTGTGGGAGCACAGCGTCAACGACCGGGTGGCGCTCGACACCGAGATCCCGGTCTATTCGACCTATTTCACCGCGGTCGCTGACGAGGACGGCAAGGTCACCACCTATCCGGACCTCTACGGGCTCGACCATAAGCTCGCGGCCGTGCTGTTCGGCACTGCGGACGGCTTCCCCATGCCGGCGCGTGAGGTCAAACGGCAGCGCACGTCCAAGGCCGTGCGCTGGAAAGCGCCCGAAAGCGAGGTGACGGGCGCGCTGCAGGGCTTCGCCAGCGATTGAGCTCTCACCCGGGCTTGTCCGGGGGCGGCTCCAGCGCTCAGATGTCCTCCAGCGCCGGACACTTGCCTCCAGACGTCGCCGCCGCGGGGGCTGATGCCGGGCTTTCGGTGGAGGCGACGGCGACGGCGCGCTTGGCGATCTCGCGCTTGAGCACGGTGTAGGCGCGGACATAGTTGAACAGCCCGCCCAGGAAGAACAGAAAACTGCCGATCAGATATTGCGCCGCAAGGAAGGCATCCATCGTGTCGCGGGTGGACAGGCTGGCGAATCTCCACAGATACGGGATCGAGGCGAGGGTGAAGAGCAGCGAGCCCGTGACGAATGTCAGGGCGGTGAGATTCATAAGCTGCAGCGTCAGCCGGTCTGACGCCGCGACGATCTCAAGCACGTTGATGGTGGCCCCGACGACGAAAAACAGGCTGCCGACCACGTGGCACCAGGCCGCCCGGATGGGAAGATCGATCTCCGGCTGGAGGAACAGGCTACCCACCACGAACAGCAGGGTGCCGGCGATATAGGCGGCCGCCGCCCAGAACTCGAGATGGACCCAGGCCATGTGCCGCCCCGCGCAGGTCCGGTAATGCCGGACCACCTCGGCCATGTCGTGCGACGTGACCAGGAGAAACAGGACGGAGCCGATGATGAAGATCCGCGCGCCAATGTCGGCATCGCCAGGAAGCTCGGGGAAAAAGCAGATGCTCCCGATGATGAAGAACACGCCGCCCACCTGATAGGTGATGGCGTTGATCGTCTCCCAGCGAAAATGGTCTGAGAGGCTCGGGTCCTTCGCGACGACATCGTGCAGGCGCGGCCGGTTGGCAAAGAAATGCGGCATCGGGCGGAGGGCCTCGATTTGGAGCGCGCCCGCGGGAACGCCGGGGCTCAAGGCCGCCAATTTGAACAAACCGGGCCGCTTTGGCCAGCCTTGTCGGCCCGGTCGCCGCTTCTATCCTGGATATCGGCGCCTCCCCTCCCCTGCTATAGTCCCCGCCGATTCTGGGGACTTGCGTAACGGGGACTGAGACCATGGCCGACGCAAAAGCCGGCAGCAAGAGCGAGGGTGGGGTTTCCTACACCGCTGCTGGGCTCGACTATTTCGAGGACCGCGAGCTTAGGCGCCACGCCGGCGTCTTCTATCTATGGGCGCTCGGCGTCGCCGCCGTCATCTCCGGCGACTTCTCGGGCTGGAACCTGGGCTTCGCCGTGGGCGGCTGGGGCGGCATGTTCCTCGGCGCCATCGTCATCACCATCATGTATCTCGGGCTCACCTTCTCCATCGCCGAGATGAGCCCGGCCCTGCCGCATACCGGGGGCGCCTATTCCTTCGCCCGCACCGCCTTCGGCCCGTGGGGCGGCTTCATCACCGGCATGGCCGAGAATGTCGAATACGTGCTGACGCCGGCTGTGATCGTCTACTTCATCGGCGCCTATCTCACGGCGATCTTCGGCACGCCGCCCGAATGGCAGCCGGCATTCTGGATCGCGGGCTACATCATCTTCGTCACCGCCAACGCGCGCGGCGTCGAGCTGTCCTTCATGGTGACTGCCATGGTGACGCTGATGGCCATCGCCGTGCTCGTCACCTTCTTCATCAGCGCCCTGCCTGTGGTCGACTTCGGCAAATACGCCATGAATATCGGCGTCGATCCCGCGACCGGCGCGGCGGTCGAGCTGCCGGACGGCCATGGCCCGTTCCTGCCGTTCGGCCTCTATGGCGTGCTGGCGGCCATGCCCTTCGCCGTGTGGCTGTTCCTTGCCATCGAGCAGTTGCCGCTGGCGGCCGAGGAGTCGGTCGATCCGAAGCGCGACATGCCGAAAGGCATCATGCTCGGCATGTTCACGCTCATCGTTCTCGGCTTCTTGGTGCTGTTCATCAACCCCTCGATCCCGGTGATGCGCACCGCGAACGGCGAGACCGTCACCGGCGCCTTCGCGCTCGGCTCATCGCCCGAGCCGATTCTGGACGGCTTCCGCGCCATCTTCGATATCCATGCCGCGGGCGCGCTGTCGCTCGCCGCGGTGGTTGGGCTGGTGGCGAGCTTCCACGCCATCATCTTCGCCGGCGGCCGCCAGATCTATTCCCTGTCACGCGCCGGCTACTTCCCGCATTTCCTGTCGGTCACCCATTCCAAGCACAAGACCCCGAACACAGCGCTGGTCTCGCTCGCAGCTGTCGGCCTCGCCGTCATGCTCGTGGTGTGGTTCACCAAGGGCGGCCAGGAGGCCGGCGCCTTCATCGGCGGCGTGCTGCTCAACATGGCGGTGTTCGGCGCCATGTTCTCCTATCTGCTGCAGGGGCTCACCTTCATCCAGCTCCGGCGCAAGTTCCCCAAGATCGAGCGGCCTTACAGGAGCCCGTTCGGCGTGACCGGCGCCGTGCTCACCGTGGCCATCGCGGTGATCACCATCGGCTTCCAGCTCGCCGACCCGCTATACCGCGACGGCGTCGTCGGCGTGGCCATCTGGTATGGGATCGCCATTGCCTATTTCGCGGTGCATAGCCGCAAAACGCTGGTGCTGTCGCCGGAGGAGGAGTTCGCGCTCCGCCACCGCGAGGACGGCGAGAGCTGAGAGCCGTCATGCGCCTTGCCGCCGCGCTCATTCTGGTGCTTGCGCTCGGCGCCCCGGCGGCGCTGGCCCAAGACGAGAGCAAGCCCGCGGCGAAGACGGCGAGCGGCCCGGTCGCCTTCGTCACGGCAATCTACAAGACCTACACGGATAGCGGCCAAGGCGATCCCGCCACACCGGGCCTTCCCGGCATGTACTCCAAGCGCCTGCAAGGGCTCATCGACAAGGACGCTGCCGAGGGCGATGTCGGGCGCCTCGACTTCGACCCAGTCGTGGACGGCCAGGACTGGGAGGTGACCGGGCTTAAGATCAAGGAGGTCTATCGCTCCGGCGGCGACGCGCGGGTGCGCGCGACCTTCGCCAATCTCGGCGAGCCGCGGAACATCATCTTCAACCTCGTGCGTGAGGACGGGCAGTGGCGCATCGACGACATCGCCGAGACGTTCAAACCTCGCTGGACCCTGTCGAAGATCCTCACGGGCGCGTCGGACGCCTTCCCGGACGAGAAGGCGGACCTGGAGCAAGACTAGCCGTCATGTTGCGGCGCAACATGCGCGCCGAGAAAATGTCGAGATTCAGTCGCGGCCCCGCCACCTTCCCGCGCTAGAGTTGCTTTCGACGATGGGGAAAAGAAGGTGATGCAGACTGTGCTGTCACTCTTGTCTGGCGCTGTAATGATTGGCCTGGTCTACGGACTGAGCTTCATTCCGACCGCGACCCTGTCCGGGCCCGACGATGACATCGGGGTCGGCATGGTCGGTGGCGACGACGGCACCGCGCCGGACACCGACTCCGCTGACGTGCGGCTGCAGAGACGCCGGGACCGCGCCACGATCTAGCTCGGCGCGCTTCAGACGCGCGCCGCCGCACATGCCATCCAAACTCGTTTGAATAAAAATTGCTGCGAAGACGATTTAGCTGTGCCTCGAAAGCGCTGCTGTCCCGCGCGGTCTCGCCGCAGTGCCGGTCAAGCAATCACCATTCTCCCGTCACATCCCCGTACTAGGATTCCCTAATCTGATCGATGATGCGGTCGATCGGCAATGCGGTAGGGAGGAGGCCAACATGGAAACCACGCACCTGTCGCTGCGTGCGGCACTCGCCGAAAATCGCCTCGAGGACTTCGTGCGTCAGGCCATGACGCGCGGGCTTGAGTTTACCCGCGGCTCCGAGTTCGAACGCGGCCTGGCGCTGCTTCTGGTCCAGCGCAAGCAAGAGCGCGAGCGGCTCGACCGAGCCATTTCATAGCCTGACCGATAACAAATGGCCGGGGCGAACCCCGGCCATTTGTGTGTTCTGGATCCCGGTTTTTGCCGGGATGACGGAACCGCTACGCCGCCTGGATCTGCTTGGCCTTGTCGAGCAACGCCTGGGCCTGGCGGATCGAGGCGATGTCGATCTGGTGCTCAGGCTTATCCCCGCAGTCCCGAGCGCCCTTATTCTGGCAACGCTGAAGATTACTAAGGAAGGACTCCCCCGTGCCTGCTACCAATGTCGCAGCAAGGCTGCGCCACCTAGCTTGGCTGCTCAGCGCAAATAGCGTCGAGACAACATTTCGGCGACTCGTTCGCGCTGTCGAAGCGAAATTCGATCCAAACCAACCGCGCGTACCCGCAGGCGATCCGGATGGAGGCCAATGGACAGATGCCGGCGGAGGAACTGCTGAGAGCAGCGCCGAATCCAATCAATCGACGACCAGCAGCAGTGCTGATGTTACGGGGATTATCGCGTTCGCAAGACGTCAGCGTCTTGCCGGTAATCCCCTGAACTATCAAAGATGCCTCGATCTCTGCTATCCGCTACTGGAGCGCAGGCAGCGCGCCGGTAGCGACCGCAACACGTGGGACTTCCACAGATGCATGAATGCCTGTCTTCAACGGAACCTCTAGTCGGAACATTGTCATGAATGAAGAGCTCGCTTGGGAAATTGTGCGTGTCGCGTTTCGGAGCTCCAGGGAGCTCCAGGATTTGCTGGCGCTCTTGAAGGACCGCGCGAGCGCTGACGCGTATCAGGTCTACGCGCCCGGAATTGCGCGTGCCATTGATGCCATCAACGACGCACTGCTCAATCCCGCAACCTCCGCGTATCCGAACCTTGCGAACCGCATTGAAGCGGAGCTCGATGCCCACGGCCGCATCGACTAGCTCAAAAATAAAATGGCCGGGGCGAACCCCGGCCATTTGTGTGTTCTGGATCCCGGTTTTTGCCGGGATGACGGAACCCTTACGCCGCCTGGATCTGCTTGGCCTTGTCGAGCAACGCCTGGGCCTGGCGGATCGAGGCGATGTCGATCAGGCGGCCGTCTAGAGACACCGCGCCCTTGCCTTCCTTGGCGGCCTGCTTCATGGCGTCGACGATGCGCTGCGCCTTGGTGACCTCGGCCTCGGACGGCGTGAACACCTGGTTGGCGAGATCGACCTGTGACGGATGGATTGCCCACTTGCCTTCGAAGCCGAGCACGGCGCCGCGCTTGGCCGCCGCCAGATAACCGTCAGGATCGGAGAAGTCGCCGAACGGGCCGTCGATGGGACGAAGCCCATAGGCGCGGCAGGCCACCATCATGCGCGACAGCGCGTAGTGCCAAGGATCGCCCCAGTGATAGGCGCGATTGCCGGCCTCGTCCTTGTCGGTGAGCACGCCGTAATCGGGGTGCGGGCCGCCGATGCCGATGGTACGCGCGCGGGTCGACGCTGCGTAGTCGGCCACGCCGAAGCTCATGGCCTCGACGCGCGGGCTCGACTGGGCGATGGCCTCCACATTCGCCATGCCGAGCGCTGTCTCGATGAGAAGCTCGAGACCGATCTTCTTCTCGTACTTCTTGAACTGCTCGATCTGGGTGACCAGCATGTCGATGGCGTAGACGTCCTGTGGCACGCCGACCTTGGGAATCAGGATCATGTCGAGGCGCGGGCAGTTCTCCAGCACGTCGACCACGTCGCGGTAGGCGTAATGGGTGTCGAGACCGTTGATGCGGATCATCATGGTCTTGTTGCCCCAGTCGATGTCGTTGAGACCCTGGATGATGTTCTTGCGGGCCTGCTCCTTGTCGTCAGGCGCCACGGCGTCCTCGAGGTCCAGGAAGATGACGTCGGCGCCGCCTTTGGCCGCCTTCTCGAACAGCGACGGGTTGGAGCCCGGCACGGCCAGCTCCGAACGGTGCAGACGCGGAGTCGCCTGCTGAATCAGGGTAAAGCTCATTTACGTATCCCTCCTGGTTTAACCTGTGGCGCCGAGACCGGCGGCAACGGTGTTGATGGAAAGCAGCAATGCGGATTTGAACGCCTCGCGGTCCGGTTCGCTCTCCGACGCTCTGAATCGACGGAGCAGCTCGACCTGCTCCCGGTTGACCTCGTTAATGGTGGGAAGCCTCTCGGCCAGAGAGGCGCGGAATTGCGGGAAACGCGCCGCAGGGGACGCGCTGCCGGACACTTTCAGCACCATCTCGGTGGTCAGCGCAAGCTCCTTCTCGATCATCCCGAAGATGGCCTCGCGGACGCTCCTGTCTGGCACTAACCCCGCGTAATTCCTGGCAATTTCAAGATCGACCACGGCCAGGATCTTCTCCACCTCGTCGATGATCAGCCGGAATAGCCGGGACTCGGCGAACATCCGGGCCAAGAGCGTCTCCCCTTGGGCCCCGCGCACCTGGAGGAAGCTTTGCAGCGCCGTCCCCACCCCATACCAGCCGGTGATCATGTGCCGGTTCTGGGCCCAGGCGAACACCCAGGGGATCGCGCGCAGGTCTTTGAGCGAGCTCGCGCCGAAGCGCCGCGCCGGCCGCGAGCCGATATTGAGCAGCGAGATCTCCTCCAGCGGGCTCGCCGCCTGGAAGTAGCTGACGAGGTCGGGGTGGGTGATGAGCCCGGTATAGGCGGCGCGCGAGGCGCCGGACAGCGCCTCCATGGCGTCGTCGAACTCGCGGCTAGGCCGAAGCGCCACCTCGCGCTCCGACTTCAAGGCGTGCTCCAGCACGCTCGAGGCCAGCAGTTCCATCTGATAGAGCGACGTGCCCTTATTGGCGTATTTGTACGAGACCACCTCGCCCTGCTCGGTGACGCGGAAGCGGCCGCGGATCGAGCCGGCCGGCTGGGCGGCAATGGCGCGGCCCGTGGGCGCACCGCCGCGGGACACGGAACCGCCGCGGCCATGGAAGAAGGCAATGGCGACCCCCGCTTCCTCGCCCACGCGCGTAAGGCTGGTCTGCGCCTTGGCCAGCTCCCAGTTCGACGCGACGAAGCCGCCGTCCTTGTTCGAGTCGGAATAGCCGATCATCACCTCTTGCAGGCCACCCTGCCAGTGGGTGGAGCGGCGGATCAGCGGGATCGCCAACGCCTCGCGCATGATCGCGGGCGCGGCGCGCAGATCGTCGATGGTCTCGAACAGCGGCACGATGGGCATCGAGCAAATCTCGGTGCCGGCCGTATCGAGAAACAGCCCGCCTTCCTTGGCGAGCAGAAAGGCGCCGAGAATGTCGTCCACCGAGCGCGTCATGGAGAGGATGAATGAGCCGAAGGCGTCGCGGTCCAGCCCGCGACGGATCTCGGCCGCTTGGGCGAACATGGCGATGAGCTCGGTGGTCTCCGCAGGCAACGGCTCGGTGATCCGCTCGGAGGTCCGCGGCCGCGCCAGCTCGTGCAACAGCCAGGTGCGCCACTCACGGCTCTCGAGGTCCGGCGGATTGCCCTCCCCGTGACCCGCGGTCGCCCACCAAAGGGCGCGCAACGCTTGCGTCGTCCGCGTGGTGTTCTCTCGGAGATCGAGGCGCACGGTCGAGAAGCGGAACAGCTCCACGGCCCGGCGCACCGGCTTGACGAGGTCGGCGCCAAGGGACGGGCTGTTCGCCTGCTGCAGCGCCCGCTCCACGAGACGGAGGTCGTGGATCAGCTCGTCGGCATTGCCATAGTGCAGAACGCCGATCTCGAGCTCGCCGCCTTGCGCCCGGACGATGGTGGCGTCGAGCTTGCGCAGCACGCAGGTGAGGAACTGGCGATACGGCTCGCCCGGATTGCGCGCGGCGATCGCCTCCGCCTCGCCGCTCATCCTGAGCGCGTGATCGAGCTCGTGGGCAAAAGCTGGCGGGACGGGAAGCGCGCTTTTGGTGATGGAGAGCATGCGCGCCAGACTCACGACCCGCTCCCGGTAGTGGCGGAGCGCGGCAAGCGCGTTCTGGCGCAGCGTCCACCCGGTGACGGCGGTGGTGACGTACGGATTGCCGTCCCGGTCGCCGCCAATCCACGAACCGAACTGGAAGAACGGCGGCAGCTCGAAATGCTCGTTCGGGTAATGGCGCTCAAGCGCGCCGTCGAGCAGCGCCATCATCTCCGGCGCCTTCTCGAATAGAGTCTCGTCGAAGAAGTGGAGACCGCGCAGGACCTCGTGCTCGACCGTGGGCTTCTCCAGGTGGAGCTCGCCGGTCATCCACACGAGCTCGATCTGATCGCGAATGTCGGCGAGGAATCCTTGCCGCTCCCGCTCGGTCCATCGCGCGATTTCGAGCTCACGCAACAGAAGATAGATCTTGCGGTACTTCTCGAGCACCGTGACGCGCTTGGACTCTGTCGGATGCGCCGTGATCACCGGCCGGATGCGCAAAGACCGCAAGAGATCCTCGATCTCCCTGGTCGCGATGCCGTCGCGGGCGGCTTCGGCGAGGACGTTATCGAATGTGCCACGCAAGGCATCGCGGCCGCGTTCCCGCTCGATATGGCGGCGGCGGCGCATAGCCGCGTTCTGGTCGGCGATGGAAAGAAGCTGGAACCAGAGCCCCTGGGCCTGAAGCGCCCGGGCCATCAGCTCGGGCGAGAAGTCGGAGATGTTGGCGCCGCCCTCTAAGACACGTTCGATCTCGGGCTGGTGCCGGCGCACCACGTCCATGAGGAGATCGAACAGGATGTCGGCGGCGTCCTGGGCCGAGGTCCCGCTGATAAGCGGAACGGTCCCGCCGCCGGTCTCGTGGTCAGACTTTTTCCGCTCCTCATTCATGACACTGGTTACGCAAACTTCCGACCCGGATAGCCTCAAACGCAGGGCCGCGAAGCGCGACACAAGGGGCGCGTACCCAGCGCCCCTTGTGCAAAGCCTGTTGGGCGGCGCGCTGGCCGCCCTAGCGCATCTTAGGCCCCAACCACGCTCGCCACGGTCGAGCCAAACTCGCTCGGATTGGGCGCAACGGTGAGCCCGCAGGAGCGCATGATCTCGGCCTTCTCGGCAGCACTGTCGCCGGCCGCCGAGATGATGGCGCCGGCATGGCCCATGCGGCGCCCCTTGGGTGCCGTCAGACCAGCGACGAAGCCGATCACCGGCTTCGACATGTTGTCCTTGATCCACGCGGAGGCTTCGGCCTCCTGCGGACCGCCGATCTCGCCGATCATCAGCACGGCTTCGGTCTCCGGATCCTCCTCGAACAGCGCGAGGTGATCGAGGAACGAGGAGCCGTTGATCGGGTCGCCGCCGATACCGACCGACGTGGAGATGCCGATGCCGTGCGCCTTCATCTGCGCAGCGGCCTCGTAACCCAGCGTGCCGGAGCGCGAGATGACGCCGACGTTACCTTGCAAGTAGATGTGTCCCGGCATGATGCCGAGCATGGCCTTGCCCGGGCTGATGATGCCGGCGCAGTTCGGGCCGACCATCATGGTCCGGCGATCGCGCGGATAGCGCATGAGATAGCGCTTCACCCGCATCATGTCCTGGGCGGGGATGCCGTCGGTGATGGAGCAGACGAGCCGGATGCCGGCATCGGCGCACTCCATGATGGCGTCGGCGCAGAACGCCGGCGCCACGAACGTGATGGACGTGGTCGCGCCCGTGGCCGCGACGGCTTCCTTCACGGTGTTAAACAGCGGGCGGTCGAGATGCTTGCCGCCACCTTTGCCCGGCGTCACGCCGCCGACGACATTGGTGCCGTACTCGATCATCTCCTTGGCATGGAAGGTGCCCTTGTCGCCCGTCATGCCCTGGACGATCACCGGCGTAGTTTCGTCGATCAAAATGCTCATTACGTTTTCTCTCCGATGATCCGTCTCACGCCGCCTGCAGCTTGCCCTGGCACGCCGCCACGGCCTTCTCGGCCGCCTCGGCCAGAGTGTCGGCGGTGATCAGCTTCAGCCCGCTCTCAGCCAGAATCTTGCGGCCCTCTTCAACGTTGGTGCCGGCCAGGCGCACAACGAGCGGCACCTTGATGTCCAGATTCCCGCAGGCCTGAACGACACCCTTGGCCACCCAGTCGCAGCGATTGATGCCGGCGAAGATATTGACCAGCACGGCTTTGACGTTCTGGTCGGACGTAACCAGCTTCATGGCCGTCTCGATGCGGTCGGGCGAAGCGCCACCGCCCACGTCGAGGAAGTTGGCCGGCTCGCCGCCAGCATGCTTGATCATGTCCATGGTCGCCATGGCGAGACCCGCACCGTTCACGATGCAGCCGATGTCGCCATCGAGACCGATATAGTTGAGGTTGTGCTCCGCAGCCTGCGCCTCGCGCGGGTCCTGCTGCGAGGGGTCGTACATGTCTGCCACGTTGTGGCGGCGGAACAGCGCGTTGTCGTCGAACGACATCTTGGCGTCGAGCGCCAGCACGCGGTCATCCTTCATGACGACCAGGGGGTTGATCTCCAGCATCTGGGCGTCGCAATCACGGAACGCGCGATAGGCATTCATGATCGTCGACACGCAAGATTGCGCCTGCTTGATGCTCAGGCCCAGCTGGAAGGCGAGCTCGCGCGCTTGGAAGGCCTGAAGGCCCACGGCCGGCTCCACGACGACTTGGAGGATGGCCTCGGGGTTGGTCCGGGCCAACTCCTCGATCTCCATGCCGCCTTCCTTGGAGGCGATCACGCGAATGCGTTCGGCCTTGCGATCGAGCACGTAGCCGAGATAGAGCTCGCGGTCGAAGGGCTCGGCCACCTCGACATAGACGCGTTGCACGGGCTTGCCCTCAGGCCCCGTCTGGTGCGTGACCAGACGCTTGCCGAGCAGGTTCTGCGCCGCCTCTCGCACCTCGTGATAGGTCTTGCAGATCTTGATGCCGCCGGCCTTGCCGCGCGCACCGGCGTGAATCTGAGCCTTCACCGCCCAGCTCCAACCGCCAAGCTCCGTCGCAGCATAGACCGCCTGATCGGGGCTGAAGGCCACCGCGCCTTTCGCCACCGGCACGCCGAAGCCACTCAGAAGCTCTTTCGCTTGATACTCGTGAACGTCCACGTCGTTCCTCCCTTCGTAGTCTCTTCGGCGGGCTTTTATGAGAGCGCACGCCGATAAGACGTCAGCTCACCTTACCCTTGACGATGTCATAGGCCTTCTCGGTCGCCGCCTCGGCGCCGTCCAGAAGACCCTCCAGTTCCTTCAGCTTAGCGTCCACGAAGCTCTTGTCCGAGATCATTTTCGCATTGATGTAGACATTTAGCGCGGCACTTCGCAGTGCAGCATAAGCCGCCAGGACGCCGACCCCGGCGTCCGAGATCACGTTGAGGTTGCCGATCGCCGAGGCCGTCAACGCCAGGTCGATGACCTCCCGCGCCAGATGGCAGCAGCGCATCGGCACCTCGGTCGCCTGCT
>Ga0307424_1000936_pt1 | contig 15514 bp, 7 predicted proteins | sample SalMarWE160320MG_FD_202157 | JGI IMG/M metagenome (GOLD analysis project Ga0307424, IMG submission 202157) | Salt marsh sediment microbial communities from the Plum Island Ecosystem LTER, Massachusetts, United States - WE1603-20 | ecosystem: Environmental > Aquatic > Marine > Intertidal zone >... | reverse complement strand
CAGCCCGACCAGATGCAGCCTGATCACCGGCCGCTATCCGCATAACACGGGTGCACCGGAATTGCATATGCCTCTGCCGGAAGGGCAGACGCTCTTCCCGGAAAAATTAAAAAATGCAGGTTATTATTGTGTGCAGGCAGGCAAATGGCATCTTGGCGATTATGCAAAGAATGGATTTGACCGTGTCATAGAAATGGAAGAAGGGGGGCCGGGCGGAGAAGAGCGATGGCTTGAATGTCTGCAGAAACGACCAAAGAACAAACCATTTTTTCTCTGGCTTGCGTCAACGGATGCTCACCGGCCGTGGAAACCGGATAAAAATTTCCCCCCTCATCAGCCTGAACAGGTTGTCATACCCCCTTACCTGATCGATACACCCGCCGGCCGCGCCGATATGGCTCTGTATTATGATGAGATCCAGCGTCTGGATCATTACGTTGGAGAGATCTACGAAGAATTGAAAAAGGAGGGTGAGTTAGAAAATACCTGTATCATCTTTATGGCTGACAACGGACGCCCCTTTCCCCGCTGTAAAACACGATTATATGACAGCGGCATAAAAACACCGCTGATTTTTCACTGGCCGGATGGCTTGAATTACAAAGGGGCAGTTTCCCATTCGCTGGTGAGTGTCATCGATCTGGCACCCACAATTCTTGCACTGGCCGGGATGGCGCCGGGTACAGACATACAGGGAATCAGTATGCTCCCGGTATTGAATGATCTGAATAGCGAAATCCGTGAATATGCTTTTGCCGAACATAACTGGCACACGCAAATCGCCCATGAACGCATGGTGCGCTGGCAGGATTATGTCTATATACGCAATGCACATCCGCAGTTACCGCAGGTCTGCACGTTAGAGGATCAATGTCCCTCGCGGGAACTAAGAGAATTCTATGCACAGGGAAAGACCACGGCTGCGCAGGCAGATCCGCTGATAGCTCCCAGAGCAGGGGAGGAACTCTATCTTTTAAGTAGCGATCCAGACCAACTGATGAATCAGATTGAAAATCCAAACTATCATGAAGTGCTAGACCACCTGCGCCGTATCATGGACGAATGGCAGGAGCGTACCGGAGATACGGTACCGTCCCTGGCCAAGGCAACACCGGATCGCCATAATCGATATACCAACGAACGATACTACGAAGGCAGCCGCCCGCCAACCGGTGAATTGCCAGGTGAGGCGCGCGGAGCGACCAAGATCAATGACCCCGGACCGAGATAAGAATTGATTGCACTGCCCTTGGTCCAGTCAGGAAATTAAGTGTCATCCCACAGGAATGATATCCGTTATGTATGTCATTCTGTAAGAATCTTCCTTCGTGTTGACCATGCACGTCACGCAGGAAGATCCCTCAGCTGTGAGTATTGCAAAATTAATCCACCTAAATTTCAGGATTTTGCCATGAAAAAGAATTGGTATCCGACGCTATCGACCATAATACTTCTGCTCCTTCTGAAAAGCTTTGCCGGCCCATCTGATTCTTCGGCGGCGGATGAAAAAGACCGGGTCATCAAACTTGACTCCCGGCTTGAATTATTTGTAGATGATTTAATCATTGAACGGATGGTTGATACCCGATTAGTCCTGCATCATCCGGAAGACAAAGGTGCGGTCCTTTTTTACGATAAAGCCTGGGAAGGACCCTTTTGTAATTACAACACAATTATAAAAAGCAAAGATAAATATCAGATGTATTACCGCGGTGTGCCGAATGCCGGAAAAGACGGCCGTTCGGTTGAAACGACCTGCTACGCTGAATCGGCCGATGGTATCGAATGGCATAAACCGGAACTGGGTTTATATGAGGTTGAGGGTACACGCCAAAACAATGTAATTCTGGCTCACGCCACACCGGTTAGTCATAATTTCAGTCCCTTCCTCGATAAAAATACACTGGCAAAGCCCGAACACCGCTACAAAGCCCTCGGTGGTCTGGAGGAGAGCGGTCTGTTTGCGTATGTTTCTGCTGATGGCATTAAATGGAAAAAGTTACAGGCAGAGCCTGTCTTCCGGCAGGGAATTTTTGATTCACAGAACGTGTCTTTCTGGTCCGAAATCGAACAATGTTATCTCTGTTATTTTCGGACCTGGACTGCCGATCGATACCGGACAGTCAGTCGTACAACCTCCAAAGATTTTATCCATTGGACAGATCCGGTTGAAATGTCTTACGGAGATACACCTGCCGAGCATATTTATATAAATCAGACGGCACCTTATTTCCGGGCCCCGCATATATATCTGGCTATCGGTGCCCGCCTGATGGTGGGACGTCAGGTACTGAGCGAAGAACAGGCGGAACAATTGCATGTCTATCATACTTATTTTAAGGATTGTGCCGATGTCGTTCTGATGTCGACACGTGGGGGAAACCGCTATCAGCGGACTTTCATGGAAGCCTTTATTCCCCCTGGGATCGGATTGCAAAACTGGGTGTCCCGTTCGAATTATCCTGCATTAAATGTAATTCCTACCGGCCCCAATGAAATATCGATCTATGTCAATAAAGACTATGCACAGCCCACTGCTCATCTTAACCGTTATGCATTAAGGACGGATGGGTTTATCTCAGTCTATGCGCCCTATGCCGGCGGTGAAATGATCACACGTCCGCTTTCTTTGAAAGGGAATCGCCTAATCCTTAATTATGCCACCTCCGCCGCAGGAGGCATTTACGTTGAAATTCAGGATGAGTCCGGGAAGGCACTGGAAGGATATACCCTGGCGGAAAGCAATCTGCTTATTGGAAATGAAATTGAAGGCATGGCAAGCTGGAAGAAAGGCGTGGATATCAGTGCTTTGGATGGGAAACCAGTACGGCTGCGTTTTGTGATGAAAGATGCCCACCTGTATTCCCTGCAATCCCAGAGCGTACCTTTTGTCAGTTCAGATAATTCCTTTTTTGTAGATTCGACGTATGTATCCCTGGCCAGTGGCGGGACAAATACAGCAATTTATTATACCCTTGATGGCAGTCCACCAACTCAAATGTCAGACAAATACAGCGAACCATTTTTATTGAAGAAATCGGCCCGTCTACGAATGCGTGTTTACACCGATACGGGAGAACCGGGAATTGAGACCGGTAAACAATTCCAAAAACTTGAATCTGTTCTGCCTGTAGATATAGGAAAAGTTGATCCTGGTATTGCCTATGATTATTATTCCGGCTCTTTTTCCTCTGTCGATGATCTTGACAATATTAAACCTCATACTTCGGGCATTATAGAACGGCTTGATCTGAAAGCCGGACAGGGTGCTGAAGCATTCGGCATTGTTTACAGGGGATATCTGCAGGTGCCCGGGAACGGTATCTATACCTTTTATCTGGAATCAAATGACGGCAGTAAGCTATATCTAAGGGATCAGGAATTGATTGATAACGACGGTGCACACACGTCTATTGAAAAATCAGCCACCATTGCTTTGCGGGCCGGCTTCTATCCGCTGAAAATAAAATATATTCAAATGGGCGGTAGTAAAGCACTTAAATTGAGCTGGAAAAGCAGTCAATTCAGCAAGCGGGAAATTGATGAAGGGGTTTTATTTCATCAGCATTGATTGGGAAATTTAAACACAATAAGCCTGATACCCCCTGATCGGTGGGCAACGTCCTCTGACAGTTCATATTGAATAAAAAGAATTTAACCACGGAATAACACGGAATGACACAAACAATAATAACCAGCATACTCTAAGAAACTGATGATGTATATCAATTTGAGTCATTTTAAATAAATAATTCCGTGTATTTTCCGTGTTTTTCCGTGGTAAATATTTTAAACCCGTAAATGTTTTTTGCATATCCCAGTGAAGGTGGGAAGAAGCACACGAAGGTAATTCTGGAATATCATCTTCGTGATCTTCGTGTACTTCGTGGTTTAACGATTAGTATTGAGCCAAATATCAGACTTGATCCGGTACCACAAATGGTTCACGGTATTTCCGGGTAAGCATGGTATTTGCTTCTTCATCACCGACAAATTTTTCCACAGTGGGATCAAAGGTCAGCTGCCGTCCCAGCCGGTAGGAAATATTCCCCAGATGAGCGAGCGCTGAAGCCGTATGGGCGGTCTCAACCGGTCCGTTCAGCATCGATTTGTCATGGGCGCGGACCGCATCGATAAAATTTTTAAAATGATCACCGCCTTCACTGCGGCTTGGTCCTTTTTCCACTTTTTCCTTATCTGTTCCGATATAGGTCTCATAGGTGCCATAGCCTTTAATGAGCATATACCCTTTATCTCCATAAAAAATATTGCCAACCTTGACGCCGTCTTCATAATTGGTATACCAGGGACGAACCTCAAATTCGATGATCTTTTTTTCCTTCGGATAGTGGTATGTTGAAGAAAGCACTTCCGGTGTTTCTTTAGAATCATCCCATAAGAATTTACCGCCCAATGCAGTGATTTTTTCCGGTAAGCCAACCCCAAGACCCCACAGGCACATATCTGTTTCGTGAATACCCTGGTTACCGACATCGCCATTACCAAAATCCCAGTGCCAATGCCAGTTGTAATGTACCAGATTACGGGTGAAGGGCCGTTTGGCAGCCGGACCTAACCAGATATTATAGTCCAGACCTTCAGGAACAGGTTCGGTTCCCTTGTCTCCGATATCGCCGCGCCAGCGGAATACCAGCCCCCTGGCCATATACACTCTGCCAATAATGCCGTCATTCAATAATTTAACGGCTTCCTGGAGGGCGGCTGAACTGCGCAATTGCACGCCATGTTGAACGATGCGGTCATACTTTGCAGCGGCTTCAACCATTTTACGGCCTTCCCAGACATTATGAGAACCAGGTTTTTCTACATAAACATCTTTGCCGGCCTGGCAGGCCCAGATAGTAGCCAGTGAATGCCAGTGGTTACAGGTAGCAATTGTCACTACATCGATGTCTTTGTCATCATAAACCTTGCGAAGATCCTGCTCCACAGAAACTTTTTTTCCATATGTTTGTTTGAATTCGGCGGCACGTTCATCAAGCAGTTTATGATCCGGATCGCAAAGGGTAACGACTTCAACATTTTCCAGGTTCATCAAACCTTTGATATGGTCTTTACCACGTCCATGGACACCGAGAACCGCGGCGCGTATGGTGTCATTGGCACCAAAAACATGTTTGGGAATATACATGGGACCGGCAATGGTCGCGGCAGCCAGCGCACCGGAGGCGCCTTTAATAAATGTTCGTCTGGTCATCTCTGATTTTTTTTCTTCCATCTAAATCCTCCATTATTTAGTATTTTAGAAATTGGTAAGATATCACAGAAAACTATTGAAATCTGATTTAATAGTCAATGCCAATGTCGAGCGGGTATCCGATGAAAAATTCATTTTCCTCATAAAGTTGCTTTGCATTTCAATTGAGTTCAATTAGTCAGATCCCACCCAACATGAAGAATCATCATGTGTAAATATATCTGTCCCTGAAAACAGGTATGGGTATGGGGTTTCCCATGATCAGTATTATAAAAACATGTCTGATGCAAAAAACTAAACGATCCATCCTGACACCGGTTGTAAAAATAATCACCTTGTTGTTTGCCGGTATTCTTACTGCCTTTTTTCTTGCCTGCAGTAATGATCCCGCGGCGCAACTCATATATTTAGAGAATAGCAGGATAAAACTTGGTTTTGACAGAAATACAGGGCTGCTCAGGGTCTTTGACGATTTGGATCACCCCTATGAATTTTTGGATAAAGATATTGTTTCCGGATCTCTGTGGAAAATTTACTTGTTCAGCGGTTCAGGAACTAAAATAATAGATATTTCGAAAGCCTCGCGCTTCCATATCGAAAAGGCTGATTCACGGAATCTGGTTTTAATCTGGAATGATTTTACTGATATAAAGAATAAAAATTTTCAGGTAGAAGTAAACGTCATCCTGGAAAAAAATGAACCTTCATCAGCCTGGCAGATATCATTGACAGGATGTGAAGGTCTGAATCTCACCAGCGTTGTCTTTCCCAGAATATCCGGCTTAAAAAATCCCGGTAAGGAATATCTGGCCGTACCCTCCTGGATGGGTGAATTGATAGAAGATCCCAGAATACAACTTTCCAAAATCAGCGGCAGAGAGAAACAGTATGAATGGACCTATCCCGGTCCCCTCTCCATGCAGTGTATGGCTCTCTATAGTCCGCAAAAATCTGGATTCTACGCCGCCTGCCATGATTCTCTGGCTTACCGGAAGAGTTTTGGATTTGTTCTCGATACATTGAACAGCCTCGTATATCAAATGAACAATTATCCTGTCTTTGATTCCGCACAAACCACTTATACACCCGCCTATCAGGCGATCGTTGGATCTTTTACAGGTGACTGGATCAGTGCTGCTGAAAGATATAAACAATGGGGTTCGAAACAGAAATGGTGTGTGCAAAGCAGGCTTAAAAACAACCTGTCGCCGGCATGGCTGAATAAGACTGCCTTATGGGTCTGGAACAGGGGCAAATCATCTAACGTGTTTTTACCGGCAGCCTCATTACAGCAAAAACTTAACCTGCCGGTAAATGTTTTCTGGCACTGGTGGCATGGCTGTTCATATGATGATGGATTCCCGGAATATTTTCCACCCCGGGAAGGTAAGAAATCTTTCATGAAGGCTCTGGCAGCCGCTCAACAGGATGGTCTCAAGGCCATCGTTTATATGAATGTGCTTCAATGGGGAACCTCAACAGACAGCTGGAAAAAAGAAAATGCGTCAGCGGCTGCGGTAAAAGATATAAATGGAAATATGAACTCCCACGTATACAATGTATTCACCGGTAACTCGCTGACAAGTATGTGTATCGGTACCAGGTTCTGGAAAGATAAATATGCTTCTTTGTGTGACAGTGCACTCAACAGCTACCGTCTGAACGGGATATATATGGACCAGGCATGTTTAAGCCGTACCTGTTATGACAGTCATCATGGTCATCCGCTCGGGGGCGGAAATTACTGGGTTGAGAATTTTGAAACACTAACCGGACAGATCAGGGCAGAAACATCTCAGTCTGATCAGCCGGTTCTGGCAGGCGAAGGCTGCGGTGAAGTCTGGCTGCCGTATCTGGATGTTTTCCTCGCATTACAGGTGAGTATGGAAAGATATGCTGGTATTAACGGAAGAGAACCTATCCCTTTCTTCCAGGCCGTTTATCACCCCTACGGCATTACCTACGGAAATTATTCGTCATTATTGGTCCCGCCTTATGATACGCTCTGGCCCAAAGCATTCGCACCAAAAAATCCAACCGAACTGTTGGATAAAAAATATAACCGGCAATTTTTAATGGAGCAGGCAAGATCGTTTGTATGGGGTATGCAGCCGACCATTGCCAATTACCGGGAATTTCTGAACCGGGATAGGAAGGAAGAGATTGACTATTTGATCAACCTGGCAAAGGTAAGGTACCGGGGATTGAAGTATTTATTACATGGTGAGTTTTTGCGGTCACCGGATAATGAATTTCCGCAGGAAGAATTAAATATTTCCAGGTTATCGATCTATGCGGGGAGAAAAGGAGAATCGGTTACGCACTTTCAAAAAAGCTTTCCCCTGGTGTACGCAGGGACATGGAAATCCGATGATAATCAGATCGGTATTGCCCTGGCCAGTATCAGTGACAATGCTTTTCCGGTAAATTTCAGCTTTGATTCATCCGATTATAAATTGCCCGCCTCCGGAAATATATTTTTGATTGATACGGGAGGAAGAAGGAAATTAACTTCTTATAAAAATGGAAAAATCGATATAAACTTTAGACTGCCGCCTAATGGTTTGTGTATCGTGGAAATAATTGCCGGATAAAAATTATCCACGAATTTTCAGGAATGTCATCCTGAACTCGGTTCAGGATCTCATGAATGATAGATTTAGATGCCGAAACAAGCCTGTCCTGGCGACGGGCCAGGATTCGGCAAGACGCTTCTGTATAATCCGAGATTCTAACTGACTCATCGGGATATCCGTAAAATTACTATTGATTATTATTTTGAAAACACATAATCAAGACAATGCAATTTATATAAGAATGTGACAACATGAAAAAATTAAATATCATTTTGGTATTTTTGTGCATTGCATTCTCCCCTTACCTGGGTGCTATTCCTTTATCAGCCTCTTCTGCACGACCAGACACTATTGGTTTTCACCGGGCGGTTTATGATTCCAGCAGCAAATTGCTGCCCTGGATTCCCTGGTCCCGGGCGCTTGTGCGTGAAATGGACTGGTATCAGAATTGTCCACTGGGGATAAAAGGTTACCCGGTTTTTGTTTATACAACCTTTATGGATGCAAATTACAGGCCTTACCGCACCGATACGATTCCCTGTACGCAGTTAGGGATGGGGATCATATCTTATCTGAAATATTTTTACTATGCCCACCGGGCCGATCCGAAAATACTGAAATGGGCCTGCTATATGGGTGATTACCTGATAGCGGAAACGCTGACACCCAACCAGGGCGCTTATCCGCGATTCACACGTTCGACAGGACATCATACCGATTTTCCCCTGAAACACAGCGCGCAGGGTGACGAAGCACTGGGAGAAAATGTCATCGAACCTGACAAGGGAGGTATTGCCGGTTATGCGCTGTTACTGCTTTATGAGGAGACGCTGGAGGACAAATACCTGAACCAGGCCATCCAAAATGCAGATTGTCTCCTGAAAAATATGCGTAAAGGTGATGCGCTTCATTCACCCTGGCCGTTTCGTGTGGATGCGGTCAGCGGTAAATACTGGGGTGAACGCAGCGGAAATATGGTATATATTTTGCGCCTGTTTGATGCCCTGGTCGAAAAAGGATACGATCGGTTTCAAGTTCCACGCCAAATGTTGTGGTCCTGGATACGGGATTTCCAGATTTCCGCGCCGGACAGCCGGGATTCATGTCTGTGGGTGCAGTTTTTTGAGGACATGTCCCAGGAAGATAACCGTAATTCCTGGGCACCCCTGAATACGGCGCGATATCTGATTGAGCAAAAGGACAGACTCGATCCCGAATGGATGAGGCTGGCGGAAACATGTATCGAATTTGCGCTCAGACATTTTTCTATTGAAAAACCGGGTGGTGTTACTCTAATGGGTGAACAGGATGTTGATAAACGCGAATGGGGCGGGGCCTGTTCGACGCTGGGCGGCGTAGCGGCACTATTTTATGCGGCCGGCGGGGGGGAGAAATACAGAGAAATTGCCTACCGGAATCTTAACTGGGTTTCCTATTTTATAGACGATGATGGCGCACCGGCTGCTCTTTGCGGTGCCGAGGGCTGGAAAAAGGGGAGCTGGCAGGAAGATTGTCATACCGATGTCGTGCATAACTATATCGATGCGATGACTGCCGTCAGGGAATGGGAAATCCGACGTTTTCCTGTGGAAGAAGTTACACTTCCAGCAGAATTACAAAATTTAACGAGCGGTAAAATTCTATGTTCCCATCAGGCCTGTTATGACAAAAACGGACTTTTACTGCCCTGGACGTCCTGGCGGGACGCCCTTTCCCGCGAGATGAACTGGTACCTGAACTGTCCGCTTGAAAACGCTTATCCACGTTTCGTCTCCTACACGTTTTTGGATGGCGAATACCGGCTGTTTCATGACCGCAAGACGCTCATTGCTGCCACACAGGCGGGCATGGGAATTATATCCTATTTGAAATACTATACCTATACCGGTAAAAAAAATCCTAATATCCTCCGTTCCGCTAAATATATGGGGGATTACCTGGTTAAAGCGAATATCACCCCGGATACCGGAAAATATCCTCATTTCTCACGCTCGACCGGTTGGGCCGGTGCTGTACCTCAACCGCCCGATTGCGGATCACAAAGAGACCTGCCCTATGAGGTACAGCCCGATAAAGCGGGCATAGCCGGATACGCTTTGTGCCTACTGTATGAGGAGACGAAGGAAAAGATCTATCTTAATCAGGCGTTACAGGATGCGCGGGTGCTAGCTTTGAATATGCGTGAAGGAAATGAACGTCAATCACCCTGGCCGTTCAGAGTTGACTATCGCAGCGGCAAGGCACGGGGCGAGGTTTCCGGTAATCTTTCCTACATTCTGCGGCTTTTCAATAAATTGACTGAATTTGGATACGGTGAATTTAAGGAACCGGGCAGCCGGCTATGGCAATGGATTCGTGAATATCAGATTCCGAATCTTGAAAAAGACGGCATGTTGTGGGTACAATTTTTCGAAGATCACCAGGAAACCGACAACAGGACCGCCTGGGCGCCACTGAACCTCGCCCGTTATCTGATCGAAAAAAAAGAAAAAATTGATCCGGAATGGCAAATCCATACAAAACAACTGATTGACTTTGTAAATAAAAATTTTACCAGCGTGGTTGATGGTATCCTGGTTTGTGGAGAACAAGATTATGACAAAAACCCCTGGGGCGGAATCCTTTCCACCTATGGTGCTGTACTGGCCATGTATTGCCGGGCAACAGGGTCAGAGGAGTTTAAGGCCATTGCCTACCAGGTATTGAATTACGGGCTGTATGCCACGTTTGATGACGGTTGTTCCAGTGATTGTACGCGCCGCCTTCATCGCGGCCAATGGCAGGAGGATTGTCATACCGATAAAATCCATAATTATATGGATGCCCTGACTGCTTTCCCGGAATGGGCGGAAAATCAATAATTCCGCCTCAAGGGAAACAAAGAAATATATGAATCCACAGAGATCCTAGTGCTCGCCTTTCGGGCGAGCGCCGACCTACCTCGGGTCGGTTAATTTAAAACGTATAAAAAGTTTTTACCACGAAGAACACGAAGCACACGAAGAGAAACTAAAGGTTGATTAGATTATGTTCGGTATAAAATACGTCTATTTAATGTCTTCGTGACCTTTGTGAACTTCGTGGTTAAAGAAAAAAATCAACAGAGAATGAAACTCTCAAAATACAAGAAGCATTCTTTTATATTAATAAAATCGTAAATGTTTTTCAACCTATCCCACCGTAGGTGGGAGAGAGGTATAAAAATTAAAGAATATATCTCTGTGAATTCTGTGGTTTTATTTTTTTCGTCTTTTCCCATACTAAAGAGAATAAACATGAAAATATCGGCAGTTGTGTCAACATTTTTTATCTTTCTTCTGTTATCCGGACCACTCCCGGCCCAAAATGAATGGGCAGTCATTGTTTCCGAACAACAGCTGAACGACGAAGCCATCAAAGTGGCCATCAATGATCTGGTAAATACTGGAAATCAGTTGGGAATTTCATTCCAGGTCATCAACAGGGATCCTGCCAGCAATGGCAATCTGATCATTGTCGGTAATCCTGAACGAAATGAATTAAGTGGGAAATTATATCGCACCGGCAATGTCGAAATCAGGAAATTCAATAATCCGGAAGGCTATCAGATTGTCAGTAAAAAATTTGCAGACGGAAGAAAAATCTTTGTATCTGGCGGATCAATCTCCGGTGATGTATACGGGCTTTACTGGATCTGGGACCGTCTGCGGGTACATAAAAAAATGACCGATATCAATGTCTTTCGTGAGCCGGCTCTGCCGGTCAGGTACACCAGAGTCAGGGTGAACAGCGTTGAAGATATTCAGCGTGCTCTGCGCTACGGCCTTAATACCGTCTATACCGGTGATCAGCTTGGACTTGGTCACTGGGGTGTGGAACCGGAGGACAGCGAATGCGAAAGGAACCGGAAAAAAGTCAGCGAGCTGATTGAATATGCTCACCGATTACACCTCAAATGTCTGGCATTCGGCACTGAATTTACCTATCTTCCGGCTTTATTGGAAGAATTTAATGCCCGGCTTTCGCCCTGTGATGAAAAATTGTGGGACGCTCTCCAGGAAAAATACCGGCGCGTACTCAAGGCGCTGCCGGAACTCGATGGCATCGCCACATTTACCGGTCCGGAGCAGAGTTTCTGGGGAAACTATAAAAAATTTGATTTGATGCACGACGATGAAAACTGTGAATGGCCGTTGGACAAGCGTTATCGTACTTTCGTCGAAAAAGTGCACGAGGTCGTTGTCGGGGAATTCGGCAAGATCTATCATCACCGTACCTGGATGACCAATACGTATGAACAGCAGGCCCGCTATGAGGTGTATAAAAAAATATTTACAGAAGAAGTGCCGACGGGGAATCTTTATCTTATTCCCAGTTTTACGCAAAATGACCGCTGGTGGCATCAACGTTACAATCCAACATTTAATCAAACACCCCATCAGATGCTTGCCGTGCTGGAACCGATGAACTATTATGAAGCATCCAAATCAAATATCTTCCCTACATACCCGGGTATTTATTTTCAGGCCGGACTAGAGTCAGTTCTCGAAGAGCCGAACAGTAATCTGAAAGGACTCAGTTTCGATCTGTATGCAGCGGAAGACCATAAAACCAGCCGTCTGACCGCCTACACGGTTTTTCGCCTGGGCTGGAATTATCTGGAAGATCCCCGGCAGATTGCCGAAGATTTCTGTTCGATCTATTTTGGCCCCCAGGCCGCGATGGCTATGGCCGATATTTACATGCTCTCTCCGGTCGTCTATAAATACGGTTTATTTATTGAACCGGTGGCCTATGGTGAATTCAATTCCCTGCCCCATATCCGGGTTGGTACGTTTCCGGCCCAGGGTTATCCGGCCATCGACAACGGCAAAGAACACCTTGATTTCTGGCGGAAAATTTATCTGCGCTGTAAACCCTGGCTGTCTGAAACCTATCAGGATCTTGATCACGGACTGACCGTTGCCAGCCAGATGCTGGAGATGTACAGGTCAGCAAAATTGCTGATAAAAGACCCGGAACTGGCTGGCCAGGTTGAAAACGAACTAAAAATGACTGAGCGTTTTGTCCAAACCAACAATCTCTATGTCAAAACGGCCTTTGCCTATTTTTCTTATCGTGACGACCCGGACGAAAAAAACCATGAACTGCTCACCGACTGTTACGGCCAACTGCAAAAAACCGTTGATGAATTTAAAGCGCTCCCGGGTTTTGGTTACAAATTATTCGGTGTGGAACAATTACTGTCAAATGCCGGGCAGATTTTAACGGACCGCATGAAGGCACTTGCCCAATTGGCAAATGCGCCATCTTCAGACCAGATTGAAAAAACCGTAGCATCATTACAGGAAAAGTATCTGAAGATCATTTCAGATAATAAGAATAATCTCGTAAAGGTTTTACATTTCGAGGGACAGATTGACGGCCGTGATATTCTGAGGATTAAGGGAAGTACCTATGCAGTGGAACACCTGCGTTGGGACCCGCCAACGGTCAAAGAATGTAAGTTTTTCAACCCGCTCCCACAAAAAGAGATTTCTCTTGTCGTAGACGTCATTCAGGCACGCCCGGTATCGCCCTTTATACTCCGCCAGCCGACGGAAACAAACGACTATACAGCCGATGTCTATATGTATGATATTCCCGAAGGCCGGGATTGGGTGAAATTTGATCTGTATTATATTGATAAATCTCCACAGGAATCCGCTTTAGAGGTGCCCTGGCAGTGATATACCGCTTACTGAAAATGGCCGCAATACTATTAACTTGCGGACTATTGGTCGGCAGTACATACGCTCAGGTCAGGTCTGATCATTTGAACTGGTGGCAGGATGCCCGCTTTGGTATGCTGGTCACCTGGGGATTGTACGCGATTCCAGCCCACGGCGAATGGATTATGTATCAGGAACATATACCATTTGCGGAATATAAAAATATGGCTGATCAGTTTAATCCGCAATCTTATCATCCCGAAGAATGGGTGGCCCTGGCCAAAGAAGCGGGCATGAAATATATGGTGATCACCACCCGCCATCATGACGGATTTTGTCTGTTTGACAGCAAAGTATCAGATTTTACGTCAGTTAAATCAGCAGCCGGACGTGATCTGATTGCTGAATTTGCCGCCGCCTGCCATAAAGCCGGCATGCCTCTCGGTTTTTATTATTCACTGGTCGACTGGCGGTTCCCGGGTGTATTACCGCATGGGACCAGACTGGATGACGATACCTATAAAGCGATGGTCGCTCAGGCCCACGCCCAGGTACATGAGCTCCTGACCAACTATGGTAAAGTGGATATTCTCTGGTATGACATGCTTGTACCTTATGATCCGCAACTCTGGCGCGCCGCGGAACTGAACAAGATGGCCCGCCAGCTGCAGCCCGGTATTATCATCAATGACCGGGCAGGGGTTTCCGCAGATTTTGGTACGCCGGAAAATACAATTATTGCCCAGAATCGTCCCTGGGAAGCCTGTTATGCCATGAACCGTACCTGGGGGTATGCGCGTTATGACCGTAATTATAAAACGGTTCATGAATTACTTCGCCTGCTCGGATCATGTGCTTCCCAGGGTGGAAATTTTCTGCTCAGTGTCGCACCGGATGCGGACGGGCGTATTAATATTGAATCAACGGAACGGTTACGATCGATCGGATGCTGGATGAAAACGAATGGAAAGGCCATTTATGGGGCTGGTCCCTCACTATTGGGAGCTCCCAATCTGGGTATGGAAACCCGGAAAGGTGATAAAGTATATCTGCTAATCCAGCGCTGGCCCGGTACAACAGTGCCGCTTGCCTGGGTCGGCAGCCGGGTTACCTCAGCCGTTCTTTTAGCCAACGGGCAAATGGCACGGATTGAGCAGAAAGGCGACCGGGTTTGGCTGCACGATTTGCCGGCCTTTCCGCCGGACCCGTATCTGACTGTCATCGAATTGACGTTTGATGGTGAACCCAGACAATCATCCCCGGCTTATTGAGGCTGCGTAAAATAAAAAATCAACCACAGATGAATACGGAATAACACGGATTTTTTAACAATGAAAAAAATGAGGCAAGCTATGTGCAGAATTTTTCTTAAATCCAGGATCCTTATCATCCTGATCGTTCTCTCTTTACTGACTGTATCAACCACATTGGCTCAGACCCCTGGTGAGCATATGAAGTGGTGGCAGGAGGCACGGTTTGGCATGTTTATCCACTGGGGGCTGTATTCAATACCGGCCCATGGTGAGTGGCTTCTTTACCAGGAACATATTCCTTTCGAAGAATACAAGATTCTGGCCGATCAATTTAATCCAAAAAATTATAATCCGGCAGAGTGGGTGGCGCTGGCCAAAGAAGCGGGCATGAAGTATATCGTCATTGTCACCCGTCATCATGACGGATTCTGTCTCTTTGACAGTAAAGTGTCAGATTTCACCTCCGTCAAAACAGCCGCCAAACGTGATCTTATTGCTGAATTTGCCGAAGCCTGCCATGCCGCCGGCATGCGTCTCGGTTTGTACTATTCCCTGGTTGACTGGCGATTCCCCGGTGTGCTGCCGCACGGCACCCGTTTGGCAGATGAGGTCTACCAGCCCATGGTCGAGCAGGCCCATGCCCAGGTACGAGAGCTGTTAACCAATTACGGGCAGGTTGATATCCTCTGGTATGATATGCTTGTCCCCCATGATCCCAAATTATGGCGTTCAGAGGAACTGAATGAAATGGCCCGCCAGCTGCAGCCGAATATTATT
>Ga0307424_1000934_pt1 | contig 15523 bp, 10 predicted proteins | sample SalMarWE160320MG_FD_202157 | JGI IMG/M metagenome (GOLD analysis project Ga0307424, IMG submission 202157) | Salt marsh sediment microbial communities from the Plum Island Ecosystem LTER, Massachusetts, United States - WE1603-20 | ecosystem: Environmental > Aquatic > Marine > Intertidal zone >... | reverse complement strand
AACAATCAGGTCTGCGAATTCAGGTCGAAGGTGGTGAGTTGGGCAAGGCCGAGGCGGTGGGTTCGCCCGTAGGGACCCTCGTTCGAGTTCGAGACCTCTTCTACAATGTTCCAGCGCGCCGCAAATTCCTGAAGACAGAGTCCACCGAACGACGTCACATCAACGACTGGGTGTCAAAATACGCCCTGGCCTATCCGGAAGTGCGGTTCACGCTCACTCACGACGGACGCACCCAGCTCCAAACGAGTGGCAGCGGCCATGCTCGCGAGACCTTGGCCGCGGTTGTGGGGTTGGATACTGCCCGAGAGTTGATATCACTCCCCGAGGCGTTGGGACCGTCTGAGGTGGTTGTTCATGGGTTCATCAGCCCGCCATCAGTCAGCCGCGCCAGCCGCCGTGACCTAACGTTCTTCGTCAACCGGCGCTGGGTGCAAGATGCGAGTCTCTCCGCGGCGGTGATCCAGGCCTATCATGGTCTGCTGATGGTCGGGCGCTACCCGATGGCGATCGTCTTCGTCGATCTGCCGCCAGAATCCGTCGACGTCAATGTGCATCCGGCCAAGGCGGAAGTGCGGTTTGTGGACCCACGCAGAGTGTTCTCCGTGGTTCAGCGCAGCGTACGGGCGACGTTGTTGAATGAAGCGCCACCGCCAGATCTTGACCTCGGGGAGGGATGGGCTGATGCAGGCCGAGACGCGCGAGCCCAGCTGGAGAGCCTGGCGGGAAGATCCTGGGATCCAGAGGCGGGTGCTCGCCATCTTCCTGAATTGGCACCCGCAGCACGCCCGAAGGGAAGCGTGCCATTGCTCCGTCCCATCGGCCAGGTTGGGGCCGCGTATCTGGTGGCGGAAGGGCCAGATGGCCTGTACCTGATTGACCAACACGCCGCCCATGAACGCGTCTTGTTTGAGCGCTTCATGGAGGATTTCAAGTCGGGCCAGATCGAGTCTCAGGCGTTGTTGGAGCCGGCCAGTGTGGATCTTGATCCCTCACGCGCCGACCTGTTGCAGGGGAAGCTCGAAATCCTCAAACGCCTTGGATTCGAAGTCGAACATTTCGGCGGACGAACGTTCCGTGTGCGCGCCCTGCCAGCGCTGCTTCTGGGGCTTCAACCGCAGGTTGCGCTGCTGACAGTGGTCGGCGAGTTCGAGGAAGATGAGACGCCGCTCGGTAGCGAGGTCGAGGCTCAGCTGGCGGCGCGTGTGTGCAAGCGGGCGGCAGTCAAAGCTGGCCAGGTGCTTTCGGTGACCGAACAGGCGGAATTGATACGCGATCTGGAAGCATGCGCCTCCCCCAGGACCTGCCCGCACGGGCGGCCGACGCTCATCCACCTGTCGGTAGATACTCTAGAGAGGCAGTTTGGGCGGCGCGGTTAATCAGCCCCTGGGGCGTGTGTCGTAGGCTACACCCCCACCGGCCGGAAGCGCGATGGTGAATGTCGTGCCTTGCCCGGATTGGCTTTCCACGCTGATCGTACCCTGATGCGCCTCGGTAATTCTCTTGGAAATCGCCAGGCCCAGGCCGGTGCCCCCCACGCGGCTTTCCTGATCGGGGACACGGTAGAAGCGCTCGAAGATGTGGGGCAGGCTTTCAGCCGGAATCCCGTTGCCGGAATCCGAAACAGACGCCAAGATTTGGTCGTCCTCACGCCGGAGCTGGACACGGACTTTCCCGCCGGGGAGGTTGTATTTGATGGCGTTCGTGAGCAGGTTGAGGATCACTTGCTTAAGGCGATTGCGATCACCAGGGACGGTAGAGACGCTTGGGTCGATGTCCGTCTCAATCGGGATCTGCTCTTCTTCGGCCTGAGGCCGCACGATCTCAACGCATTCACCGATCAGTCCGCCCAGGTGAACGGGCTCCTTGACAAAGCGTGCCCGTCCGGATTCGAGGCGGGCCAGCTCGAGAAAGTCGGTCGCCATGCCGTTCAGCCTCTGCACCTCGTTGTAGACGGTCTGGCTGAGCTTGGCGCGCTGGTCGTCCGGCAGATCCGGGCGCTGGAGCAAATGGGCGGCCGCCGTCAATCCCCCAAGCGGCGTGCGGAACTCGTGCACCATTTCAGCGATGAGATCGCTTTGCTGAAACAGGCGGCTGTTTTCAATTGCGATGGCTGCCTGGGCCGCCAGGGTCTGGAGGACGCGCACGTCGTCATCCTCGTATTTCCCCGAGATCTTGTTGACGGCCTCGATGACGCCGAACGACTTCTCCTTGGTGCGCAAAGGAACGCCAAGAATCGTTCGGGTCTGGAAGCGAGTCAGCACGTCGACTTCACGAAAGAAACGAGGGTCTTGAAGCGCGTCTTCGACGACGAGCGGCTCCTGATGCTTGTAGACCCAGCCCGCGATGCTGTTGTCGGCCGGGACCGCCGTCCGGTCGAGGCCTTGGATCAAATTGTCGGTAGCGGCCTCGAAATACAGGTGCTGGGTTTGTGCGTCATAGAGAAGGAGGGAGGCGGACTCGCTCTCAGTCAGTTCTTTTGCGGCGGCTACAATGCTGTCCAGCAAGCTCTGAAGTTCGAGGGTCGAGACCAGTTGTGAGGACACCTCGAGGAGCCGTGCGTAGCGGCGCAAGAGCTGTGGGTAGTTCCGGATCGCCGACTCTTCTGAGGGGGTATGCGAATCAATCGGGCGCACCAAGTACCTCTTCTGCGAGTCTCGGCAAGACTACGGCTGCGTCCTGTCGGAAGATGAAATCGGCTCGGGAATCCAGGTAGGTCGGTTCCCGGTTGACAATCACCAGGTGGCCGCCGGCATTAAGCGCCTGCACCGGGAAGACGGCTGCCGGGGTGACCTCAAGCGAAGACCCGACCACGAGGATCAGATCGCTGCCGCTGATCAGGGTTTGGGCTTCTTGAACGATCTGGAAGGGCAGCTGCTCCCCGTAGAGCACCACATTGGGTTTGAGGATCCCCCCGCAGGCCGGACAGCGAGGGATTTCCCCTGTTTCAAGGAAATGCTGCAGCAGACGCCCGCTGGGATAGCGGCGAAAACACTCGACGCAGGTTGACTCGCGGAGATGCCCATGGATTTCTAGAATCTTTTGAGAACCAGCTTTGCGATGCAAATCGTCAATGTTCTGGGTGACAACGGCTGTCAAGAAACCAGCGCGCTCGAGCTTGGCCAGCGCAAAGTGGGCTGGATTGGGCTCCGCGTGCATGATCTTCTCAGCCAGAGGCCGCACCCAATCGAAGAAACGCTCGGGGCGGTAGCGAAATGCGGCCAGCGAAGCCACGTCGATTGGGTCGAAGTGCTCCCACAGCCCCGATCCGCTTGAGCGGAAGTCAGGAATGCCGGAAGGCGTAGAGATGCCGGCCCCTGTCAGCGCGATCCCTGATCGAGTGCCCCGGATGAGATCGGCTGCGCGCTCGATATCCAGCTCAACCACCTGCTCGCTCACGGCAGGGGTCAGCCTTTGACCGGTTGAAGGAACTTGGATAGGTGCTGCGCCACTTTTTGCAGCTGATCAGCCACCAGGCTGTCAGGCTGGATCAGGAGCAGCGGAGTGCCGCTTTGGCTGGCCTGATGAGCCTGCTCTGGCGCCGGGGAGATCACACCTGCCAATTCAAGTCCCAAATCTTCGTTGAGCTTCTTCCACGGGATTTGAAGGCTAGTCCGCATGCGCGTCAGCAGGACCATATTGATCTTGTGGCGAGGATAGCCAGAGTTTATCAAATCGTCCACCACGGCTTGGGCGACGCGATCGGATGGGTAGACAGGCTCAATCACGATCACCAGTCTGTCGGTGAGTTCAAGAAGCGGCTTCACGTAGGGCCTCACGCCCGCGCCGAAGTCTGCTATCACGACTGTCGCCAAGGCGGCCAGATTGTTGAGCACAGCTTCCATCTGTGGCACAGCTTGTTCGAGCTCAATCTCGGACGGTCGGTAGTCGGAAAGCAACAGACGGACGCCGCTCTTGTGATCCACCAACTCGGCATCGACCGATCGAAGGTGGATGTCCTTCAAGGAACGCGTGAGGAGATTGGAGAGTCCCGGGGGAGTCTTGATGTCCATGTCCATGGCCAGCGTGCCATGACCTGGATTGAGTTCGGCCAGAATGACATCATGGCCGGCGCCCTGCATGGAAACCGCCACATTGGCAGCCACCGTGGATGTCCCTAGGCCGCCGCGTGTGCCCATAAATGCGATGACAGCTGCCTTGTCCTTGCTTGCGGGAGCGGCGGCAGCCCGAGCTTGGTTGGAGCGGGCGAGAACGGCTTTGACGTGCGCTGTGAGTTCTGCCGGGTGAGTGGGCTTGGTCAGGTAGTCGTCTACGCCTGCCTCAAAACCGGCGACCTTGTCATCCACCATCGACTTGGCCGTGAACATGATGATCGGAATATGGGCCAGGCCGGGATCATTTCGCAAGAGCTGAGTGACCTCGTAACCATCCATATCGGGCATCATGACGTCGAGCAAGATCAGATCTGGATTCTCAGCATTCGCCTTGGTCAGGCCCTGTGCGCCATTGCTGGCAACCGTGATTTGATACCCTTGGCGTTCGAGCATAAGCCCGACCAGCTTGAGGGTGTCGACATCGTCGTCGATGATCAGAATCTTATCGGTCATTGGGAGGGGTCCCTGCCGGATCCTAGGGTCAACCCAGCGTGAGCAGTCTAACATATTTGGCGCACCTCGGGCAAGCAAGCAGCTTGTGGTGGGGATCGTCGATGCTATAATCGCCGCCGGCGATCATCGACAAGGGCGAGCATGACAATTAATCTGTGGGGCATCCAAGGCGCGTTCTCGCTTGGCCTACCAACTCGGCCTGCGGGCTACGCGCTCCTCGTCATTTGCCTGGTCGGATTGGCCCTCATCTTGATCGATGCGCGTGCCTTCCCCGTACGAGATTTCAAACTTCGTCCGAAATCGCCTTCCGCACGTGCGGCAGAGATGGAGTGGCTGCTGGTGCTCCTGCTCGTGGCCCCCATCGCGGCTGAGACTCTCCTTGTTCACTTGCCTTTGCATGCAGCCGGCGCAGCACTAGGTCTTCCCAAAGAATTGGAAGGGCCGGCGCTGGGCGTGTTGAGCGCCGTCCCATGGATGCTGGCCGCCGGCTACCTGGGAGTCTGGCAGGCGGTGCTCGTGGGCCTTGCGGCTGGCCTGGCGAGAGGCGGTTGGGAAACGCAAAGTCTGACGACGGTGTTCATGATGGGCCTTGCCGCCGGAATCGCGGCCTGGTTGCTGCGCCAGAATTTCCGGGAGAGGATTGCCAGGCTTGCCAGACAGCCGGTGGTGGCGGGTGTGATAGCCGGGTCTGCTTTTGGTCTGCTGCGCGTAGTTGAGATCTATGCCTCCAGCCCGGGAGGCGTCTACGACGGGCTAGATTTCGCGCTGAGTCAGTCCGGCCCGGTCATGCTGGCCTCGATTATCGAGGCCGGTATCGGCGGCGTCGTCGGTCAGGTCCTGGTGACGACCAATACCGGCGGTTGGCACAAGCCGGTCCATCTTCAGGCCGGTCCATACAACCGGTCCCTTGCCTCACGCATGCTGTCTGCTCTGGCAGCCATGGGAATCGTGGGGATCGTGGTTCTCGGTTCCGGCCAATGGTATCTGGCACGCTCTTCGGCTCGCGACTTGGTTGAAAGCCAGATGCAGCAGACGGCAGTTCAAGCGGGCGAAGGCATACCTTTCTTCGTCCAGACGGGCCGGGAGACGATCCGCAGGTTGGCTCAGCAAGCGCTGCCGCTGGTGCAAGCTGACCCAGCCGACCCTTCGCTGCTGGCCGAGGCGGAGGCCAATCAGAACATGTTCCAACGCCTGGCGGTCTTTGACACACAGGGAGCTCTGGTGACCCTGTCACCGGAGAGCGCAGCCCTCGCCCAACCGCTACCGTTGGCCTTCGAGGCTGGCCTGAAGATTGGGCTGCAGGGTGTCCCGCAGGAGGTTGTTGTTCCACCCGATGATCGATCCCAAGCCGTTCAGTTGGTCTTCCTGGCGCCGATAGTCGATCCGACGGCGGGCAAGACGATGGGGGTGGCGGCTGGTTGGACAAGTCTTGCCGATAATCAACTGCTGGCGCCGGCTCTAGGCCTGCTCGAGCAGTCTGCCCTGGGTGAGACGTACGTGGTCGACGACCGGGGACGGATCTTGTTCCACCCTCAGGGGCAGGACGTGCTCGACGTCATGCCCCTGCCTGGATCGGCCACGGCCGGCGTCGAAACCATCACCGCTCCAGATGGAACCCGCGAATTGGAGTATGTGTATCCCGTTGAGGGCTACCCTTGGCGAGTCGTGGTCACGGTGCCCCAGCGCGTGGTCGACCGCATGGCGGTGCCCACCGCAACGCGCTTGCTTGGGGTGGTTACCCTGGTTGGATTGGCGCTTCTGGCTTTTGTGTACTGGACAAGCCGACGGGTGACATTACCGGTCCGCCACATGGCGTCCACGGCGGAAGCGATTGCGCGCGGCGACCTGGAACGCACAGTTCCTCCCGGAGGGGAAGACGAGGTTGGCCGGTTGGCCACGTCTTTCGAGCGCATGCGGCGCAGCCTGAAGGCGCGCCTCGAGGCGATGGATCTGCTGCTGGCGGTTAGCCAGACGCTGGCCTCAGGCATTGAACTGCCGTCGTCGCTGACCCCGATTCTTGAGGGTCTGGTCGACCTTACCGGCGCCGAGGTGGCCCGACTGGCGTTGGCCCCAGATGAGAGTTTCCACCAATCGACAACCGGTCTTCAGGCGGCCGGAGACTCCGGACGATGGGAAGCGCTCGACGCCCAAATCTTGGGCTTGTGCCAGGAACGCGGCCATTTTGTGTTGGAGAATCCCGCCCGCGCCCGCGCCGTTTTGGATGTCGACCATGTGGGGGACGACGTCGAAGCCCTGATGGCTTTCCCGATCCAGAATGAAGACCAGTATCTCGGGGCACTCTGGCTGGCCCACGGCAAGCGGCACCTGATTTCCCCGGATGAGGTCAATCTGATCACGATCATCTCGGCACAAATCGGAGTCTGGCTGGCGAATGTTGGACTGTTCCACCGCGTAGCCGAGGAGCGCCAGCGCCTGGCTACGGTGCTGGAGGCCACCCCCGATGCGGTCATCGTCATCGATCGTCTCGGGCGGATTCTGCTCGCCAATCCGGCCGCCGAAATCGTGCTCAATGGGTCGGCCGAACAAGCGTTGGGGCAGCCGGCGGAGACCTGGGTAGCCGTGCCCGAAATCCTTGCCCTGCTGACGTCGGGCGAAGGCGAAAGCAGGGTTATCGAAGTCCAGCTTGACGGGGGCAGGGTATTGTCGGCGGCGACCAAAGAGATCGAGGTTGGGGGGCGAGCGAGTTCGGGACGGGTTTGCGTGCTGTGGGACATTACCCACTACAAGAAGCTGGATATGCTCAAGTCCGAATTCGTGTCCACTGTCAGCCATGACCTGCGGGCCCCGTTGACTCTGATGCGCGGCTATTCGACCATGCTGGCTATGGTCGGGTCATTGAATGCGCAGCAGCAGGAGTTCGTCGGCAAGATTCTGGACAGCGTTGGGCAGATGGGCGACTTGGTCGAGAATCTGCTTGATCTTGGTCGTATTGAAGCTGGTTTGGGCCTCAATCTCGAAGTATTCGCCTTTGAGGACGTCTTGGACGAAATCCTAAACGCCCAGCGTCCGCAGGCGATCAACAAGCGGATAAGTCTGGAAGCGGAAGTGGCCGGAGCCCTGGAACCGATTGAAGCCGACCCGACCATGCTCCGCCAGGCCGTGTCGAATCTGATCGACAATGCGATCAAGTACACACAGGCCGGGGGGCAGATCCTTGTTCGCGTCAGCCAGGCACATGGCCGGATGACCATCGCAATACGAGACACGGGGATGGGCATATCACCGGCGGACCAATCCAGGCTGTTCGAACGCTTCTACCGGGCCCGCCGCCAAGAGAGCCTAAAGGAGCGTGGGACCGGGCTGGGATTGGCAATTGTCAAATCCATCGTTGAGCAGCATGGAGGCACCGTGACCGTCGAGAGCCGGCTGGGGGCGGGCTCCACATTTACGGTTGACCTGCCCATGCAAGCCCCTCTTCAGGTGGAAAACACTCTTGAGAACTGAGGTCTGAGCGCGTTGAAACTGGCTTGATTTTCCCTTGACAGGTGGCTCGAACGGGGTAGAATTGAGCCACATGGGGAATCTGATATAAGAGCCCACCGCCAACAAGCGCTTGAGGCGATAGCCTCGTGCGCTTATTTTGCTTTGTCTAGCAATTAGCACGTTTGTTCGAGTGGTTGGGCCAGCCGGCGTTTCACGAGAGGCGCGTGTCGCAACGGAGGTTTGGGTGGAATCCAAGGGTTTTAGAGCATTGCGTATCAGTTTGGCCTCGCCAGAGACGATCATGAGTTGGTCGCATGGAGAGGTGCTTAAGCCGGAGACCATCAATTATCGGCGGTTGCGGCCGGAGAAGGATGGGCTTTTCTGCGAGGCCATCTTTGGTCCTACCAAGGATTGGCAGTGCTACTGCGGTAAGTACAAGAATATCCGTTTCAAGGGTATCACCTGTGAGAAGTGCGGCGTAGAGGTCACACGATCATCGGTTCGGCGCGAGCGCATGGGCCACATTGGCCTGGCGGCACCCGTGGCCCACGTCTGGTACACGCGCCGCGTACCATCCTACTTGGGGCTGCTGCTCGATGTTTCCCGCCGCAATCTGGACCGTGTGCTCTACTTCGCCCAATATGTCGTCACATATGTTGACGAGGACGCCCGAAAAAAGGCGCTCAAACGACTTGACGAAGAAATCAATCGGGTCGAGAAGGAAGAAGCCGAAGCTCTCAACGAGCGAATTGCCAAGACCAAGACCCAGCGCAAAAAGCGGGTCGAGGACTTGGAGGGCAAGAAGCGCGAGCTGAAAGAGTCCTACGAAGAGGATGTCGCCTCGCAAATTGAACCCGTGATTCAAGAGGGCCAGCGGCTCGAGACGAGCCTGCGTGAGAAGCAGGGCACCACCATCCGCTCCGCCATCAAGCTCAAGGCCACCGATACCCTGATCGCTGACAAGGGCGAAACCATTGGCAACGAGCACGTCACTCGCGTCCAGAAGGCGGTCAAGGAGCGGCTGGAGGAAATTGAGAGTCAGCTCAAGGAAGCTCACGACAACCAGCTGGCCGAGTTTGATCAGCAGATTGAGACCGTCAAGGCTGAGGCCGACCAGATGGTTTCTGAGCTCCGCAATTCGATAGACGAGGAAGGCGTTAGCGCTCGCGAGGACATGATTAAGGATCGGGATGAGCTTTCCACGATCCAGCAAATGATGTTCCTGGGCGAAAGCCGCTACCGAGAACTCAAGGCCAAGTGGGGCCAGGTGTTCCGTGCCGACATGGGCGCCGAAGCCTTTTATGAGATCCTGCAGCAGCTGGATCTGGATACGATGGCTGAGGATCTGTGGGAAGAGGTTCGGACCACCCGCAGTAAGCAGCGGAAAAAGAAGGCGACCAAGCGCCTCAAGGTGGTGGAAGCCTTTCGCCGTTCGGCCAACAAGCCGGAGTGGATGGTCTTGACTGTCCTGCCGGTCATCCCGCCCGACCTGCGCCCGATGGTGCAGCTGGATGGGGGCCGATTCGCAACTTCGGACCTCAATGATCTCTATCGCCGCGTGATCAATCGCAACAACCGTCTCAAGCGACTGGTCGAGTTGGGTGCCCCGGATGTCATCGTGCGCAATGAGAAGCGCATGCTCCAAGAAGCGGTTGATTCCCTGATTGACAATGCGCAGCGGGGCAAAGCGCTTTCACGCCGCGGCCGCCGCGAACTGAAGTCCTTGAGCGACATGCTGAAAGGTAAGAAGGGGCGCTTCCGACGCAACCTGCTGGGCAAGCGCGTCGACTACTCTGGGCGTTCGGTGATCGTCATCGGCCCGCACCTGAAGCTGTACCAATGCGGTCTTCCCAAGACCATGGCTCTCGAGCTGTACCGTCCATTTGTGATCTCCAAGCTGGTAGCATACAACTTCGCCGCCAACGTCAAGGGCGCCAAGCGCATCATCGAGCGGGAGCGACCCGAGGTTTGGGAGGTTTTGGAAGAGGTCATCAAGGATCGCCCGGTGCTGTTGAATCGAGCGCCCACGCTGCACCGGTTGGGCATTCAGGCCTTTGAACCGGTCCTGGTCGAGGGGAAGGCGATTCAGCTTCACCCTCTGGTCTGCTCAGCCTTCAATGCTGACTTCGATGGCGACCAGATGTCCGTCCACCTGCCTCTTTCCCAGAAGGCGGTGCATGAAGCGCGCGATCTGATGCTTTCCTCCCGCAACCTGCTCAAGCCAGCCGACGGCGAGCCGATCGTCGGCCCGACCAAGGACATGGTCCTGGGCGTGTACTATCTGACCATGGGCGTTGATACGGCCAATCAGCCCGGGGCTGGGCGTGCCTTCTCCAGTCTGGAAGAGGTCGAGATGGCCTACCAGCTGGGGCAGATTCGGGTGCACTCTCCGATCAAGGTGCGCACGGTCACCTGGTACAACGAAGATGACGAACGCCTGGCCGAGGGCGAAGAACGGCTGGTAGAAACCACCGTCGGCCGGGTGCTCTTTAACCTGATCCTGCCCGAGGAACTCCGGTTCGTCAATCGGGTGTTGGACAAGGGCTCGATCCAGGATCTGGTCGGGGAGGTCTACCAACTGCTGCGGGAAGACGGCACACCGAATGTGGTGGACGCCATCAAAGATATCGGGTTCAAGTACGCCACCCGATCCGGCACAACAATTGCTGTCTCGGACATTTCGGTTCCGCCCAGCAAGTCTGAGATCATCACCCAGACCCTCGAGAATGCCGACGAGGTGCGGGGTGATTATCAGCGGGGGTTGCTCACCGAGCAGGAGCAGACCGAGCGCATCATCGAGCTCTGGCAGGAAACGACCACACAGGTCGCGTCGGCCGTCCGAGATGCCATGGATCCGGCGGGCAACTTGAGCACGATGGCCATCTCTGGTGCGACCAAGGGCGGATTTGGCCCGATCTCCCAGCTGGCAGGCATGCGCGGCTTGATGGCCGACCCTGCGGGGCGCATCATTCCCTTGCCTATTCGCTCAAGCTTCCGTGACGGGCTCAGCACGCTGGAATACTTCATCTCGACCCACGGCGCTCGCAAGGGTCTGACCGATACTGCCCTCCGCACGGCCGATGCGGGTTACCTTACACGGCGCCTCGTGGATGTCGCCCAGGATATGATCATCAACTCCGAAGACTGCGGAACCGAAAACGGAATCTGGGTCCGCCGGAGCGACGATGTTGCTGGTCAAGATTTCTCATCCCGCCTCAATGGGCGGGTGATGGCCAAGCGCGTGGCGGACCCCGAGTCGGGTGAGGTGCTGGCCAAGAAGAACCAATTGGTTGACCAAGATCTGGCCAAGAAGCTGGACAAGTCGGGCGTGGAAGAGGTCTTTTTGCGCTCGCCGTTGACTTGCGAGCTTCAGTTTGGCATGTGCGCCAATTGCTATGGCATGGACCTCGGCCGAGGTCGGAAAGTTGAACTCGGTGCAGCCGTCGGTATCGTGGCCGCCCAGTCGATCGGCGAGCCTGGTACGCAGCTGACGCTGCGAACGTTCCACACCGGTGGTGTGGCGGCCGGTGGGGATATCACGACCGGTCTCCCCCGGGTGGAGGAGCTGTTCGAGGCGCGCAAGAAGCCCAAGGGTGAAGCCATCCTGGGTGAAATCGCAGGCACAGTTCACATCCAGCGACCAGAGGTCCCCGATGGACCAAGAGTCGTGCAGATTGTCAACAGCCAGCTCATCAAGGACGAGTACAAGGTCCCGGGCAATTGGTCCCTCAAGATTGAAGACGGGGCTGAAGTGAGCGAAGGTGAATTGATTGCCAGTCGCGGTGACAGCGAAATCCGCGCTTCCCACGGCGGTCGAGCCCGGCTGGAGGATCGCCTGGTGATTGTCTCGTACGACCAGGTCGACGAGGTGGAATACGACATCCCGGCCAGCGCGCGTTTGCTGGTGAAGGATGGCGAGAAGGTCGAAGCTGGCATGCAGCTGACGGAGGGCTCGTTGAATCCGCACCGGATCCTTCGGATCCTGGGCAGCGACGCCGCGCAGCTCTACTTGATGGCCGAAGTGCAGAAGGTTTACCGCTCGCAGGGCCAGAACATCAACGACAAGCACTTCGAGGTGATCATTCGTAAGATGCTCTCGAAGGTTCAGATCACCCATCCGGGGGATACCGAGCTGCTTCCGGGGGATCTGGTCGATCGGCTCTTCCTACATCGGCTCAATCGGCAGGCGCACGAAGAAGGTAAGGCACCTGCTCGAGCGGCGCAGGTTCTGTTGGGCGTCACGAAAGCCTCGCTCAACACGGAGTCGTTCCTGTCGGCCTCGTCGTTCCAGCACACAATCAAGGTGTTGGCCGGCGCAGCTATCGAGGGCAAGGTCGACTTCTTGCGCGGTCTGAAGGAGAACGTGATCATCGGCAAGCTCATCCCCGCTGGGACGGGTTTCCCTGGGGAAGAAGTTGTGTTGCACGATGAACGACTGGATGGCGAGCGTGTGACCGAGCCAGAGGTCGTCGCAGAGGCCGAGGCAGTGGCGGCCGACTGAAATCAGTTGGCCCGGCCCCGTTGACAGGCCACGCGCTCCACGTTTATAATCACCGAACCTGCCCCACCGTTGAGGTTGGGGCGGGTCCGTGAATCCCCAACTTCCCCATCGCTTGGCGGCAAGTCCGCGAAGTTGACGGCGAAGCGAAGCTGGAGGAAATAGGATGGTTTACGCTGTAGTTGAGAGCGGGGGAAAGCAGTACGTTGCCCGTTCTGGTGAAATGATCGATGTCGACCGTCTGCGTTTGAAGGAAGGCGAGAAGGTCACTTTCGACAAGGTCCTGCTGATTGCAGGGGATGGCTCCGCCCAGGTCGGTTCGCCACACGTCAGCGGGGCAAAAGTCCTGGGGCATGTGGTCGAAGAATTCAAGGGCCCGAAGGTCATCGTTTTCAAGTACAAGCCCAAGATCCGCTATCGCAAACGCCAGGGGCATCGCCAGTGGTACACACGGGTCGCCATCGACGACGTTGTCGAACCTGGCCAGGCTAAGACAACCGCGGAGAAGGCGGAGACCAAGTCGGAAGCCAAAGCATCCAAGCCAGCCGCTGGCGCGAAGGCAAAGCAGGAGCCGAGGGCTAAAGCCCCCGACAAGAAGGCCGAGCAGGACAAGAGCACCAAGGCCGAGGGCTCAGCCAAGAAAGCTCCCGCCGCAAAGAAGCCGACGACAAAGAAGAAGGCTTCCGGGACCGGCAAGAAGGCCTCGGGGACAAGCAAGGACAAGAAGGCTGAGTAGGCCGAAAGCAGAGGCGCAGTTATGGCACACAAAAAAGGTGGCGGCTCGAGCCGCAACGGGCGTGACAGTCAATCGCAACGGTTGGGTGTCAAGAAGTACGCCGGAGAATCCGTCCGCTCGGGCAACATTCTGGTCCGTCAGCGCGGCACGCGCATCCATCCCGGCTTGAACGTCAAGCGCGGCAGTGATGACACCCTGTTTGCAGTTCAGGACGGAATTGTAGTGTACGATTTCGCTCGAGGCGGGCGGAAACGGGTGAACGTTCAACCCGACGCCTAGCACGGATGCGTTATTGCGCCGTCGGGTCCAGCCAAGCTGACTCCTTGCCCCTGGATCAGCCGCAAAAGCCCCGACGGATCGATAGGATGGGGTAGAGGTATAGACATGAAACAAGACTTGCAGCCCACGTTTTACCCGGAAGCCAAGGTTACCTGCGCCTGCGGGAACACGTGGACCACGGGTTCGACCGTGGAAGAAATCCACACCGACGTCTGTTCGCAGTGCCATCCGTTTTTTACAGGTGAGCAGCGGATCGTCGACACGGAGGGCCAGGTCGATCGCTTCTACAAGAAGCTTCAGGCCCGGCAGGAGTATCTGGAAGAGCAGCACCAGCGAGAGGAATCCCAAACCTCTCCCGAGTTGGCTATCGCCGAGCTCGAGCTGGGTACACGCATCGAGTCCTCCCTGGCGGAGGCCGGGATTGAGATCGTCGGACAGGCGCTGGAACGGATGGCCCAAGGCGATCAGGCGATGCTAGATATCGACGGTTTCGGGCGGAAGAGCCTGGCCGATCTGAAGCGAGCGCTCAAGCGACAGGGCTTCGAACTGCCTGAGGCGGCCGTCGAGCCTCAGGTGTAGCAGGCACCGATTTGCAGCCGATAGGCGCTCAGGATAAACTCCGGGCAGGTGCATCGTCACCTGCCCATTTCTTTTCCACAACAGGAGCATTGCAGCCCATGCGGCATACATCAGGTGGCGTTGAGGTCGTTACGGGTTCCATGTTCAGCGGCAAGACAGATGAGCTCATTCGCCGTCTACGGCGGGCCAGGATCGCCCGGCAGCAGATTCAAGTCTTCAAACCCAGCGTGGATACTCGCTTTGAAGAGGGAAAAGTCACTTCGCATGCAGGCTCGGAATTCGAGGGCGTGGCGGTCGCAAGCGCGCGCGACATCCCCGCGCAGTTGGAGTCCGGCACGACGGTGGTGGGCGTCGATGAGGCCCAATTCTTCGACGAGGAGATCCTGCGTGTGGTTCAAAAGCTGGCCGACCAGGGTCTCAGAGTGATCGTGGCTGGGCTGGACACAGATTTCAGGGGAGAACCTTTCGGGATGATGCCGGCCATCATGGCTCAGGCAGAACGAGTGGACAAACTGCATGCCATCTGCATGGTGTGCGGCGATCTGGCGTCTCGCACCCAGCGCTTGATTGATGGACGGCCAGCGCGCTACGATGATCCGGTTGTGGTGGTTGGGGCCAGCGAGCTCTATGAAGCCCGTTGCCGAGAGCATCACCAGGTGCCAGGAGGTGCGAAATGAAAGGCTACGAGGCCTATCTGGCCGAGGTCCTCATCGAGGAGGATGCGCTTCAGTCGCGAATTGAAGAGCTCGGTGTCGCTGTCAGCGCTGACTACCAGGAGTCTGATCTGCTGCTCATCTGCATTCTGCGCGGCGGCGTGATGTTCCTGACCGATCTTATGCGCCGGCTCACGGTTCCCCACGCCATCGACTTCATGGCGGTATCGTCCTACGGGAGCGGTGCCCGGCAGTCGGGTGGCAACGTGCGCATCAGCCTCGACCTGACCGCATCCATTGAGAACCGAGATGTGTTGCTGGTAGAGGACATCATCGATAGCGGCAACACGATTGCCTCTGTCCTCGAGCTGCTGAAGACTCGCAAACCGCGATCTCTGAAGGTGTGTGCGCTGCTGGACAAGGCCTCCCGGAGAGAGGTCGACGTTCCGATTGACTACACGGGCTTCACAATCCCGGACAAGTTCGTCTTCGGCTACGGTTTGGATCTAGACGAGTATTTCCGGAACTTGCCCTTCATAGGCGTCGTCCGGCCCGAGAGCGTGTCTGGATTCGACTGATGCCGCAAAGTAGGCTGGTCACGCGTCGTCCCGAGCTCCCCGAACTGCTCAAGACAATTCAACCCTATCTGCCCGAAGGAACTGCCATCTGGTTGGTCGGCGGTTCGGTGCGTGATCAGCTGCTTGGCCTGGATAGTCACGATTTGGACCTGGTCGTGGGTGGTCCGGCGCGCCGCGCGGCGCGGGCCGTG
>Ga0307424_1000933_pt1 | contig 15533 bp, 12 predicted proteins | sample SalMarWE160320MG_FD_202157 | JGI IMG/M metagenome (GOLD analysis project Ga0307424, IMG submission 202157) | Salt marsh sediment microbial communities from the Plum Island Ecosystem LTER, Massachusetts, United States - WE1603-20 | ecosystem: Environmental > Aquatic > Marine > Intertidal zone >... | reverse complement strand
CGAGGTCAGGTCGTTCCCGCTTGGCAGCGCCGCCTGCCTGCCGATCACCAGGAAACGTGTGGTATTGTCCGGCTCATCCTCGATGTTCCGGTGGCGTATGGTCAGTCCGTAGATCTCCGCGGCGGTCTCGCCGGCGATCGCGCCCGTACCCTCCTCCTGCGCGGCCAGCCGTGCCGCCTCGGCGTTACTGGACACGGCCACATGTTCCGCGTGCGGCAGGCTGGATTCCAGCCAGACGCGGCACTGCGCCAGTGCCTGCTGGTGGGCCAGCACGCGCGTAACGGGCGCGTCACCCGCCCGCGCCAGCAGGTGGTGGTGGATGCGCAACTGCACTTCACCGCAGATGCTGAGCGGCGACTGCAGGAACAGGTCCAGCGTGTGCCGCACGACGCCCTCGGTGGAATTCTCCACCGGCACCACGCCGTAGTTCGCCGTGCCGGCCTCGACCTCGCGGAACACATCATCGATGCCGTCCAGCGGCTGTGTCAGCACCGAGTGACCGAACTGCTTGAGTGCCGCCGTCTGCGTGAAGGTCCCCTCCGGGCCGAGATAGGCGATGTTCAGGGGTTGTTCCAGCGCCAGGCAGGCCGACATGATCTCGCGAAACAGCCGCACCATTTCCTCCGCCGGCATCGGCCCGGCGTTGCGCTCGCTGACGCGGCGCAGGATGGCCACCTCGCGCTCCGGCCGGTAGAAGTGGGTATCCCCACCCTGGGCCAGTTTGACGGCGGCCACTTCCATGGCCAGCGCGGCGCGGTCGTTGATCAGCCGCTGGATCTGCTCGTCCAGGGCGTCGATGCGCGTGCGCAACCCGTCCAGTTTGTCTGCATCACTCATGGGACGGATAGTAACGGATCAGCGCAGGATTGACAGCCACCGGCCGTTCACAGCGCCCGCACATTCAGCACACCCCGGATGCCGGAGATGGCGTCGAGGCATTGCTGCGTCGGCACGGAATCCACGTCCACCAGCGTACAGGCGAGGTCGGCGCGCGACTTGTTGAGCATGTCGAGGATATTGAGACCGGCCTGCGCCATGCAGGTGGAAATCTGGCCCAGCATGTTGGGCACGTTCTCGTTGACGATGGCGACGCGGTTGCCCTCGTTACGCGGCATGAACAGCTCGGGGAAATTGACCGAGTTGCGGACGTTGCCGTGTTCCAGGTAATCACGTACCTGTTCGACCACCATCACGGCACAGTTTTCCTCGGCCTGCACGGTCGAGGCACCGAGGTGCGGCAGGGTGATCACCCGCGGGTGATCCTTGAGCCGGTTGCCGGGGAAATCGCAGACGTAGGCGTACACCCTGCCGGCGTCGATGGCCTCGACCACGGCGTCGTTGTCCACCACCCCGTCGCGGGAGAAATTCAGTACCACGAGCCCCTTGCGGACCCGCTGCAGGCGTTCACGGTTGATCATGTTGCGCGTGGCGTCCACCAGCGGCACATGGAAACTGACGTAATCCACGTTCACCAGCAGGTCGTCGATACTGGTCGCCTGGTGCACCTGTGAGGACATCTCCCAGGCACGCTGCACGGTGATTGCCGGGTCGTAGCCGACCACGTTCATGCCCAGCGCCAGCGCGCCATTGGCCACCTGCACGCCGATTGCACCCAGCCCGACCACGCCCAGCGTCTTGCCGGGCAGCTCAAAACCGACAAACTGTTTCTTGCCGGACTCGACCGACCGGTGAATGGCTGCGTCGTCGCCTTCCAGCGAGCGGGCGAAATCCCAGGCCTGGCACAGGTTGCGCGACGCCATCAGCATGCCGGCGATAACCAGTTCCTTGACCGCATTGGCGTTGGCCCCCGGCGCGTTGAATACCGGGATGCCGGACCGGCTCATGCGCTGCACCGGGATGTTGTTGACGCCGGCACCGGCACGGCCGATGGCCTTCACCGAGGCCGGTATATGCATCTCGTGCATGCTGGCCGAGCGCAACAGGATGGCGTCCGGATGCTGGATCTCGGAAGCCACCTCGTAACTGTCACGCGGAAAGTGTTCCAGGCCGGCCGGTGAGATATTGTTCAGGGTGAGAATCTTGTACATGGTCATGTCACTGGATCAGGATGTCGGTACCGGGTTCCTTGCTCCGGACGATGCATCAACCATGCGTACGCTCGAACCCGGCCATGAAATCGATCAGCGCCACCACGCCCGCCTCCGGCATGGCATTGTAGATACTGGCGCGCATGCCGCCGACCGAGCGGTGGCCCTTCAGGCCGACCAGGCCGGCCTGCGTTGCGCCGGACAGGAACCCGGCGTCCAGGTCCGGATTTGCCAGTGTGAACGGAACATTCATCCACGAGCGACAGGCCGGATCGACCGGGCTGTGATAGAAGCCGGAGGCATCGATGGCATCATAGAGCAGCCGGGCCTTGTGGCTGTTGCGTTCCGCCATGGCCGCCAGCCCGCCCTGCTCGCGCAACCAGGCAAACACCAGTCCGGCCAGGTACCAGCCGAAGGTCGGCGGCGTATTGAGCATGGAATCATTGTCGGCGTGCGCCTTGTAATCGAACATCGTGGGTGTACCGGGCAGTGTCTCGCCGATCAGGTCTTCGCGCACGATCACGACCGTGAGCCCGGCCGGCCCGATGTTCTTCTGTGCGCCGGCGTAGATCAGCCCGTAGCGTGACACGTCCAGCGGACGCGACAGGATGGTCGAGGACATGTCCGCCACCAGCGGCACATCGCCGCAGTCCGGAATCGAATGGAACTCGACACCACCGATGGTCTCGTTCGGCGTGTAGTGCAGGTAGGCGGCACCGGCATCGAGCTGCCAGCCGTCGCGCGCGGGGATGGTGGTGAACCTGCTGTCCGCCGAACTGGCGGCCACGTTCACCTCGCAGTAGCGCTTCGCCTCGGCAATCGCCTTCTTCGACCAGGCACCGGTATTGAGATAATCCGCCCCGCCGCGCCCGCGCAGCAGGTTCATCGGCACCATCGCGAACTGGCTGGTCGCGCCGCCCTGCAGGAACAGTACCTTGTAGTTGTCCGGGATCGCCAGCAGGGTACGCAGGTCGGCCGTGGCCTGCGTAGCCACGCCGATGTACTCCTTGCTGCGGTGGCTCATCTCCATCACCGACATGCCGGTACCATGCCAGTCAAGCAGTTCGTCACGGGCATGCTCGAGAACGGCCCGGGGCAACATGGCCGGTCCGGCGCTGAAATTGTATACGTAAGACATGGGATTCCTGCGAATGAAATTATGCCTGGGGTGAACCGGGTTCCTGCGTGGCGGGGCCGTCAGCCGTAACGTCTTCCTCGTCGCGTTCCTCGACGATGCGCTCGATTCCGACCAGCAGTTCGCCTTCGACCAGCGTGATCAGGCGTACGCCCTGGGTATTGCGGCCCATCACCGAAATCTCGTTGACCCGCGTGCGCACCAGCGTCCCGCCGCTGCTGATCAGCATGACCTCGTCGTTATCGTCCGCCGTGATCGCGCCGACGACCGGACCGTTGCGCTCGGTCACCTGGATGGCGATCACCCCCTGACCGCCACGGCCATGGACGGGATAATCGTCTGCGGCGGAGCGCTTGCCGTAGCCCTGTTCGGTCGCGGCGAGTACCGGGCTGTCACTGGCGATGATCAGCGAGATCACACGCTGCCCCGGCCGCAGCCGGATCCCGCGCACACCGGACGCCGTGCGACCCATGGCACGCACGTCGTTCTCGCCGAACCGGATTACCTTGCCCGCATCGCTGAACAGCATGATGTCCTGTGATCCGTCCGTAATGGCGACGTCGATCAGGTAGTCGTTGTCACGCAGGTCGATGGCGATGATGCCGCTCGCACGGGGCCGCGAAAAGTCGGACAGCGCGGTCTTCTTGACCGTGCCGTTGGCGGTCGCCATGAACACGTAGTGATCCTCCGTGAATTCACGGATCGGCAGCACCGCGTTGATACGCTCGTCGCCCTCCAGCGGCAACAGGTTGACGATCGGTTTGCCGCGTGCGCCGCGCCCGGCCTGCGGCAGTTCGTAGACCTTCAGCCAGTACACCTTGCCGCGGCTGGAGAAACACAGGATGGTGTCGTGCGTGCTGGCAATGAACAGCTTGTCGATGAAGTCCTCTTCGCGCACGTCTGCCGCACTCTTGCCACGCCCGCCGCGGCGCTGTGCACGGTAGTCCGACAGCGGCTGCGACTTGGCGTAACCGGCGTGTGACAGGGTCACCACCACGTCTTCCTCGGTGATCAGGTCCTCGATGCTGAGATCGAGGTGGTCGGTCATGATCTCGGTGCGACGGTCGTCGCCGTACTGCTCGCCGAGTTCGGTCAGCTCCTCGCGGATCACCGCCATCAGCCGCTCCGGGTCGCGCAGGATCGACAGCAGCCGGTCAATCAGTTCGAGCAGGTCCTTGTACTCGGCGAGGATCTTGTCCTGTTCCAGGCCGGTCAGCTGGTGCAGGCGCAGGTCGAGGATCGCCTGGGTCTGTTCCTCGGACAGGCGGTACAAGCCATCCACCAGGCCGAAACGGGCCAGCAGCGTATCCGGGCGCGAGGCACTGGCACCGGCACGTTCCAGCATGCCGGTCACGATGCCCGGCGCCCAGGTTCGCTCCATCAATGCGGTCTTCGCCGCCACCCGGTTCGGCGAGGCCTTGATCAGTGCGATCATCTCGTCGATGTTCGACAGTGCGACCGCCAGGCCTTCCAGGATATGGGCACGCTGGCGTGCCTTGCGCAGATCGAACACCGTGCGCCGCGTCACCACGTCCCGGCGATGCCGGACAAACGCCTCCAGGCACTGCTTCAGGTTGAGCAGCTGCGGGCGGCCGTCGACCAGCGCCACCATGTTGATGCCGAATACGTTCTGCAGCTGGGTGTGCTGGTAGAGGTTGTTCAGCACCACCTCGGCCACCTCGCCGCGCCGGAGATCGACCACCATGCGCATGCCGTCCTTGTCGGACTCGTCGCGCAGGCCGGAGATGCCCTCGATCTTCTTGTCCTTCACCAGCTCGGCAATCTTCTCCAGCAGCCGCGCCTTGTTGACCTGGTAGGGCAACTCGGTGAACACGAGCTTCTGCCGGCCCTTGCTGTCATCGCCCTCGATATGGCTGCGCGCACGGATGTAGATACGCCCGCGGCCGGTGCGGTAGGCCTCGTGAATACCGCGCACGCCGTTGATGATGCCGGCCGTCGGAAAATCCGGGCCCGGCACGTGCTGCATCAGCTCGTCGATGGCGGTGTCCGGGTTGTCGATCAGCGCCAGGCAGGCATTGACGATCTCGCGCAGGTTGTGCGGCGGGATGTTGGTGGCCATGCCGACGGCAATACCGGCCGAACCGTTGACCAGCAGGTTCGGCACCCGGGTCGGGAACACCGATGGCTCGCGCTCGGTCTCGTCGTAGTTCGGCACGAAGTCGACCGTTTCCTTGTCGAGATCGGCGATCAGCTCGTGTGCGATCTTCGCCATGCGGACTTCGGTGTAGCGCATCGCCGCCGGCGAGTCGCCGTCGACCGAGCCGAAGTTGCCCTGGCCGTCGACCAGCATGTAACGCAGCGAAAACGGCTGTGCCATGCGCACGATGGTGTCGTAGACCGCGGTATCGCCGTGCGGGTGATATTTACCGATGACGTCGCCGACGATACGGGCGGATTTCTTGTACGGCTTGTTCCAGTCGTTGCCCAGCTCGCTCATGGCGAAGAGCGCACGGCGGTGGACCGGCTTCAGGCCATCCCGGACATCGGGCAGCGCCCGCCCGACGATCACGCTCATGGCGTAGTCGAGGTAGGACTGCTTCATCTCGTCTTCGAGATTGACGGGCAGGACTTCTTTGGCGAATTCGGTCATTCGAAACGGATTCCGTACGTACCTTCCAGACGGAGATCGGGGCTATCTTTCATTGTGGCGGCAGCTGAGGCCTCAAAGCGGGAAATTTTAGCATAGTCGACCTCCCCACTACACCCGGAGAATGTCGATTTGTGCGGGAACTGAGAGGGCTCAGCGCGACCCGGCCGACGATTGGGGTAGCGGGGACTTCCCGGCGTTCTCACAGAAGGCCCGCAGGCGCCCCGTGTCCGGTGACTCGATCACTCCGGCCTCGGTCACCAGGCAGTCGACCAGCTCCGCGGGGGTCACATCGAACACCGGGTTCCAGGCACCGGCGCCGGCGGCAGCCACCGGCTGTCCGGCCAGTTCCAGGATCTCGCTGGCCGGGCGTTCCTCGATGACCACCTGCCGGCCCTCGGCCACGGACAGATCGATGGTCGAAAGTGGTGCGACCACCATCATGCGGACGCCGTGGTGACGGCACGCCACCGCCAGCTGGTAGGTGCCGATCTTGTTGATGACATCCCCGTTGGCCGTCACCCGGTCGGCCCCGGTGATCACCCACTGCACCTTGCCGCGCTGCATCAGGAAAGACGCGGCACTGTCCGTGATCAGCCGGACCGGTATCCCGTCACGCACCAGTTCCCAGGCAGTCAGGCGCGCGCCCTGCAGCCACGGGCGTGTCTCCCCGGCATAGACATCCCGCAGTTTGCCGGCCGCCCAGGCACTGCGAATCACGCCCAGCGCGGTGCCATAGCCGCCGGTTGCCAGGGTGCCAGTATTGCAGTGCGTCAGCACCGAGTCGCCGGCAGGAATGAGCGCGGCGCCATACGCGCCCATCCGGTAATTGGCCGTCCGGTCGTCCTCGTGGATACGCTCCGCCACGGCCAGCAGTTGCCCGGGGTCGGCCGTTGGCTGCTGCAGACAGTCCCGCATCCGTTCGATTGCCCATACCAGATTGACCGCGGTCGGGCGGGCCGCCGCCAGGATCGCCATGTCCGCCTCGACCCGGCTGTGCCAGTCGGACGGAGCCGCCGGGAAATGCCGCTGTGCCGACAGCACCACGCCATAGGCGGCCGTGATCCCGATGGCCGGTGCACCACGTACGACCAGGTCGCGGATCGCCTGTGCCACCTGGCCGGCTTCCGTCAGCAACAGGTATTCCTCGGCCTGTGGCAGCCGCCGCTGATCGAGCAGGCGCAGGCCCTGCGCGCTCCACTCGATGGCGCTGAATCCGGCCGGTCTGTCCATGGGGAGGGGTCTCCGCGAGTGTGGTATACTGCACTATTGTACCGGCTTCCGGAGGAAATTTACGCCCCCGGCGATACTGGCAACGTGCAGCATTTGCAACTAGAATTGTCGCCAGTCTGGTCCAGATCAGGAAATGGTCGGCTTTTACCCCTAAATACCAAACCACAGGAGTGGCTACAGCAATGAACAAGAATATACATATCGGTGGAGTAATTTCGGCGATTGCCGCCGGGATGCTGCTCAGCAGCGCCGCCTTCGCACATCAGGCAGGCAAGGCAAATGCAGCCTATGTCGGCGATCAAAATGAACATTACATCACCGACGGGGTCGGCGACTGTGTACGTACCAGCGTATGGACACAGGATCTCATGACCGTGGATTGCGGCGCCGAGCCGATGGTCGAGGCCAAGGCCCCGCCGCCACCCCCGCCACCGCCACCGGCCGAACCGGTGTACGAGACGGTCACCCTGAAGGCTGGCGCACTGTTCGATCTCAACAAGAGCACACTGAAGCCGGCCGGTATGCAGGAACTCGACGCGCTCGCCAGCAAGATCGGCGGTACCGCCCGTGTATCCAACGTGAAGATTGTCGGTCATACGGACAGCACGGGTACCGAATCCTACAACCAGCAGCTGTCCGTACGCCGCGCCACTGCCGTACGCGACTACCTGGTGAGCAAGGGTGTGGATCCCAACCTGATGTCCGTTTCCGGCATGGGTGAGTCTGCCCCGGTGGCCGACAACAGAACTTCCGCCGGCCGTGCACAGAACCGTCGCGTGGAAGTCAGCATCGGCGTAAGCCAGCTACAGTAACACGCTTGCAAGCGGTAACCGGAAAACCCGTCGTACCTCGTACGGCGGGTTTTTTTTGTCCGTAACAACAGGAGCCCGGCATGAATCTGCAACAGTTTCTCAGCCCTGATCTGATCAGTACCTACCTCATTCCCTGGAGTATCCGCCTGCTCACGGCACTGGCGATCTTCGTCATCGGCCGCTGGGTCGTACGCGTGGTGGTGCGCGTGGCCGAGCGCCTGATGAAGAAAGCTCGCCTGGATACCATGCTTACCACGTTCCTCGGCAACATTCTCTATACCGTGCTGCTGCTGGTGGTGATCATCGCTGCACTGGACCGGCTCGGCGTGCAGACCACCTCGCTGCTGGCCGTGTTCGGCGCTGCCGGCCTCGCCATCGGTCTTGCCCTGAAGGATTCGCTGGCGAACTTCTCTTCCGGCGTGATGCAGATCATCTTCCGCCCGTTCCAGGTCGGCGATTTCATCGAGGCGGCGGGCATCGGCGGCGTGGTCGAGGAGGTGCGCATCTTCAATACCATCCTGCGCACCGGCGACAACCGCGAGATCATCGTACCCAACAGCCTTATCTACGGGGGCCCGATCATCAACGTCACCGCACGCACCACGCGCCGTATCGACCTCGTCATCGGGATCGGTTACGACGACGATATCCGCAAGGCCAGGACGCTGGTCGAGGGGATTTTCCGGGCCGATGACCGCATCCTGACCGATCCCGCACCCGCCGTTTCCGTCGCCGAGCTTGCCGACAGCAGCATCAATCTCAACATCCGTCCGTGGGTCAGGACCGGGGACTACTGGAACGTACGTTCCGACCTGTTGCAGGAGATCAAGCAGTCCTTCGATGCCAACGGCATCAGCATCCCGTTCCCGCAACGGGATGTGCACCTCTACAACGCGGCCTGAGGGCTGCCGGCCGGGGCGAACCCGTTTCGCCCCGGCTACCTGCCCTGCCCCGCCTTCGTTATACTGCCAGCAGCCCGGAATCGCGCGGACCCCTGCATGAACAACGTTGATACGCTCCTACACTGCCGCTGGATCGCGCCGGTCGAACCGGCCGCGCAGGTGCTCGAGCAGCACACGCTCGTGGTACACGAAGGGCGTATCCTCGACCTGTTGCCCAGTGAGCAGGCACGTGCCATCTACCGCGCCGAGGCCGAGCACGAACTCGACACCCACCTGCTGATCCCGGGTTTCGTGAATGCACATACCCACGCCGCCATGTCGCTGCTGCGCGGCCTGGCCGACGACCTGCCGCTGCACGAGTGGCTGGATGCGCACATCTGGCCGGCCGAGTCCCGCTGGGTAAATGAGGAATTCGTGCACGACGGCACGCAACTCGCCATTGCCGAAATGCTGCGTTGTGGAACCACGTGTTTCAATGACATGTATTACTTCCCCAACATCGCCGCACGCGCCGCGGCCAGCTGCGGCATGCGCGCCTGCATCGGCCTGATCGTGCTCGACTTCCCCACCGTCTGGGCATCCGACGCCGGTGAATACATCTCGAAGGGACTGGCGGTGCACGACCACTACCGCGGCGATCCGCTGGTCCACACCCTGTTTGCCCCGCACGCACCCTACACGGTATCGGACTCACCGTTGTTACACCTGCGCACCCTCGCCAATGAACTCGATCTCGGCATCCACATGCACGTGCATGAAACCGCCGAGGAAGTGGACAAGGCCGTGGAACTGACCGGCAGGCGGCCGCTGGCGCGCCTGCACGATCTCGGCCTGGTGGCACCGGACCTGCTGGCGGTTCACATGACCCAGCTCACGGCTGAAGAGATCCGTGACTATGCCGCGGCCGGCGGTCACGTCGTGCACTGCGCGGAGTCCAATCTCAAGCTGGCCAGCGGCATCTGCCCGGCACAGGCGTTGCTGGCAGCCGGGATCAACGTGGCACTCGGCACGGATGGCGCAGCCAGCAACAACGACCTCGACATGATCGGAGAGATGCGCAGCGCGGCACTGGTGGGCAAGATCGCCAGTGCGGATGCCAGTGCCCTTTCCGCGCACACGGTACTGCGCATGGCCACGCTGAACGGCGCAATCGCACTGGGGCTGGGCGAACAGACCGGGTCGCTGGTCAAGGGAAAATGGGCCGATGTCGCCGCCATCGACCTCGACACCCTGGAAACCCGGCCGTTGTACGAGCCGGTTTCACAGCTGGTCTATGCCAGCAGCCGCAACCAGGTCACCGACGTCTGGGTCGCCGGACAGCAGCTGCTCAAGAACCGGCGCCTGACGACACTGGACGGCGCCGATATCCTGGAACGTGCGCACGACTGGCAACTGCGCATCCGGAGCCACGCATGAGCGCATCCCCTGAGAACTTCGATCCGGCCGAAATCGACAAGTTCGAGAAACTGGCCAGCCGCTGGTGGGACCCGCACAGCGAGTTCCGGCCACTGCATGACATCAACCCGTTACGCCTGGATTATATCGACCGCCTGGCCGGACTGTCCGGCAAGACGGTGATCGATGTCGGCTGCGGTGGCGGACTGCTGACCGAGGGCATGGCCGCGCGCGGCGCACGGGTTACCGGTATCGACATGGGCAAGGCGCCGCTGGGTGTCGCACAGCTGCACCGGCACGAATCCGGGCTCGACATCGAATACCGGCAGATGACCGCCGAGCAGATGGCCGGCGAACAGCCCGCCCGCTTCGACGTGGTCACCTGCCTGGAGATGCTCGAACACGTGCCTGACCCGGCGGGCACCATCCGGGCACTGGCACAACTGGTCACCCCGGACGGGTACGTGTTCATGTCCACCATCAACCGCAACCCGAAGGCGTGGCTGTTTGCGGTGGTCGGGGCGGAGTACCTGCTGCAGCTGCTGCCAAAGGGGACACATGACTATGCCAGGTTCATCCGCCCCTCGGAGATGGAGGCGTGGGGACGTGCGGCCGGCCTGCAGCTGGAGGACCTGACCGGGATGAGCTACAACCCGCTGACCCGGGAATACCGGCTCGGCACGGACGTGTCGGTCAATTACCTGGCCTGCTTCCGCAAGGCCTGACCCCTGCATGCCCGGCTCACCGGCTGACATCCGGACCATACTGTTCGACCTCGACGGCACCCTGCTCGATACCGCCCCGGATCTCGCCGACGCGCTCAACGCCGTGCTCACCGAACAGGGCCGTCCCTCGCTGCCCTTCGAGCGGATTCGCCCGGTCGTTTCACACGGCGGTATTGCCCTGGTCCGGCTCGGGTTCGGCCTGGAACCATCCGATCCCGGCTTCGAACCCCTGCGCCGGCGCCTGCTGGCCGTCTACCGGGACAATCTGGTGGTCCGGACCCGGCTGTTTGCGGGCATGGCGCAATTGCTGGAGGATATCGAACAGCGCGGCCTGAACTGGGGCGTGGTCACCAACAAGCCGGGCTGGCTGACCGAGCCGCTGCTGCAGGCACTGGGCCTGTGGCAACGTGCCGCCTGCGTGGTGAGCGGTGACACACTGGAACAGCGCAAGCCGCACCCGGCCCCCATGCTGTATGCCTGCAAGCTGGCCGGTTCCCGCCCGGAACAATGTGTGTATGTCGGCGATGCCGAGCGCGACATCGAGGCCGGCAGGAACGCCGGCATGCACACGCTGGTGGCGCTGTTCGGTTATCTGCAGCCGGGAGACGACCCCGGCATGTGGCAGGCCAGCGCGCTGGTCGACAGCCCGGCCGGTGTGCTCAACTGGCTGGATGGCCGCTGAACCGCTGGTACGCTTGGTGCTATGATCGCCTCCCATGCCTGCTGAACTCCTTGCCATCCTGCTCCCGGCGCTCGCCAGCGCCGCCGTGTTCGGTGCACTCGTGGCCTTCCTGGTGTTCTCCGGCAGGCTGGCGCGACTGCGCAGCGACGCCGACCGGCTGCACATCGAGCTGGAACTGGAACGCAGCAACGCGGCCAGCCGCCAGCAGTCCCTGCAACAGCTCAATGAACAGCTGCGCGACAGCTTCAACGCGCTTGCCGCCCAGGCGCTGCAAAGCAACAACGCCGAGTTCCTGCGCCTGGCCAGGGAAAACCTCGAACAGTTTCATATCCGGGCCGAGGGCGAACTGGCGAAACGCGAGAAGGCCGTGGAAAACATGGTCAAACCGATTCGCGACGCACTGGACAGGACCGAGCAGCAGGTGCGCCGCATGGAGGCCGAACGCCAGCAGGCTCACGGCGCACTGACCCGTCACCTGGAAACCATGGCCGAATCCCACCGGATACTGCAGAGCGAAACGCGCAACCTGGTGCAGGCCCTGCGCCGCCCCGAGGTGCGCGGGCAATGGGGCGAACTGACCCTCAGGCGGCTGGCGGAACTGTCCGGCATGGTCGAATACTGTGACTTCGTCGAGCAGGAAACGCTGCAGGCCGGAGCGGGTGCCCAACGCCCGGACATGATCGTACGCATGCCCGACCGGCGCGAGATCGTGGTCGACGCCAAGACGCCGCTCGACGCCTATCTTTCCGCAGTGGAGAGCACCGACGATACCGAGCGCAGGAATCACCTGCTGCGGCACGCGCGCAATGTACGTGCCCGTGTCAAGGAACTTTCGGCCAAGGCCTACTGGCAACAACTGAAGTTCAGTCCCGAGTTCGTGGTGCTGTTCATCCCCGGTGACCAGTTCCTCAGCAGCGCGCTGGAACACGACCACACGCTCATCGAGGATGCGCTTGCCCAGCAGGTCATCCTCGCCACGCCTACCAGCCTGGTCGCGTTGTTGCGTGCCATCGCCTATGGCTGGCGGCAGGAGGCCATGGCGGAAAATGCCGAGGTAATCCGTGAGATCGGGCAGGAAATGTTTGCCCGGCTCACTATCTTCGCCGACCACCTGAACCGGCTGGGACGCAATCTCAACAGCTGCGTGGACACGTATAACAAGACCGCCCGCTCGTTCGACAGCCGCGTACTCCCCGGCGCACGCAAGTTCACCGAACTCGGCGTGACTGCATCAAAGGACCTGCCTGCGGTGGAACAGGTCGAAAGCATGACACGCAACGTGGAATCCCGCACAGAGACCGACCCCGCATGACACCGCACACACCGGTACCCGTCCTGACCGACTGGCAGCCGGCACCCGACCTGCTTGCCGGACGGGTCATCCTGCTGACCGGTGCCGCACGGGGTATCGGTCGCGCACTGGCCGGGGTGCTGGCCGGACACGGTGCGGAACTGGTGCTGCTCGACAAGGATGTACCCGGCCTGGAACAGGCCTACGACGCCATCGTCGCCGCCGGTTCACCGGAGCCGGCACTCTACCCGATGGACCTGCAGGGCGCCGGACCGGACGATTACGACAACCTGGCACACACGCTCGAGCAGGAATTCGGGCGGCTGGACGGCCTGATTCACAACGCGGCGGAGCTGGGTGCGCTGGTGCCGATCGCCCACTACGAAACCGAATTGTGGTTCAGGACCCTGCAGACGAACCTCAATGCGCCGTTCCTGCTCACCCTGTCCTGCCTGGGACTGCTCGGCGCCAGCGCCGATGCCTCGGTCATCTTCACCAGTGACAGCGCAGGTCGGCATGGCAAGGCCTACTGGGGTGCCTATGGCGTGGCCAAGGCGGGCCTGGAGGCGTTCATGCAGACCCTGGCCGATGAAACGGAGTCCAATACCACGCTGCGCGCCAACAGCATCGACCCGGGCCCGGTACACACCGGGTTACGCACTATCGCCTATCCGGCTGAAGACACGGCAGGCCTGCCGCAACCGGCGGACGTGGTGAAACCCTTTGTGTTTCTGTGCAGCGCGGAAAGCCGCGGCATCACCGGCCGACAATTATCCGTCGCACAGATGCTGTAGCACACCGCTAGCGGCGACATCAACCCGCCGCCCCCCGTTCAGGCGGAGTCCCGCCACGCTGCCGGGGTCCGCTGGTCCAGCGGACCGAACTCCCTCCGGCGTCAAATGTCACTCTGATACGCCTGCGCCGGCAGGCGCCCCGTCCCTGACTTGTGCATTACGGGTTTGTGAACCATGCTTGACAGGCTACCCGGTAACTGGCAACACACCGAATGGAGCACCCCATGAAAATCGAACTGTTCTACACCCCGCGCACCCGCGCCAGCCGGCCACGCTGGCTACTGGAAGAACTCGAACTCCCCTACACCCTGCACCCCGTTGACCTGATGGCCGGCGAACGCAATCTGACACACCCGCTGGGCGCCGTCCCGTCCATCCGCATCGAGGATTCCGTCCTGATTGAATCCGGCGCGATCTGTCACTGGCTGACCGACCGTTTCCCGGACAAGGGGCTGGCGCCGGCCCTCGACGACCCGCTGCGCATCCGCTACGAACAATGGATGTATTTCACGCCCGGCACACTGGAGCCGCCGGCCTTCGATATCCTGCTGCACACCTACCTCCTGCCGGAAGCGCAACGCGTGGCCGCCGTCGTTCCCTTTGCCAGACACTGCTATGACCGGGTACTCGAAGTCCTGTCCGATGAACTGGATCACCACGGCTTTCTGCTGGGTACCGAATTCAGCACCGCGGATATCATGCTCGCCACAACCCTGAACTGGCTGCCGGACCTGCTCGAGCCCTATCCCGTCCTGCAGGCCTATGTCACGCGCGCCACTGCACGGCCGGCCTGGCAGCGTGCGCAGCGGCCGGTCCGTCCCCGGACCGGGACTGCAGCACGCCGTATGGCCGCGGCCACGAATTCGATGGCCTGACGGCCGGCGGGAAGCCGCCCGCCAGGGACGGCGGAACTGCACTGCGAAGCGGTGCTATTCCATCAGGTCGATGTGTATACCCTGCTGCTCCAGCCGGTCCGCACGCGCGGAGAGATAGCGCTGGAATTCCGGGTACTCGCGCCAGGCACCCGAGGCCACATAGTCCAGTGCCGAAACGAGGTGAAAGGCCCTGAGATACGCCTCGGTACGAAACACCTCGGTATTACCGGCATCGAAAAACACCAGGGTGGGGGCATATTTCACGTTCAGCTCGCGCGCCCAGTCCGCCACGCTGCCGGTCCGGCCACCGGGCTGTCGCACCGGATCGCGCGACCACATATCCAGCACAAGCACGTCAAACCGCGCGAGTTGTTGCCGGGCTTCCGGGCGCTGCAGGATATCGTTGTGCAGTTCGTCGCAGGGGGCGCAGTCCTTCTGTTCGAACATCACCAGCAGCGGCCGGTCCCGGCCGCGCGCGGCCAGGTCCGACCCCGGCGCCAGGGATGACGCCTCGTCGTGCAGCACACCGCTGGCCGGGGCCGGATCGACCCGGGCAAGGTAGTCGAGGAAGGCCGGGTTGCCACCACTGTACTGCGCGGCGTAATCCAGCGCCGCGTTGAAGCGATGTGGCGGGAAATAGCCGTTCAGGCGCAGCACCACCCCGCCCCGCTCGTCCAGGAACAGCAGCGTCGGCGTGAACATCACGCGCAGTGCCCGGGCAAATTCCTTTTCCGTGGTCTGCGTACCGGCCAGGTCGGTCACCTCGCGGTCGCCCCAGAGGTTGATCGCGATCACCTCGAAATGTTCACGCGTCTTCCGCACGGTGCCGGCCAGCGAGAAACTGGTCTCGATCAGCTTCCTGCAGTAGGGGCAACCGTCCTGGTAGAAATACAGCAGCACACGCCGGCCATCCGCCGCCGCCTCCCCGATGTCCTCGCGGATATCCAGGAAGGAACTGGCAAACCACGCCGGCTTCTCTTCGTAACCGGGGTTGACCATACCCGCCGCGAGGGATTCCGGCGGGGCACCGGGC
>Ga0307424_1000931_pt1 | contig 15562 bp, 12 predicted proteins | sample SalMarWE160320MG_FD_202157 | JGI IMG/M metagenome (GOLD analysis project Ga0307424, IMG submission 202157) | Salt marsh sediment microbial communities from the Plum Island Ecosystem LTER, Massachusetts, United States - WE1603-20 | ecosystem: Environmental > Aquatic > Marine > Intertidal zone >... | reverse complement strand
GCTGATCAGAGCGGATCATGCTGCCTTTGACAATTTAACCCAGCCGTTCGCTGACCTGGTACGGCAGGGAGAAGCAATTCTGTTACCAGGATCGGTAGCAGGCGGGGAGAAGAATAGTCTTCAATTTCAAAAACGTGGGACGGGCAGTTTTTTCCTTTGGGCGGAAACGGTCACCAGCCCGGCAATAGACGGGGATGAAAACCGCGATCTCGTTTTAACGTTCTTAAAGCAAAACGGATCGAGTCCCTTCGACGATCTCCGCCTGGCTACGGAAATGTCCGAGGAAAAACTCATACAGGTACTGGATAGTCTTATGCATCAGGGGCTGGTCACAACAGATAATTATACTGTCTTTACACGCTTGGTAGAAGCGCCCACGGTTAAGCGGACAGGAGCCTCGGTACAAAAAAGCAGCCGGCAGCAGGTTCGGACAAAAGTACAAAAGCGGTTACAGTTAAAGGAAGGTAATTGGTTTCTCACCTCTTCCTTTGCCGTACTCGGCCGGCAGAAAGGGACTGAGGAGCGTTTGGAGCAACAGGTGCGTTTGCTGCTTGCCAGGCATGGTATCCTGGTCAAAGAATGGTACCGTCGTGAAAGTCAGATATTTGCCCCCTGGTTTCAATTATTTCAAACATTAAAGCGTCTTGAGTGGCAGGGAGAGATCCAACGCGGTTATTTTATCGAGGGCCTATCCGGTATCCAGTATGCCCTTCCCTCCGCAGTTAACCTGCTACAATCATTGTCAGACAGCCCCCCTGAAGAGAAGGTAATTCTGGTCAGCACTGTTGATCCGGCACTGCCCTTTGGGTTGCACTCCCGCTGGGATCTAAAGGACAAAAATGAAGAAGAAATCAGTGTTACACGTCAGGTGTCCAATCATCTGGTTTTCTCTAAAGAACTGCCCGTGCTTTATTCTGAAAGCTATGGTTCAAGACTTCGCTTGTTAACTGATTTCGACAGGGAAAAATTAGTTCTGATTATCGATGCATTGAAAATCTGGCTGCAGTTGCCTGCCCGTACACGTCCGGTGAATAAAATTCTCATTCGTCTGATTGATGATTTACCGGCCTTGGATTCTGAGCTGGCTGCTGATTTTCTTGCGAATGGGTTTGAACGGGATGGGAAAAAACTCGTACTATGGCCTTCTGGGATATAATCTTTGGCGTGGACTAGTTTTTAGTCTCTTTTAAAAAACAATTTCCTTTAGATATCAGGAATTCAGAAAGCAAGCCCTTCTTTTATGACAATCAACCGGGTTAACCGGACCTGTATCCGGTCCAAGGGCACCCATCGTCTTTTTGCACCAGTAATGGCCGGTAGTGGATTCACCTTTCGCCCATGATTTATGAGCGCCGAAGGCCGGGGCATGGCTGTCTTCTTGTTCAAAAAATCTGCAGGCTGTTTTTATTGACTTTTCCATCATATATTTTTATCCTATCTGAAGTATTAAAAACCACAGAATACAAAGAGAAATTCTCCAGCGTCTCTGCGTTTTGATCTTATAGTTCCAATTTAGCCATTAAATTTCTAAGACATCGGATCAATACCTGCGGCCCGGCAGATGGTGCGGTAGATAACCGTTTTAAAAAGCGGAATTTTATAACGGTTTAATTCGAACGGCTCCGCATCCTCCATGGCGATCCCGGCCGCCTGTCTTGCTTTCTCTTTATCGATCGTGACATTAATCAATACGTGCTCTGCCTTTTCAACCCGCCACGGAACCGGTGCCGCAGATCCCAATACAATACGTGCGCCGGTGCAGGTGTTCCCTGATTTTTTTAAGGTCACGGCAACATCTGCCAAAGGCCAGTCAAACGAATCTTTTTCCATTTGTTTATGATAATAGCTGCTACCCGACATCATGTCCGCCGGGATTATTACCGTCGTAATTAATTCGCCCGGTTTCAAAATGTTCTCATGCTGGATATTCTGGGCCGGCGTTACAAAGAATTCTTCAATCGGCACCTCTTTTTCTTCTTTTCCATTTGTAATGAGCAGTTTTGCCTGAAGGGCCATCAGAGCCACCGCAGTCCCCGAAGGATGGACAATGATACACCCGTCACTGTTCCCAAGAATAGCATGAAACTGATTTTCACCGTCCTGGGCAAAACATTCATCTCCCCCTTTGCGCAGACAGTGAAAATCGGCACTCCTGAAATACCAGCAACGCGGCCGCTGGCAGAGATTCCCACCCAGGGTGGCCGCATTTCTTATTTGAGGCGTGGCCACTCGGCCCGCTGCCTGGGCGAGTGCTTTACAGGCACCGTTTAATTCTTTATGACCGGCAACTTCTGCAAGTGTCATACCCGCCCCGATATGCAGATCTCCGTTATCTGCCTTTTTCAAAAAGCGAAGGTCTTTCATATCTCTTATACTTACCAGTCTTTTGGGCGCGATCAGCTCTTCTTTCATCATATCCAGCAGATCAATGCCCCCTGCTTTCAGCCGGGCTCCCGGTACCTGCAGATATTCTATGGCCTTGCCGATGCTTTCCGGTAAAGCATATTCAAAATCGTTCATCACAGCTTCCTTTCAGCCTATATTCACTAATACCACTATTTTACTATTGCCCGCCCTTCAGCCGGGCGCCGACTTTGGGTTGGTAAATTTAAAACGAATAAAAAGATTTTACCACGAAGGACACGAAGCAGACGAAGAAAAACTATAGTGTGATTAGATTATGTCCGGTATAAAAAACGTTTATTTAATATCTTCGTGACCTTCGTGTACTTCGTGGTTGAAATAAAAATCAACCCGGAAAGAGACTTTCAAAATACAAGCAACAACTCATGGTTAGAGTTTGCCCAGGGCAGTCAATATCCTTGCTGGTGTCATTGGCAGTTCGCGGATTCTCACCCCGATGGCATGATAGACGGCATTGGCGACCGCTGCAGCTGTCGGAACGGTGGCCGGTTCACCGATGCCGATCGCACCGGTACTGCTTTGTGCCAGGTTCAAATCAACAATATGCGTTTCGATAACCGGAATTTCCATGGCGCCGGCTATTTTATAATATTCCAGGTCCGGATTGACCATCAAACCGGTATTGCGGTCAAAAATCCTGTTTTCATAGAGGGCATAGCTGATGCCCTGAATAATGCCGCCATTGATTTGGTTTTCGGTAGTCAGCCTGTCCATCACCCGCCCGCAGTCATGGACGGCAAAAATCCTTTTAACCGATACTTTGCCGGTTTCAGTGTCGACCTCCACATCCGCAAACTGTACGCCGCTGATTTTATATCTTTCTGTTTCATAATAATCAGGCTGGCGTTCTCCGGTGACAGAAAATTCACCCTGCGGAATTTTCTCACAGACCTGCGTCCAGCTCATTTGTTTTGATTGATCATTTTTTGCAAACACTTTTCCGGACTCCAGGGTCAGCGCCTGCATATCTGTTTCCATTTCTTTAGCGGCGATTTCCAGGATCCGTTGACGGGCATGATAGGCTGCGATCCGCACAGCCGGCGTAACACCGGCAGTGGTTTGGCTCCCTCCTGAACTCGGGGCCCAGCCAAAGACAGTTTCTCCTATGGTTAATTCAATATCAGCAGGTGTCAGTCCCAGCTCTTCTGCGACCACCATAGCCATTGGTGTAACGATTCCGCCACCGATATCCTGCACACCGCTGCGCAGCTGTACAGAGCCATCATCGTTCACAGTGATTGTCACATGCGTGCCACTGTTATAAATGTAGTACCAGATAGAATTGGCAACACCCATACCCCGTTTGATCACCCCTTTTTCCGCGGCGGCCTGTTTTGGCCTTTTTGACCAGCCAAATTTTTCCGCACCGATCGGATATTCTGCCTGGCGGACTTTGTCACTGAGCGTGTTTTTAATACGAATCTCGAGCGGATCGATCCCCAGTTTGTAGGCCATTTCGTCAACTGCCTGCTCAAGTGCAAAAGCACCCTGCGGCATACCGGGTGCACGGAAAGGCGCAGCAGGACCGGCATTGGTATACACATCGGCTTCCCATGTATAAATATTTTCTACATCATAGGTATTTTTTACCGGTCCGCTCGTCCCGGCACCCCCACCTACACCCGGAGTTCCGAACGACTTGAGTTTTATCGCTGTTATTTTACCATCTTTTTTGGCACCGATGGTGACTGTCTGCTGAGAATCCGGACGGTTCCCGGTCGCCAGATGTTCTTCCTTGCGGTCCAGCATAAGCCGGACCGGGGCGTTCGCCTTCTTTGCCAGCTTCACAGCAAGCATGGTATAGACATCGGCTTTTAGTTTGGAGCCGAAGCCACCACCCATAAACTTTGTTATCACACGAACCTTCGATTTCGGTATTTTAAAATATTCCGCAACCTGATCGCGAACACGGAATGTTCCCTGCGTCGATGCCCAGACGGTTAAGCGGTCTTCATTCCAGCTTGCCACCACGCCATGCGTTTCCATTGAGCTGTGGGTCTGGACCTGTGTCCGGTAAACCTCCTCAACGACCTCATCCGCTTTAGCCAGAACTGCGTCTATAGTTTTTCCGTCACTATCTTTGGGATGAATGCGGGGTTCTCTGATATTTTTTGAACCCTGCATATCGGCCTGTTTAATATCATCAAAAACAGCCGGGGCATCTTTTTTCATTGCCTTATCCAGATCGACAACGAACGGCTTTTTCTCATAGGTGATAGCAACCAGCCGCGCGGCCGCATCAGCCTGATGAGCGGTTTCAGCGGCAAGGGCAATGATTTCCTGACCGGCGAATCTCACCGCAAACGGCAATTCATCATACAGATTTACGATCGTCCTCACGCCGGGTGCTTTTCCGGCACGGGTGGTATCGATTTTTGTGACCATCGCTGCCGGATACTGTGAGCGTACGATTTTTCCATAAAGCATACCGGGCAGTTTAATATCATACGTATATTTCGCTCGTCCGGTGGTTTTGAATTTGCCGTCAATACGTGGTATCCGCTTTCCGATATGTTTAAGATCGGATTTACCATCCCAGGGCTTTGGATCGGTATCAGGTACTTCAACGGTAAATTCCTTAAGATCTTTATCAATACCGATAAATACCTTTTCTTTTTTTGACATGTTTGTCACTCCAGATCATTTTTATTTCATTTGCTTTGCAGCATCCTGCACGGCCTTAAAAATATGCGGGTATGTGCCGCAACGGCATAAATTTCCGCTCACTGCTGATTTGATTTCCTCTACTGATGGATTCTTGTTCTCGTCGAGCAGTGCTTTCGCACTCATGATCATTCCGGAGGTGCAGAATCCGCATTGCAGGGCATCATGTTCAATAAAAGCTTCCTGAACGGGATGCAGTTTATTCTCTTCACTTTCCAGTCCTTCGATTGTCTCTATAGGAAGTCCGATTGCATCCAGAGCCAGGGTCATACAGGAAGTGACTGCTTTTCCATCGAGAAGAACTGTGCAGGCGCCGCAGGCACCACGGTTGCAACCGATTTTAGTACCGGTAAGATTCAGATAATCACGTATTGCATCCGCTAAAGTGATACGCGGTTCAATTTCCAGTGCAACTTCCCTGCCGTTCACCAAAAGGGTTATGGCCACACTACCCGGTCCTACAATACGGTCTTTCTCCAGTATCCCCGCCTTTTCCAGCTGGCCGACCATGCCTTCGCCTCTGACAGCGGCCACACCAACAGATGTGGCACTGATACTCTTAAGAAAATTTCGGCGGGAAAGTTTAGGCGGATCTTTACGTTTTTTTATTGAATCTCCCATCGGGATCTCTCCTGTGGTAAAAAAATGTTTTCCTCGCGAAGATTTATTTTATTGTATGCATCATAGCAAAGATTTGTCCATCACCCAGTAAAAGTCTTCCTGCCTTTCGCCCATGAATAAGACGAAGGATGTTCCCTTCAGCTTAATAATCCGGATACTGACCGGAATCTGTATGACAGACAGACCAGCAGTGCAGGACATGTCTTTGTATCTACCGTATTATTCGTGATTCGATAGTTGATTATACTCTTAGGAAGCGAGATTGTCAAGAAAAAATTTACGATCTTTATTCAGCTATCCGAGCGGATGGTTTCAATTTCTGATTTAAATTCTTCAAAGGTATGTTTTCCAAGCAGAAAAGCACGTTGAATCCCTTTTTTATCATAAATGAAGGTGGCAGGTACGGCCCCCCGCCATTTTTCATTGAAAAGATTTATTAAGTCTTCCGGTTGTTTAAAATCCTGTACAAAATTGGGAAAATTTGCCTGCTGACTGTTTAAAAAGGGAATAATTTTGCTGTTAACTTCATCGGGATAATCCACGCTCACACCGATGATAGCCACATCGGAATTTTCATATTTCCGGGCCAGCCGGACCAAATCGGGAAACTCTTCTTTACAGGGAAGGCACCAGGTTGCCCAGGTATTGATGAGCAGAACCTTCCCCTGGTACTTTCTTTTTAATGCTTTAAATCCGGATGCATCCAACAGATCGACACGGACCTTCGGGACCACACTTTTATCCACCAGCGCCGAGGAATCCGCTAAGGTTTTATCTCCCTCTCCTGTCTCCTGTGAACAGGCAAAAAAGATAAAAAAAAGTGCCAGTACGGGCAGACGCAGGTTCGCAGGCATTATTCAACCCGTTTTATTGAACATCCAAAGGCTTTGGTTTCTGCAACAATCACTGGTTTTCCCGCCAGGATCTCATCCAGCGCATTTCTTAAGTCTTTTGATTCTACCTCATCTTCCCGGCGTGAATTATCGATACGTCCATGATAAAGCAATTCATGCTTCTGATTGACCACATAAATCTCCGGTGTCACCTGTGCATCATAAGCATCGGCTACTTTATTTCCCCTGTCTTTTAATACCCTGAAAGGGAATTTGTGCTCTTTGGCATGTTCCTTTACCTCTTTAATATCTTCCTGATTATTGGAATTGATGGCGATAAATAAAATACCTTTGGGAAGATAATCTTCATATAGGGCTGACATCCGGTCATTATAAGAATTTGATACCGGACAACGCGCAGAGATGAACATGATAACAATGGCTTTGCTGGCTTTGTCTGCAGATAACGTATAGGACTTCCCATTGTAATCGGTCAATGTAAAATCATCCACCTTTTTTTTACTATCTCTGGCTAATACCGCCGTCGAAACAAAAAAAATCATTAAAGGAACAAGAATTTTATTTATCTCCTTCATTATACACCCCTTTATAGTTTAAAAAAAATCTGCCATTTATTAATCCGTATACCCTTTTATATTAGATAACAATATATTTTACAAGACTCTACAATACATACAATAAGTACAACGTAAATTACTGAACATAGTATTCCCTGTATTAGAAGGGCGATCGGAGAGTAAATTCCGATCCGCAGAAAGATATTGACCCAAGTTTGAATAGATCAGCGGTTTTTTATTGTTTCATAAAAGGAAAGAGCACGCTGACGGGCAAAGTGATGATCAATCAGGGGGGAAATATAGTCTTTAGTGCCTAACTCAGGAATCCATTTTTTGATGTATGTTTGCTGCGGATCAAATTTTTCTGCCTGTAACAGCGGATTGAAGATGCGAAAGTAGGGCGCGGCGTCGCACCCACAGCCGGCCGCCCACTGCCAGTTGCCGTTATTCGAGGCCAGCTCGTAATCCAGCAATTTTTCAGCGAAATAGCGCTCACCCCAGCGCCAATCGATAAGTAAATGCTTGGTGAGAAAACTGGCGGTGATCATACGTACGCGGTTGTGCATAAATCCGGTTGTATTAAGCTCCCGCATACCCGCATCGACAAAAGGATAGCCGGTCTGCCCTTCACACCAGTGTTGAAAAAGTGATTCATCGTTAAGGTATCGTAAATGTGCGTATTTTTGCCGGAATGGCTGATCAACGACAGACGGAAAATGCCATAGAATCATCATAAAGAACTCCCGCCATATGAGTTCCTGCAGCCATACCTCATTTAATGACAGGGCTTTACTTACCAGCTGCCGGATGCTGATAGTACCGAAGCGCAGATGTATGCCTATCCGTGACGTACCGGATATGGCCGGAAAATTCCGGGTTTTATCATAGGACTGTACAATCTCCTCATTGAGTTTTCTTTCGGGAAGCCTTAAACCGGATGCCTTAAAGCCCAGTTCTTCAAGGCGGGGAAGAGTGAAATTGGTTCGGATGAATGCATTAATAAGTCTTTCACTCGGGTAAGGCATCAGGTGCGCTGGTTTTAGGCGACTGCGCCAACGTCTCATATAGGGTGTGTATACCGTATATGGTTTTTCTTGCCCGCTTAGAATTTCGCTCTGTTCAAAAATAACCTGATCTTTGAAGGTGTGAAATGGGATATTCTTCGTTTTCAGCAAATCATGGACAAGGTGGTCTCGTTCCCGGGCATACGGTTCATAGTCATGGTTTGTATAGACGGCACCAATTTTAATTTCACCGGTAAGCCGCCGCCAGACCTGCAGGGGGTCACCCCGGAGGATGAGTAAGCTGCTTGCTGTTTTTCTTAATTTCTGATCAATTCCCGCCAGTGTCCGGTAAATAAAGGTCACGCGTGGATCCGTCTTGCTGGCCAGCTTATCGAGAAGATTTGTATCGAAGATAAAAAGAGGCAGAACAGGCCGGGCGGCCTTTAATGCCTCATACAAACCGTGATTATCTTCCAGACGTAAATCCCGCCTGAACCAGAAAATATTCACAGCGGTTTCTTTTGATACGTGTCGGAGCATAAATTATCCTGATGATCCATTGCATCTAACGGGCATGAGTGATTTGAGCTATGAGCTTTATGTTGCAGGCTTTTTCACAGCTCCGATTAGATATCCGCCAAGGGCGAAGAGTATCCCCCATAGAATATAAGCCAGATCGGATCCGTTTAACCAATCTGGTTGAAAATAGGTCAGCCAACCGCTTTTTTGTATATAATAGAAGAGTAACGTGCCGGCCAAACCGGAAAGGGATGACCAGTATACACCCCTCCGGTTTATCCGTGTGAACTGTACAGCGGCTACCGGAAATGCCACGGAGGTGGTTAATATACCCCCGGATAAATAAAATATATCCCACAGAGATTCCGTATTGAGGGCAAAGATTCCGGCGGCAACGACCGCCAGGATTGTGACGAGGCGTGACAGTTTTTTACCTTCCGGCTTGTTATGCATAGCGAAGAGATCATAGGCAATACTGAGTGCCATTACATTCACACAGGTATCAATCGTACTCATGGCCGCCGCCACGAGACCAACGGCGACAAGCATTGTCAGCCAGAGAGGTGCATAGGTCTGTACCAGTGCCACAAAGATGGCATCTCCCTGATTACCTACGATGGACGGAGCAATGCCTTCTACAGGTGGGAAGAGGGCAAGAGCCGCCACACCGATGAGCAGCGGCAGTACACCAACAAACAAAAGGGCATTGATACCGGCAATTATCATTCCCCGCCGGGCCTGCCTTACGGTGGCAGCCGCCTGCACCCGGACCCAGAGATCAGTTTCAAAAAGCCAGCCGGGAAGATAAACAATCAGACCAAGCAGGATCGTTAAAAGCCCGGGTCCGGCCAGGTCGGTCCAGGATTTTCCTGATTTATACGTCATTGTATCCGGGCCGGGTATAAGCTTTGTTTCACCCGAGGATAAACCCCTTACCGCCAGCCAGCCCATCATTAAAATGTAGAGGGCGACGATTACATACTGCATTTTGTCCGTGGCAACCACTGCCCGGAAACCGCCAAGCGTGGCATAAATTCCAACAATCAGGCAAATCCCTGTAATTGTCCAGACTATAGATATACCCAATGATGGTGCCAGCAGATTGGCGGCTACGTATATCTCAGCCCCACCCCATACGAGGAAGACTAAAGCCAGTGCAATGGCGACGGTCCTTTTCGCAGCGTCACCAAAACGGGATGCTACCATCTCAGGCTGACTGAAAGCCGGCAGGCGGTGATATTTTTGAGCGAGATAATAAATACCCGCTAAAGTAATTAACCAGGGAACCGTGATCAGCCATATTGCGGCCAGACCATACCAGTAGAAAAGCTGTACGGCATAGACGCAGGACCAGGAAACAGACATAAAACCGGCAGAGATCGATAAGCCGACTGAGGCGGCACCAAGACTGCGGTTCGCCGTCCAGAATCCGGTACCATCTTCCGTCAGCCGTGCGCTTCTCCATCCCAGGTAGACAGCGGCGGCGGCATATAACAAAACGGCAATCCAAATCACTTGCAACGATCCTATGATACTTTTTATCGGGGTAATGCGCGGGTTGATCCTGTTGAGATACCGCCATCAACCAGTAAGATCTGTCCGGTGATGTAGGCACTGGCATCAGAGGCGAGAAAAACCACCGCGATTCGTTCCAGTTACTAAAGCCACTTTTCCCGTCAGATCAAAAAGATTTTTTCCCACTCTTATTTCCTTTTATTTAGTTTAGACTGATGTTGAGTGAAATTATTTACCTTTAAGAAAAATATTAAATCCACCATTTCCAGAGCGCCAGGATTAATAGTATTAAAAAAACCAGGGTCAGATTTAAATAAGCGAGTACATAAAAGGCGCGTTTACTGGCGGCGTTTTCTTTTTTGCCCTCCGGACTAACTAATCTCCCTATCTTTGGCATTCTCAACACGTTTGCTTCGCTGTGCGGCGCTTGACCGAGAAATCTGGTTAAATCAGTACCGGCAGAATGTTTAAAAAAGTGAATGCCTTCATACCAGATGCCGCTTTTTGAAACATCGTAGATATTTCCGGCATAGGCGATATATGCCGGTCTGCCTTCTTTACCATTAAAGTGCAGGAGTTCTTCTGCAGTCAGGTCTGCTCCCGCTTTGAAATTTCCCACCTTTATATCTCTGTGCAGTTTTGGCCCGATAAAGAAAACAGCAATCAATGCCGCGGTTACCATCATCAAAAAAAGAATGATTTTAATTAGTAGTAAGATGCCAAAGCGTGTTTCAACCAGCATGGAAAAAGACGATACCCGTCCAAGGGTGAGGTAGATACCGGTTACCAACATGATGAACATGGAAACCAGTCCGACACGTACTTCTCCTTTTGGTAAGCCACTGGCGGCATAGGCTGGTTTTAGCACCAAATGAATATAGAGAATAGTGCCAAACCAGAAAACCGCCGTCAGAATATGAAGGTAGCCGGCAATCAGGCGTAAAAGCGAAAAACTCCCGTTAATTTCTTTTACCCTGCCGTTATCAGCAAACAACTGATTTTGAAATACTTTGCCCTCGGCAGTCAATTCGCCACCACCGGCAGGATCCACATGACAGGATGCACAGGTTTTACCTGTTTTTTTCGCGTATTCTTCTGTCGCATAGGCGATTTGAGCGTAAAAAAGTAATAGAATCAGAGAGGAATACCAGCAAAATTGAACTTTATTTGAACGACGCATCTGAGCAGGCTTTATGACTAATTAAGATGAGTTATTTGAGATAGTCCATTTTACAATAAATCAAATTTAAGTTCAAATTGTCGCATTTCTTTCTAATAAGGAAAAATAGTTAAGATTTGATCATGATCAACAACATTTTATATTTTTTCACAGCTTTTAAAGCATGCGGCTCATTTGCCGGCATGATGATTATTTCTCCGGCTTTCAAGTGTGATACTTTTCCGGAAACGGTTATTTCCGCTTCGCCATCGATAATATGCGCGATTGCATCAAATGGTGTCGTATGTTCACTCAATGCCTGTCCCTGATCAAAGGCAAATAATGTGACTGTTCCGGTCTGCTTTTTAATCACGGTACGGCTCACAACAGAATCTTTTTGATAAGTAATCATCCCGTTTAAATTTATTGCCTCAGAATTGCTTGTTTCCTTCATATTTAGATCTCCACTAATTTAAATTTTGCAAATGGGTTTATTTTTTAAACATGATAATAGATGTCCTCCTGGTTCCGTACTTGATGATCAACCAGCTGCTTTGTTTTTTATCAAAGTATAAGTCTTAACAGAGGCGATTAGGATAGGCAGGACACCGAATATGATAAAAATTAGATCTGCAGGCAAGCGGATCCATTCTATGAGTTGAATTTTAGTCTGCGTGAGAAATTCTACGCTGCGTGCATGCCAATATCCATTTTCCAATACATCCAGAAGTTGCATTACCCCACCGGGGAATAAATTCAAAACAACCATTAGAGCCAGACCAACATTTAATCCCCAAAAAGAATATTTAATATAGTTTTCAACTTTTGCCCATTGATCATCCGACAAAACCTGGCGATATGTAAATACCATTAAGGCTATGGCCAGCATGCCAAACACGCCCATCATTGCTGAGTGGCCATGATTGGTTGTTAAGAAGGTACCGACTTCAAAATAGCTGACGATAGGCAGATTAATCAGAAAACCAAAGACACCAGCCCCAACAAAATTCCAGAATCCTACGGCCATCAAAAAATAAAAAGTCCATTTGTGCGGGATTGAAACTTCCTTGTTACAAACCTCGCATTTACCACTGCTCAGTTTGACAAAGTCCCAGGCATCCAAAGTTAACAAAGTTAATGGTACAACCTCGGCCGCAGAAAATGTCGCACCCAGCGCCATAGCAACCGGGGATTGGCCGGTCCAGTACCAGTGATGGGCGGTCCCGATTATTCCGGCACCGAGATACAATATGGCATCGAGGTACACCACTCGCTTGGCTGTGAGATGAGATATGACCCCAAGTCTGTAAAAAATAATAGCCACCATAACAGTTACGAACAACTCAAAAAATCCTTCTACCCACAAATGTATTATCCAGAAACGCCAGGTGTCGACGACGGAAAAATGTGTGGTGCTGCTAAAAAACATAGCCGGCAGATAAAAAACCGGAATCGCTAAGGCTGAATAAAGAAACAAAGTCGATATCTCCCGTCTTTCCGCATCTTTTCTGGCCGGGGCCACAGCCCTGTATAGCAAAACCAGCCAAAATACCAATCCGGCAGCAAGTAAAATCTGCCAGACACGACCAAGATCCAGATATTCCCAGCCCTGATGACCAAACCAGAACCAAACCTCCTCGAGCATTCGATTAATACCCATGTATTCGCCAACCAAACTTCCGACAACCACGATCACCAACGCAACAAAGAGAACATTTACTCCTAAAGCCTGATTTCTGGGTTCGGATTCACCCAGCGCCGGGGCCAGCAGGAGGCCACCGGCAACGTAAGCCGTAGCAATCCAGAATATAGCCAGCTGCAAATGCCAGGTGCGTAAAATATTGCTCGGAAAAATTGATGAAATATCAATTCCAAAAAAGGCACCCGGTTCCACCCGATAATGTGCCGTTGCACCGCCCACAAGCGATTGCACTAAAAATAACAATGCCACAATCCCAAAATATTTAACCAGAGCTCTTTGGCTCGCTGTTGGTTTTCCTGGTAAAAGATGAGGATGAACGTGCTCTTTTTCACCATGCCAACCGAGATAACTAAATTTTCCCAATAAAAATAAGGCAAGGCCTGTAATACCAATCAATGAGATCAGACTGAGCGCACTCCACAATACAGTTTCTGCTCCCGGCGTGTTACCCACGGCGGGGTCATAGGGGAAATTGTTAGTATAAGAATAATTTCTCCCTGGCCTGTTCACCACCGAAGCCCAGGCTGCCCAGGCAAAAAAGGCCGTTAATTGTTTAATTTCTTTATCTTCTTCAATAAATCTGCCCGGTAAACCATAACTGTTTTGTGGACTGTTAAAATGGGCCTTCCAGATTTTCTGCTGGTTGAGAAAGGAAAATGCTTCTGCTTCTGTGAATTGCAACGTTTTAGTATGCGCATCAAACCGATTTTGTTTCATCATCCTTTGTAACGCGCTGTTTACGACTGCATGCGCGTTTGTGTTCAACTCTTCATATGGTTTACCAAATTCTTTCAAAGAAATCATATTTTTGAAATCCTGACTAAGAATATGTAAATATTGAGCTGAAAAATCCGGGCCGAGATAAGCACCATGTCCCCAGATGCTTCCGTTCTCCATTAAACCGTATTTTAGGAAAATCTGTTGACCGCCGAGTATATCGTCTTTTGTAAAGATAGTTTCGTTGGACTGATTTACGATTTTCTCCGGTATCGGTGGTGCATCAGCGTGAGTTCTTGTAGCAAGCCAGATTAATACACTAAAACCAATGATCAGTGTGATGATAACGCCACGCCGCCACCAGGCTGATAAACCATTAGCATCATTAATTTCTGCACGCATTTTTTCAATCCTCCACAATTTCTATTCAATCACTTTAAGGGGAAAAGTTTAAACACTAGTATCAAGAAAATAAATTATTCCAAAGCAAATTGTAGATAGTATTATAAATACAAGAAAGCCTTTCGCATATCCGATAGATCCCATTCGACCAGCGATATTCATCCACCAATGCCGGGATGACAAAACTGCCAATAGCATCCGCTATATTAACATTCAGTCAACTAACTGAAAATAATTAGCTAATCAATAGTTTTTTTCTGAGGAATTCATATTCGGCTGGATTATTCATATTATAAAACATACCCTCCTTATACCCGTTATATTCAGAAGCAATGTTAATTATTTCGCCATTGATGCTTTTTACAAGTTGTAAAACTATGCAGCCGCATTCACCTTGTTTTTTGCTGTTGTCTACTATGTCAACTTCTTCAAGAATTTTTATTATTTCAGGCAGCACCTTTTTTGAATAAACGCCGCACAATTGCTGAATAAAACCATCTGCTTTTGATATCGTGATAAGTTTATCAGTATTATAATTAATTATAAATTCAATTAGGTTTTCAGTTACTAGGGGCATATCACACGAGATAATAAAATTCTTTTCTGTTTTGGAATGTATCAAGCCTGAATGAATTCCACCTAATGGCCCCTTGGATTTATAAACATCTTCATATAGAGGAATTTGAAGAAATTCGTATTCTGCAGGAGTATTGGTTATTATAATTACCTCTTTGGAAATGGATTTCATTAATTCCACTTGGCGTTTTATAATTGTCTCATTTCCTAATTTCAGAAATGATTTATTTACACCCATTCGCAAACTTTTTCCACCTGCTAAAATAATGCCGGTTATATCAGAATACATTTTACTTTTTCTCCCTTCACCGGATTAATTTTTTCTTCTTCAATTACAATTAAGCAATTGGCGTAGCTCATTTTAACAAGATTGCCTGAAGATTGGGAAAATTTTGAGGCCACTTTCCACTCACCATTTTCCTCATATATAAATCCGCGAGAAAAGTGACGTTTGTTGTCTTTCTTTATTAAATCATCCTGTAAAATCCCACTTAAGATATTTATTTGATTTTGCCGAAAAAAACAATCAATAGCCGGTTTTATGAAGACATAAAAATTAACTAACGATGAGACTGGATTGCCCGGCAATCCAAAGACAAGAATTCTTTTATTGCCTTTTTCATAAACTCCGAAATAAATTGGTTTACCGGGCTTTACATTTACTCGCCAGAATTTTTCTTCTATACCTGCCTCTTTAAAAAGTTCTTTAAGAAAATCATACTTACCGACAGAAACTCCGCCTGTAGTAATAAATATATCAAGATCCAGCTCTAATGCCGCTTCAATATTCCCTCGAATAATTTCTTTATCATCTTTTTCAAAACCAAGATTTATCGGTATATGATTTA
>Ga0307424_1000930_pt1 | contig 15632 bp, 17 predicted proteins | sample SalMarWE160320MG_FD_202157 | JGI IMG/M metagenome (GOLD analysis project Ga0307424, IMG submission 202157) | Salt marsh sediment microbial communities from the Plum Island Ecosystem LTER, Massachusetts, United States - WE1603-20 | ecosystem: Environmental > Aquatic > Marine > Intertidal zone >... | reverse complement strand
CCGAGTTCAACTGGGAAGAGTTCCGCAAGGTGGTGGCCATCTTCACGCGCATGCTGGACAACGTGGTCGAGATCAACGGCCTGCCGCTGGCCGGACAGCGCGACGAGATCATGCGCAAGCGCCGTCACGGCATGGGTTTTCTCGGACTGGGATCCACGGTCACCATGCTGCGCATGAAATACGGCGAGGCGGATTCGGTGAAGTTCACCGAACGGGTCAGCCGCGAACTGGCGTTGACCGGCTGGCAGGTGGCCCTGGACCTGGCCAGGGAGAAGGGGCCGGCGCCGATCATGGAAGAGGAATTCGGCGTCACCGAGGAAATGCTGCGCAAGCGTCCGGACATGCGCCGTGATGGCTACGTACCCGGCGACAAGGTCAGGGGCAGGGTGTTGCACGCGCGTTACAGCCGCTATATGCAGCGTGTTGCCGCCGAGGCACCGGATCTGGTTGACCAGCTCGCCGAAACCGGTGCGCGTTTCACCCACCACAGCTCGATCGCGCCGACCGGGACGATCTCGCTGTCGCTGGCCAACAACGCCAGCAACGGCATCGAACCGAGCTTCGCCCATCACTATTTCCGTAATGTGATCCGCGAGGGCCGCAAGACCAAGGAGAAGATCGATGTGTTCTCCTTCGAGCTGCTGGCCTACCGGGAACTGGTCAACCCGAACGCGACGGCCAGCATGGAAGGCGACGGTGACAGGCTGCCCGACTACTTCATTGCCGCAGACAACGTCACGCCGAAACAGCATGTCGATATCCAGGCCGCGGCCCAGAAATGGGTGGATTCCTCCATCTCCAAGACGGCCAACGTCCCGACGGACTACCCGTTCGAGGACTTCAAGGATATCTATCTGTATGCCTACAAACAGGGATTGAAGGGATGCACCACGTTCCGTTTCAACCCGGAGGCCTTCCAGGGCGTGCTGGTCAAGGACAAGGATCTGGAGAACACGATCTACGAATTCACACTCGATGACGGTTCGAAGGTGAGCCTGAAGGGTAACGAGGAGGTCGAATACGACGGCGAGATGCATACCGCCGCGAACCTCTACGACGCCCTGAAGGAAGGCTATTACGGAAAATTTTAATTGCGCGTAGAAGAGGGCGTAGGGCGGAAGCCGAAGGCGTTCCGCCAGCAGGCCGGCGGAACCGCTACGCGTTCCGCCCTACGACGGAAGTTGAATTCAGGAGAGCGACATGGCAATTCGCATTGAAAAGAAGATTGTCGGATACAAGGTGGGCGACCGCGACGAACCGAAGCAGAAGGCGGCAAAGGGCCCGGAGACGCGCCGCCAGGACAACATCGTGCAGCTGCACGAGCGTCTGGAACGGCCGGAGATGCTGATCGGCTCGACCTACAAGGTCAAGACACCGCTGACCGAGCACGCGCTGTATGTCACTATCAACGACATCGTGCTCAATCACGGTACCGAGAACGAGCTGCGCCGCCCGTTCGAGATCTTCATCAACTCCAAGAACATGGATCACTTCCAGTGGATCGTGGCGCTGACCCGGATTGTCTCTGCCGTGTTTCGCAAGGGTGGTGACGTGACCTTCCTGGTGGAGGAGCTGCGCTCGGTGTTCGATCCGCGTGGTGGGTATTTCAAGAAGGGCGGCAAGTACATGCCGTCGCTGGTGGCGGAGATCGGCGATGCCATCGAGTGCCACATGCGCATGATCGGCCTGCTCAAGGACGACGGACTCGATGAGCACCAGAAGAAACTGGTGGCCGAGAAGCGTGCCCAGTACGAGGCATCGAAGGGTGGTATGCCCGGTGGAGCCGCCGAGCCGGGTGATTTCCCGGACGGTGCGCAGCTCTGCAACAAGTGCCAGACCAAGGCGGCGATCGTGATGGACGGTTGTCTGACCTGTCTCAACTGCGGCGAGTCGAAGTGCGGATAACACACTGATCTGACTGGATTTGTTGCCGTGATCCGCAGTTTAGTACCTTTGACCGATTGCCGCCCCGGGCCCGCGGGTACTATAAAGTACCTGTGGCAGGAAGTATCATTACGGCAGTACAGAGAAATATAACAGTCCGACAACAAGAAACAGTATCGGTCGAAGGAGGCAGGATGTTTCTGCAACAGAATCCAATTCCGGGTTACTGGTACAGTAATCTGGCCGGACAGCTGATCCAGGTTCGTGCGATCGTCTTTTCCGCGGGGCAGCGCAGCCGGATCATCCTGGAGGATATCAGTGGCAAGCGCCAGTCCGTCGACCTGGCCAACTGGCGCAGCATGGATATGGTGCTGCATTCGCCGGTGGCCGACCGGCCCCGTGACGGCGCCGCGCGCGATTTCTAGATTTCACCGGGCAATGAAACAAGGCGGCGGGAGCCAGCGCTCCCGCCGCCTTTTCTGTTTGTGCTAGTTGCCCCAGCAGGTGTCGGCGTCTGCGGCCGACCCCGTATACCCGCGGGTTCCCTGGGATGTCAGGGTCAGTGAGGTGCAGGCGGTGTCCTTGAGCTGCACGCCGACCGGGGTGGCCTTGAGCGTGTAGGCCGACGCAGTGGCAGCGGCAGTGGTCGCTATCGTGTAGTAACCGTCAACGGAGGTCCCCGGAAAGGCAGCATCCGCATCACCGCCGACGTAGGTGGCGTTATCCGAGCGCCAGGATTCCATGAACATGGCCGCGTGATTGATCGCCGCTATGCCGTCGGCGCGGCGCGCCCTGATCATCTGGCTGGTATAGGCCGGATAGGCGATGGCGACCAGGATCGCCAGTACCACGACCGTGATCATCAGTTCGATCAGGGTGAATCCACGTTGCTGACGCATTTGCAATTGTCCCCTGTTAGTTATCCGTCCACGAGGTGCGCTTGAGCGGATTGGTCAGGTCGAGATCATCGATCTTCTCCGGTCCAACGACCAGGATCGGGTGTTCATCGTCGGTAAAGACCAGCCGCGGCTCAGGCTGAATACCGCCCCGCACCAGGGTCTTGTAGCGATCCGTGACTGTCAGGTTATCCAGGGTGCCCGCACCGTCCAGATTCTGGACCGGTGTGGCATCCGCTGCGTTGACTGCATACAGACGTCCCACGCCCTGGCTGGGTGCGCACGAATTCACCAGATTGGAATCCGGCTTGTACGTGGTGAAGTACACCTTGCCGTCCACGGTCAGCGAATTGGCCAGTACCTTTTCGCCGCTTTCCAGGTCCATGCGCCAGCCACTGGCAGTGGACAGGTCGGGAGTGAGGTTGCTGGTCACGTCCACCAGGTTGCTCTCGGTCAGCGCAGTGTAGCTCGCCGGTATTGAATAGACATCGCTGATGTAGAGCATGTAGAAACGGTCCTGTGTCGTGGTGCTGAGCGGATGGGCACGGTAACCGGATCCGATCGCCACGGCATATTTTACCGAGCCGTTCACCTCTGTCAGCGACACGTCGGGTTTGTTGTAGAACCGCCTGCGTTCGTTGGTCCCGGCGCCGTCCAGACGCGCAACCACGCCACCGGTGATGGTGGTATTCGCACCGCTGTTGTTGAAATCGAACCGCCAGACCTGTCCGCCCATATCCACGGCGAACAGGATGTCCGTATAGCCGTCGGCATCGATGTCTCCGGTCATGACGGTGGCCGGAATACTGTAGGTCATGTCGGAAGATTCGAGACTTGCACCCGAGCTGGTTCCACCGGCCCACCACAGGCGCGCTCCGGTATCCGCGTCGATCATGTATAGCGCATTACCCGTTGTGTCGGTAGCGGCGTCTTCGGTGTCCTGGTTGACGTCGTAACCGCCACCAAACAGCAGAACGGTTTCCGGGTTACCGCTGCTCTTGATATGTGCGAGCTGCAGCTTTGACCACGACTGGCCCAGCTGGGCAAAATCACCCGAGCCGCCCGTGATTTCCCATTTCAGCCTGGGCGCACTGCGGTCGGTGACGTCCAGGGCATAGTAGTTGTTGCCGCCGCGGCGCATGCCGACATACACGTAGGCGGTTTCACCCGTCTCGGTCACGCCTGCACTGGTCTGCAGAACCCCGTTGTTGTTGAGGTCGTTTGACCACGCGGTGATCGGGCCGTCGAGACCGTAGGGATGGCTGATCGCACCGTTGTCGTTGTACAGAATGTCCAGGTTGGGAAGCAGTTCCTGCGGGATGAAGGAGAAGATCTCACTGCCATCCGCTGTGTTGATCGCATGCAGGAAACCTTCATTGGTTGCCACGAAGAGCGTGATGTCGGGGTTTGCGTCGGTGCCCCCGTAATTGACCGCGACCGGGGTGCTGTGCAGGGGATCGCCCATCCAGCGCCGGGCATCGGTGGTAGCGCCGTCCTCATTCTCGTCCTGGACATCCACACCCCTTGACCATTGCATCAGGGAGGTACGGTAGGCATCGGACATGCCGCCGTTTCCGAGCATGGTCTTGGTGACCAGGTTGTTCGATTCGTTGAAGGCATTGGTGTCCGCACTCAGGTCTGCATTGCTGGGTGCGCTGGCGCCGGTATAGGTGTACAGATTGCGTGGCAGGGTCAGCTTGCTGGCTGCGCCGCCATTCTCGACCTTGTCGCCGTCAGGAGCGTCGGCGGCAGCCGTCCAGAAGCTGGTCGATCCCGACGAGAAGAAACCGGTTGTGGAATCGACTGCGGGTGAGCCGCCGGCATCGGTGATGATTTGCGGTGTGCCGGCAAGCTGGTAGCGTTTTACGTTACCCGACCAGCGCGGGAACTTCTCCGGGCGGAACAGGGCGAAGTACAGTTCATCGCGGTTGGTCAGACGGTTGAACGCGTTGACCGGGACCGCCGGTGCGACGAACGTGGTGTTCACTGCCAGGATATCCGAGATGATCTGGTTGAATGCCGTCGTGAGCTGTATGGCGTCGTCGGCCGTATAATACTTGCCACCGCCATTATTTGCAGTGTCCTGCAGCAGAACCTGGTCGGATGTGAATCCGATGGTGTAGGTGCTGACGGTCTGATTGTCATCAAGGTCACTGCGCTGGTCGTGCTTGTGCAGGTACATGGACAATTCGTCCAGGCAATCATCATTCGTGTTGAAGTTGCAACTGCCTGCTATCGTGGAAAAGTCGGGCAACAACCGGATTGAACTATCCGCGTCGTAGTCGTAGGTCGGCTCGCCGTCGGTCAGCAGCACCTCGTAGTTCTGCTGGCACTGGTAGTCGATCGGACTCACGTACTTGTTACCGTCGGATGGATCCAGCACTCCATTGTCGTTCTTGCCAGGTGAGGTGGAGTTGCCGAACTTGACTCCTTCACCCCGCCAGAAACGCGCCGCCTCATACAGGGTCTCGGCCAGGGGGGTGTAACCGCCGGCACTGAGGTTGTTTGCGGCGGTCTTGAACGTGGGCCGGCTGCTGCTGTCCAGTTTCTGCATGGGCAGCATGAAATAGCCACCCTTGTTGGCAGTTGTATCCCTGCCGTCAAACCGCATCAGTCCGATATTGATACCCGAGGTACTGTCAACCAGATCGTTGAATACATCCTTGACGATCTGCAACCGGGTCTCGGTCGTGATTACGCCGGGGGAATTGATCCAGTTCAGATAGTTGGCGGAATACAGTGTGTAGACATTGCCCGTATTATTCCAGTTGATTGAATTCGCGGAGGTAGTGTTATACGGACCGCCATTGTTGCCGTCTGCAGGGTAGGTCCCGGTGCCATCCCCCTGGCCGTGAATACCGTAGTCCGCCTGGCAGTCAATGATCTCCGAGTGGTCCCGGTAGCTCAGGCTGGACCAGCGGTCGGTGAACCAGCCTGAAATGTTGTATCGCGCCAGTGTACCGGTGTAGTAACCAGGCCCGCTGGAGGAGAGTGCGGAGAAGGAATCATTGCACTGGTTGGATGTGCTTGCGATGTAGTTTCTGGTCGAGCAGTCGGGTGCAATGCCATGGGAATTCGAGGATGCCCAGTACACCCGGTCCGGGTTACAGGATCCGGTATAGGTGGTTGCGGGATCATAGGTTCCGTTCGTCAGCGTGACATCCGTATCCATACTGCCGGAGGTATCGATGATGAACAGGACATTCGGCCGTATATTGGTCGAGAAGCTGAGGTCGCCCAGGTAAACCTCGGTATCATCCGCCAGCGCCGGCAGACAGGCCAGCATCGACAGCAGGGTCGCCGACAGTAATATCCGTAACTTGACTGTGTATGTGTTCATCATCGTACCTTCCTAAGAACCTGCAGACGGGTGGATGAGCGACAGGCGAACCGCGACCCTGGACTTCGTGTCATAGATGACTACACCACCAGACCATTTCCCCTCGATGTGTCTGCTGGTTTTGACCGGGTTGCCGTCGATCCTGACGGCGGTATTGCTGTCGATGCCGATGCGTACCGGCTTGCAGGAATCGCAGGCTCGAACCAGCATGTAGCCCTTCCCGGTGCCGTGCATGTCGATACTGATGTCGTACGCCTCGATCGCCTCCTGCACCGCGACCAGGTCTGCCTGCAGGCCCATGCACCACAGCAGTCCGGTCATCAGGCCGATTGCTTTCAGGAATTTCATGTCCATTCTCCTTGCAGAATTGCAGGACTGACAGGGTCGAATATACAGCTCTGCATGTGTGAAATTGTGATCGGGTTCACGGTTCCGGGCTCGCTAGTTCAGATAGGGCGCAATCTTGGTCGCAGTCTGGGTGTGCCGGTCTGCGGCATTGATCGATGCGATGGTTCCGTCACTGATGATGGTGAACGGGTAAGTGACGAATTCACCGATGGAATAACCGACCGGGACGGTGGGTGCGCCGACCTGGATTTCAGCGACACTGGTTATTGCATACGGGTTGTCTGCGTGGGTGACGTTGTAGTTGCGCGTCGGCCAGGTACCATCGGTCGGAGTGTTGATGGCCGCAATAAAGGCGTTGGTATCGGCCAGAGCGCCTTCGATGCCGGTTTCGGCGGCCTGGAATACCATTACCTGGTACTGGTTGTTGGAGGCCATGTTTTTCTCCATGATCACGGAACGCACGCCACTGATGCCGATCAGGGTGATGATCACCAGCAGGATCAGGCCGATGAACAGGGCCGCACCGGATTGCCTGACCCGTGCCGGATTTGCGCTGGCGGTATGTGCCGGTCTGTTCATGATTATTCCATCCTGTTTCTGATAACTGCGGTTGTGCTATAGGCGCGCCGGCGCTGGAGATCATTGCCTGCAGCCGTGGCGGTCTGCCCGAGCAGGGAGAAGGTCGCCGTATCGCCGGTGGTGGCGACGTTGCTCTGTGAATCCACAACAAAACCGATTCTCACACTTACCACGTTGTCCCAGTTCGCGACATTGCCGGCCGTCACGTAGCGCGTGGCGTTGGTGAAGCTGTCCGCCGCGTTATTGTCCTCGCCGTACAGCACCTGCAGGTTCTCGATGCCTGCAACAATCTCGGCGGCCGGTGCAAATGTGGAATTGTCCTCGGCCAGTGACTCGCACCACAGACCACCGTTCTGTATGAAGTAGCGGTTCTTGGCATATTGCTTGCCGTCGGCATAGACCGGTGTTCCACCTGCGGTACCCAGACAATCGGTAGTGGACTGGTAGCGCACCGTGAACATGTCACTGTTGTTGCCGCCTCCGTCCTGGGTGAAGCCTGCACCCACGACAAATGTCTCGATGCCGCTGGATTCCGGGAAACCTGCCATCATGATGTCGCGGGACAGCAGGTCCAGTGTGGCGCGGCCGGTGGACTGCATCAGTGACAGTCCGTTGGTCATTCGGTAGCCCTGCTTGGTGCTGAGAAATACACTCAGTGTGCCGGCGACCAGCAGCAGGCCGATCACGATGGCAACCATCATTTCTACCAGTGTGAAACCTCTTTGGCGCATATCGGGTGCCTATGGGATGAAGGAGGCGGAGACATTCCGCGTTTGCACGGCGCCCTGCTCGTCCAGGCCGTCCCAGCTGACCTGCACGGAATACACCCCTGCGGCGGAACTGACGGCGACAGCGGCGTTGGGCAGTCTGGTCGTCACCTGGCAGAACCAGTTGAACGCGTCCTCATCGGCCATTTCCGTCGTGCTGCAGTTATTTGCGGCACCGGCTGTGCCCTCGCTGCAGACCTTCGCCGGCGGGGTCGCGCAGTCGATGGCGGCGTATCCAATGCCGGCATAGTAGCCGCTGTCCGCGGAAGGCCGGTTGGCCCGCATGCGCTCGATCATGTCATTGGCCAGAAACGTGGCCTCGGTGCGAAGGTTGGCATCGGCGCTGGCGCGCAGCCCCAGCGCCTGGATCTTGGACACCCCGAGCAGACCGATGGAAAGCACGACCAGCGCGATCAGTACCTCCAGCAGTGTGAAGCCGTCCTGTTCCGGTCGTATCGATTTCATGGGCGTCTCAAGGGCAGGTCAATGCCGAGTTGTCGGAGTGCAGATGTGATGATGTGATCAGGCCGATACGGCTGACCAGCACATCCCGTGCCTCGGCCGCGCCGCGGTCATCGCAATAGGTGATGTCACCTGAAGCATCCGGTCGTCCGGTGGGGGTGAAGTTGAGCCCGGTGGAAATGCCGGTGGCGCGCAGGCTGGTGCCACTGCCTGTCACGCCGGACTGGGTGCGCAGTATCGTTTCACTGGCATCCGTGACGGTCGGCGGGCTGTCGGCATCTTTGTTCAGGAAAACGATCCACCCGTTGTCGTAGGTCGCACCGCCGCAGGTCGCGCCATCGGCGCTGGGACACAGGGCCACGGTGGCATTGCTCTTGATCGCTTCGCTCCTGGCCAGATTGAGTCCGCTCACCAGTTCGTTGAGCTGGGTCACGCGCCGGTTGTCCTTGTGGAAGGACATGAAACTCGGCACGGCGATGACCATCAGGATCGAGCCGACAACCAGCGTGATCATGAGCTCGATCAACGTCAGACCCGCCTGTTTACCGGTACGCTGCATTTTCCACTTCATCATTGGCTCTCACACGGGCCACCACGGAGGAAACCGGGCCCGTGTACAGATTGTTCGGCCTGTCCATAATATCCTGTAAATTCTATAAATATCAGCAACCTGTGGATATCCGGCCAGTCGGGCATCGCATATGGCTATGCATACAGCTGTCTATCGGCACGGCTGGCCGTTTTCTTGAATAAATTACTAATCCCTGCACCGGAATTCAGTGAAGTGGATCGCCTTATTCGAGGGATCGCCGGATTGGTGGTTACCCGGAGGGATACGGCCCGGCAGTGGCGGGTCCGGCAGGAGGGGGCAGCCGCGTCTCGACGTGCAGGGACGGACCGGAGGGAAAGGCAGCTCCGGTCAGGGCACGCCCTGAATACCCGCCACGGGGGGGAGGTCCGGTGAACCGTGGCGGGAATGCCGCCACCGGGTACCGCCTGATTCGAATATGGTATATTGCGGTGGCCTTCCCGGTGCAGGCGAGCAGGTAATTGTTCCCGAAAGAAATTCATGCTGCAGACCGGTCCGGTATCCGGAGTCCGACTGCCCGATGCGCAAACGATGAGTGAGCCACTTCATGTCGACGGTGGGTGTCTGGTGCCGTGGTCGGCCAGGTATCACTGACCTGCTGGAATCCTGAGCATGTATCTCAAGCATTTCGACCTGAAAGAGCGCCCGTTCTCGATCACTCCAGACCCGCGTTTCCTTTATATGAGCGCCCGCCACCGCGAGGCACTGGCCCATCTCCTGTACGGCCTGGGAGAGAGCGGCGGTTTCGTGCAGCTGACCGGCGAGGTCGGCACCGGCAAGACCACGATGTGCCGCTGCCTGCTGGAGCAGGTACCGGACAATGTGGACATCGCCATGGTGCTGAATCCCAAGGTCACCTCGCTCGAGCTGCTGGCCACGGTGTGCGACGAACTGGGTATCAGCTATCCGCAGGATTGCACCAGCGTCAAGACCCTGGTGGATACCCTCAACCGCTTCCTGCTGGATGCCTATGCCCGGGGCCGGCGCACGGTACTGATCATCGACGAGGCCCAGAATCTCTCGGCCGATGTGCTCGAGCAGGTACGCCTGCTGACCAATCTGGAAACCTCGACACAAAAGCTGCTGCAGATCATTCTGATCGGCCAGCCGGAACTGCGTGAATTACTGACACGGGACGAAATGCGACAGCTGGCACAACGCGTTACGGCGCGTTACCACCTGGAACCGATCAGTCGCGATGAAACCGATGCCTACATTCGTCATCGCCTGCAGATCTGTGGCACTTCCCGGGTACTGTTCAGCAAGGGTGCAGTGGATCGAATCCAGCAGCTTTCCGGGGGGATTCCGCGCCTGATCAACGTGCTGTGCGACCGCGCCATGCTGGGTGCCTACGTCGAAGGCCGGCCAAGTGTCGACGGCAACGTGGTACGCAAGGCGGCGCGCGAGGTACTGGCCGACGAAACCGGCGACAGCACCCCGTCCGGCCGGATCCCCTGGCTGGCTGGTGGTGTATTCCTGCTGGCGCTGGTCGTGCTGGGGTACCTGTACCAGCCCTGGGGAGGGTCACCGCCGCCATCACCGGTAGCCAGCATGCCACCGGCCCCCCGTTCCACACCGGAGCCCGCACCGGCACAACCGGCGGTAGCTTCCGGCGCGGAACAGCCGGCCACGGCGGCGGTGCCACCGGCCGGGCCTGCAACCCGGCAGACTGACGTCGTGCCAGCGGAGGAGCCCGCCGAGCCACCAACGGACCTGGCGGCATTGCTCTCCGGTGCGGACAGCAGCTGGTATCGCACGGCCTGGACCGGTCTGTTCCGCCTGTGGGCGGTTGAACTGACGCCGGAGATGAAGCCGGACTTCTGCAACTACGCCCTGGAATACGGATTGCTGTGTTCCAGTGAACAGGGTAACTGGAACACCGTACGGCATTTTAATCGTCCCGCCATCCTTAAACTGGCGGGCAAGGACGGGGAACGGGTACCGGTGCTGTTGCGCCGGCTGGAGGGTTCACAGGCGGTGCTGGAGACGGGGGGCGAGGTACATACGCTGGATATCAGCCTGATCGATCACTACTGGTTCGGCGAATATATCCTGCTGCTGCAGGCGCCACCGGGTGGCCGGCTGATCATGCGGGTGGGCGATCATAATCCGGATGTAGCCTGGTTGCGGGAGCAGCTGGAAATCGCGCAGGGCGTGAAGCTGCTGGCCCCGGATCCGCAGCGTTTCGATTATGCGCTGCAAAAGCAGGTGCTGGAATTCCAGCGCAGTCGCGGTCTGTCGGCGGATGGCGTAGTGGGCAAGAATACGTTGATCCAGCTGAATTCCTCCTCCGGGCGAGAGGGGGTGCCTGTGTTGCAACCGGTGGCAGTGGAGTAGTCGCATGTCCTATATCCTCGAAGCCTTGCGCAAGGCGGATCGCGAACGCACCCTGGGCGAGGTACCCGACCTGGAGGCCGCGCACTGGGGAGTGCGGCGTCCGGACCGGTCCAGGCGCTGGTTATGGGTTGTTGCGGCATTGCTGGTCTTCAACGGCGGTCTGCTGGTGTACATGCTGAACCGCAAACCGGATGCCGGAATCACCCCGCCACGGCACACGGCACAGCGTGATGTGACGGTATCTCCCGCCCGGCCGCCCGAGCCGCCGGTGTCCAGGCCCGTCCCGGCAGCGCCGGTTGCGGCACCGCCTGCACCGGCTCCCCGGATCCTGCGCCCCAGGGTCGCCGTGCAACCGCATGTCGAACCGCATCCGGCGACGGCGGCGAAACCCCTGCAGCCTGCCGGACGGGTGGTGACGTCGACCGAACCCCTGACCGCGTCATCCGACAGCACCGGTTCGGGGCTTCCCGAGTGGAGCCAGTTACCGCTGGAATTCCGCAGCCAGTTCGTCGTGCCGCATATCGATGTCTACGTCTACGATGACGACCCGCAGCGGCGGTTCATTCTGGTCGACCTGAAGAAATTCCGCGAGGGCGATACCCTGCCCGATGGTGCCGTGCTGGAGAAGATCCAGTCCGGGTATATCGAGCTCAACTACCGGGGTACCCGATTCCGCCTGGATCGCTGAACGGAGGTGTTCAGTCCGGATCGACCTGGCCGCTGGCGAGTTCAGCGACGGTTGCGTCGCGGACCCCCTGGACCTCCACCTCGAACACCAGTGTCTGGCCGGCAAGCGGGTGATTGCCATCCAGCTGTGCAATGCCGTCCCGGACGCCGGTGACAGTAAACCTTACCTGATTGCCGTCCTCGTCGGCACCGACGACCTGGCTGCCGGGCTCGATTCGTTCACCGGGCGGGAATTCCTCCAGTGGCATTTCGCACACCAGGTCCGGGTCGCGCTTGCCGAACGCATCCTCCGGCAGCAGGCGGGTGCGGACAATATCGCCCGGGACGTGAGCTTCCAGACTGTGTTCCAGCCTGGCCGGCAGGGCATTCCGGCCATGCAGGTAGCTGACGGATTTCCCGGTGGCCTCGCGCACGACCACGCCAGCGGCATTGGTCAGGGAATACTGTATGGTGACAACCTTGCCAGGCGCGACAGTTTGCCGGTTTTTCATGGTGATAGCACGGGGTTGCAGAAAGGTTCCAGAGGCGCATTATACGAGGACGGAGCCATGGCGCGAACTTGTCGGCACGTACCGGGTCTCAGTTCATGCAGGCATCACAGAATGGGCGGATTTCATGAAGCAGGCGAAATTTTCCATCGGTCAGTGTATCCAGCACCGGAAGTTCGATTACCGGGGCGTGGTCGTGGACGTTGACCCGGAATTCCAGGCCCCCGATGTGGAGAGTCCGCCGCAGATCGCGTTCCGGATTTCCGGAAACGAGCCCTGGTATCATGTGCTGGTCGATCATAGCGGTCGCGAGGCCTACGTTTCCGAACATAATCTGGTCGAGGATGACAGCGGAGAGCCGATTGACCACCCGTTGTTGAATCAGTTCCTGGTCGAGTCCGGCCAGGGCAGTTACCAGAGCGTAAGGAAGCCGAGCTGAGCCTGTGTCGATGCTGCCGTGTGGCGCACGGCTTCCGTTTTCCAGCCCATTACTTCAGGTGGTCGTATTGAGTCATGATTGCCGCTATTCAGGCACTGCTGAGGAAACACCTTCCCGAAACCGGCGCTGCGGATGTCCGGGAGTCCACCCTGCACGCGGCCGCCGCCGCCCTGCTGATGGAGGTGGCGTCGGCCGACGACCATATCGGTAATGAGGAACGCAATGCCATCCGCCGTATCGTGGCGGAAACCTTCGAGCTGTCCGCCGAGCAGGCATTGCTGATTTCCCGTGAAGCCGAGCGGCGTACGGACGAGGTGACCTCGCTGTACCCCTTTACCCGTCTGCTGACCTGCGAGTGCAGCATGGATGAACGGATCGAGATCGTGCGCAGGTTATGGGAAGTTGCGTATGCTGACGGCCGGGTCGATGCCCATGAGGAACACCTGATCCGGAAGATTGCCGACCTGCTGTATGTGCCACACAGCCAGTTTATCCGCGGAAAACTGGCTCAATCCGGCGAAATCTAGCCGGGAACCGCAAGCAACGGGGCTGCCGGGCGGCAGCCCCGTCAGCTGTTTCAGACCATTTCCTTCAGGTTTTTCAGCGGCAATACCTTGACCACGTTCCGGGCAGGCTTGGCCTTGAACATCATCTCTTCGCCGGTGAACGGGTTGATGCCCTTGCGAGCCCTGGTGGCAGGCTTGCGAATCACCTTGACCTTCATCAGGCCGGGAACCGTGTATACACCCGGGCCCCGCTTCAGGTCGCGTTTCATGAGTACAGCGAGGTTGTCAAAAACGGCGCCGACGTCTTTCTTGGTGAGGCCCGTCTTGTCAGAGAGGTAATTCAGCGTTTCAGATTTGGTTGTTGGTTTTGTGGCAGCCTTTGCAGCTGTCTTTTTCTTGGCTGTCGCTTTCTTTTTTGCCATTCGAAGTAACTCCTCGTTGGATGATAGATAAAACAGCACGCGTAAGATAGCACATAAAATCAAATGTGAAAGTGTTTTGAAGTTATAAAATGCCTTTTTTTGCAGTATTTGATGGCATCAGCCCCGGGGACGCCCGATACGTACCCGCGCCAATTGCACTACCTGCGGTTCACGAAAAGTCCTGTCTTACTGCTGGCACACAGCGAATTCCGCGCTGCATCCTGAACGATGTCCGGTGTGTACAGTAATAATATGCTGTAAATAAAGGCATTATCACGAATGCAAAATCGCGGCACCGGTCAGGCCCGTCGGCGCTGCAACGACGGGCTACGCAGTGATGCAACGTGCAGGCAGGCCGATGCATGACGTTGCAGTGTGCACATGCAGTCCCGATTCGTTTGCCGGAACATCGTGGCGTGCACCGGCCACGCGATGCAGTCGAGTCACCTGCAAGCGAACAGGACAGCGGCAACATGCGTTACGGGCGGCAAGGCCGTTGTCACCGCCGGCGCAGCCGGTACTGCAGCACCCGTGCTCACCGGTGCGTTCCCCGCTCGCAGAACCGGGCGGCTGCAGCGGTACCGTGGCCCGGTCTGGCTGCCTGATCCGGCCGCGGATGGCGCCGGGACGTCTGTCAAGATAATGATAATCATGGAATTATTCAGTCCAGGCCACAGTCCGCCGGGCCCGGACCGGCTGCCGTTTCCAGTGCCTGCAAGGTATCCGCGCCGGTGCTGTCGCCGGCAACGCCATACCTAAATAACACTACCCTGCAGCCGATACGCTGGAAGCAGCGAGTTGTCATCCCGGTGACCTCCTTGCGTCACCATCAACCCGGATTCTCAGCGAAGAGTGGATATGCGCGCCGCACCAAAATATACCCAGGACAGAAAAATCCTCCAGGAGCTTGTTCCGCTGAATGCACTGTCGGATGAGAGCTTCAGGGAACTGGCCGGCAAGATCATCATCGAGGAGGTAAAGGCCGGTCGTTACCTGTTTCGTAAGGGTGACCGGGACCATCAATCGATCTATCTGCTGGATGGCAAGGTCAGCCTGATCGACGGTTTCCGCAAGGTGGCGGCAGAAGTGGAGGCCGGTACCGACATCAGCCGGTACCCCGTAGGCAGCCAGCAGCCCAGGGCGCATTCCGCAAAGGTGGCCAGAAAGGCCGTCATCGCACGTATCGATTCCGACCTGCTCGATGCATTTCTGACCTGGGACCAGTCCGGTACCGCCGAGGTCGTGGACATCGGGGTGGCGGACAACAATGACTGGATGACCCGCCTGCTGCAGTCCGAGGCGTTCTGCCAGTTGCCGCCGGCAAAGCTGCAGGGGTTGCTGATGAAGATGAAGCCCGTCGAGGTCCGGCGCGGCGAGGTCATTGTCGAGCAGGGCAGCGTGGGGGACTACTTCTATACGATTCACGAGGGACGTTGCGCGGTAACCCGGCAGGATGAGGCCACGGGCCAGGAAGTGAGGCTGGCGGAATTGTCCGATGGCGACTCGTTCGGCGAGGAATCGCTGGTGTCGAGTACCCCCCGCAACGCCACCATTACCATGCTGACGGACGGGCAGTTGATGCGCCTGGCCAAGCAGGATTTCGTGGACCTGCTGAAGACGTCGCTGGTCAGGCATGTCTCCATCCGGGAGGCGGAGGAACTGGTACAGGATGGTGCGGTATGGCTGGACGTCCGGACACCGGACGAGTACCAGCAGGGGGCGTTCGAAGACAGCGTGAACATCCCGCTGGCCACGCTGCGTAGCGAGCTGTCTGAACTGATGTTCAATGCAAAATACGTCATTTGCTGTGATACCGGCCGGCGCAGCGAGTCGGCTGGCTTCCTGCTTGGCCATAGCGGATTTGATGTCTACGTGCTGGAAGGCGGCA
>Ga0307424_1000929_pt1 | contig 15642 bp, 12 predicted proteins | sample SalMarWE160320MG_FD_202157 | JGI IMG/M metagenome (GOLD analysis project Ga0307424, IMG submission 202157) | Salt marsh sediment microbial communities from the Plum Island Ecosystem LTER, Massachusetts, United States - WE1603-20 | ecosystem: Environmental > Aquatic > Marine > Intertidal zone >... | reverse complement strand
GTTGGGAGTTGTTAGAATAAAGATCAGGAAATTTTGCAGAGTAAATCCAGAATCCCAAACCGATTTTACCACGATAATTATGCACCACCAGTCTCCCAAGTCTGTTTTTATATTTTCTTAAGGCATTTTCGTTATTGTCAGGGAAATTGTAAAATAAATAGTGTAATTCAGTGGTAGATAATACACCACCATTTTTTGGAAAAGTTATTCTAGTTCCAGATGGATTGTTGGGGTCCCCGGCTACTCCATTTAGCAAAACAGTTTGAATATAAAAATTACTAGCTGCGTGCCATTTAAGTCTAACACCTAAAGAAGTTGTAGGAAAGATAGAGGGACCATTAACTCCGCTTTGTGAAAATGCTTTTCCAATTCCATGTGAACTGTTGATAAAGATTGATGATGTTCCCAAAACCTGAAATTCAGAATTTAGGTCATATAGTCCTGCAAGTAATGAAAGTTTATTTCCAAATAAACTTTGTTGAATCCAGGCTTCATAAATTTTCCAGGTACTAAATGCCTCAATATTCGATACACCCTGCGCATCACCTATAAACTCAGTAGGATTACCGCCGTGATCCCCTATTCCATAAATAAAAATTTTGCTTCCTTTCCAGGAAATAAGTTTTTCGGTGTTGAGAGTGAAAATGAGGTCTACGTTATCCATATATGTAGTCTTTTGTTGAAGTCCACCCTGAAGATTGGATAATATCTCTCCTGTATAAAAGGCTTCCAGGGTAATTCCTCTTTTATGCAGATAAGTTCTTATTCCACCCCGATTTCGAGTAAGGGTGTCTTTCTTAAATAAATTTTGTGAATACGAATTACTGCTGAAAATCATGCTAAATAAAATATTTATAATGAGATAGAGTGAACTTGTATAATATTTCATGAAAAATTCTTTCTATTTGCCATCTAGGCATGAAAAGAATATAGCGAAGTTAATATAATAGCATAGATTTGATGGCACAAAAATTCAAATCATTTTTAACGAAAAACATAAAGATAGCGGTCAGGCATAAACGGCCGGCTGAGATACTTATAAACCACCACCGTCTTCGAGAGGCATGCCACGGCTGTTCTGCGTGGGACATCCCGTTCTATGGGGTCCCTTTCAAACGATTGTTAGGCACGAAATATTGAATAGTATATTTATACTGAAATAGATTTCTTGAAGTATTGTAGAAATACTATCTCGCCTGCAAGGTATCTGGAAAAGAAGGAATACGGACAGGCCGCTGCCAATCGCCGTACTTTAATTAAGTCTGCATAGGCTCAGCGCGGCAGGTGCATGTGTTCGACTTTAATACAGCGGTCCATGATCACCTGCAGGCCGGCACGGCGGGCGGTTTCAGCTGCTTCTTCGCTGCGGATGCCCAATTGCATCCAGATCACCTTCGCGCCGATCTTAACCGCTTCCTCGGCGATCTGTGGTATATGTTCCGGCCGGCGGAAAATGTCGACGAGGTCCACGGCATCGGGGATGTCGCTCAAATTCGTATAACAGCGGCTGCCCAGCACCTGTTCATAGTTAGGATTCACCGGATAAATGATATAGCCGTTTCGTTTCAGATAACTGGCCACCTGGTGGCTGTCTCTGCCCGGATTGGCGGACAGGCCGACCACGGCAATGGTTTTCGATTCTTTCAGGATCTGTTCGATCGTACGTTCGGGAGGTTGATCGGTCATTGGTTTTTCCTCACAATAAGTAAACCGCTAGGCGGTTCTTGGATTGTCAATTTGGCCACACGTCAGCCTAATAGTGTCAACAAAATTTTTGTATGGGTTTGAACTAATACAAAGGTGCTCCCACGATACGGCCTTTATATTATCATCCGGCGCAAAGTCAGCCCCGCAGGGGTATAATAATCGAGTATCTAGCATCGAGCATCCGGTATCTTATTCCAGTTTATGCACTAATTGCTTTCTCTTATCGTATCCCGCCAGTGTATCAAAACCTTCCCGGTGGAGCGCCTGATAGAGTGCCGGGAACTGCAGGCCGACCTGTTCCGGGGCATGGGAATCAGAGCCGGTGGTAACGGCCACGTCCCACGCTTTGAGCAGCGGCAGCCAGTCCGGACCGGGATAAGATTCTCCGGCTAATTTGCGGTATCCGGAAGTGTTGATCTCAACGGCCATCCCCGCCTTCTTTACCGCTGCCAATAAGCGGCTGATATCATCGGGAATTGTTTTAACCAGCGAATCACCGGGGTGTTTGATCAGATCGGCATGGCCGATAATATCGAACAATCCGGTCCCCAACCCTTCGATCAGTGTGTTGATATAATCGGTATAAATTTCCGCGCTGGGTTTTTCGGGAAACGAATAATTGAATACCCAGTTCCCTTCCGGCCAATGCCTCAAAAAATGCACGGACATGATCACCACATCAAAATCATAGCGCTGCAGGATTTCCTTTGTATAGTTTTCGAATCCTTTATAGTAATCCGCCTCGATACCAAGTCTGATCGTGATATCCGGATAGTGGCTGCGTATCTGTTCTACCCACTTTACATAGGTATCCAGTTCCCCGGGTTCCATGCGGTGCGCCCGGTCAAATCCAGCGGGAAGGGGAATATGGTCGGTAAAGGCGATTTCACTGATTCCCTGCCGGATAGCGGCCTGCACATATTCTTCTACTGCACCGCGCGCATGTTTACACAGGGTGGTATGTAAATGATAATCGATCATATTTAGTGCAATTACATTAAGAAACTTGTGACGGGATAATAATTTTTGGACAGGATCACAGGATTGAAAAGATTTTTGATACTCGATACTGGATAGTGGATGAGAATCATGCAAATCTTTCCGCTGACCGCGAAAGACTGGAATAATAACAATACCCGCTTGAATTTGGTTTCAGTTTCCCCCTCCCTTACGGATAAAGGGAGGGGATGAAAGGGGTGGGTCAAATTTCATCGCGTTCGCCCACATAACTGTCTTTGGGGAAGAAATGCAGGTAAATAATGTCGGAAAGCATGATTGCCTCTTTTGAATACGGGTTAATCCCCCGTTCGTAGAATTCATTATCGATAGTCACCGAGGCTTCTTTCCAGGCTGACTGCCCGTTGACCAGTTCGACAAAGGACATGAATTCATTTTCATTTTTCTTAAACAGTTTTTTGATGATTTTCTTACGCTGGCGTCCGGTCACCATTGTGTTCAGATCGGCGAGCGGCTTGTCGGATTTTATCTTACTGGCAACAAAATTAGCCATATCATCAGCCACATTACTTTTTTTAGCGGCAGTCGCTTCACTGACCACTTCTTCCTCTTCCTCTTCCTCTTCGACTTCTTCTTCTTCCTCTTCCCCAACTTCTTCGGCTTTTATTTCTCCCAGTTCAATATCATCAACGGCGAATACCGGTTTACTGTCTTCGATATTTTCCACATCAGCCAGCTTGACACTATCTTCTACGGCCTCTTCTTTCACTGTCTCTTCTTCCGCGGGGTGAAGGGCTTCAAGGCTTTCCGCACGCAGTATGATCTCCAGATCGTCAAGAGAAATTTCACTTTCCCCGTTCTTTTTCAGTTGTTCGATCAGGGCGGTATAAACATCCAGATTACGGTCTTTAAAGGCATGGAGAAGAACATCCAGTTCAAGGGTGGTGACTTCCTCCCCGACGGCTTCGCTCATAAATCCGGTAATCGTCTTGATCGTTTTCAGGGTTGTTTCCAGCCTGTTCTCTTTGAAGGCATTTTCATCGATCTGAGTGATCAGCTGGGTAAATTGTTCTCCTGAAATTTCCTTTAGGTATTTGCTGTTGAAATAATCGGAAATGGCATCCTTATAATAACTGTATTTGAAAAAGTATTTAAGCGTATTATAGATGGAAATGGTTGATACGATCTGCTGATCTTTGAATATAAACTGGCGGAGCGTGCGGTGCGGTTCGATCAGATAATTCATTTCCAGTTTAATAGCGCGTTCTATCAGCAGGTTAAACTTATTGATATGAAAGCGGGCATTCTGCTTCAGATGATCGAAAATCTGGTCGATCAGCATACGCACTTCAGGCATGTCGTAATCAAATCGGTCACTGGAGGTAAATTTTTCCTCTTCATCGCGGATCCATAGTTCCACTTCCTGATCCAGAAAGTGCTTGACCGAATCCGGGATATTGCGGGTTTGAAGATAAGCAAGAGGAATATCTGTCATATTCGTATCGGTGACAACTTCATCTCTGACTTTTTTGATCAGCACATCAACGAGGTTTTCGAGCATAGCCATTCTCCCATATAAAAATAGTAACGGCGAATTTAAAAGTCTGGACGGGGATTTACAAGTTAAAATTCATCAGGATGTCACATGCACCCAGACATAACGGGTGCGCGGTCCGTCAAATTCGCAGAAGTATATACCTTGCCAGGTGCCGAGCTGGAGAGTCCCATTTTCGACAATAACGGTATCTGAATTGCCAAACAGGCTGGCTTTGATATGAGCGGCCGAGTTACCTTCCCGGTGCCGGTAGGCATCACTGAAAGGGATGACCTTGTTGATTTCCATCAGGATATCTGAGCTGACATCCGGATCGGCATTTTCATTGATCGTGACCGCAGCAGTTGTATGGGGGACGAATACATGGCAGACGCCCGCCCGGATGGATGAAGCGGATACGATTTTCTGGATCTGGGCGGTCATGTCTATCATCTGGGTCTGGCTGCCGGTACGCAGGCTGAATTTTTCCATAACACCTCGTTTACGTTTTTAGTTTTTTCTTCCTTGCGGCAGGAAACAAAATATTATTCAGAATCAGTCGGTAGCCTGGTGAATTCTTATGCAGGGATAACTCGGTTGGCGGGTCACCGACCTGATGGGTATAATCTTCCGGATCATGGCCGCCGTAAAACGTAAAGGTTCCCTTCCCCAGGTTTCCGTGAATATACTTAACCTCATTACTCCCTTCAATTTTTCCCATAATAATTATTGAGGGCTTGATTTTATCTTCACGGAACATAGTGGTCTGCCCCATAAAACCTTTGACCACGTTGACATGGTTCTGGGTGAGCATGGTGGGTACCGGATCGTATTTGGCGGAAAATTCAAACAGACTGAAATAATCGGTATCGGCATCACGCAGGCGGGGCTGGTGGCTGGGCGGTGTGTCGATATCACTGAATTCGTAGATCCCCGGATTTGTATAGAGTTTGAAATTTGTAAACGCCAGTGTTTTGGAATAATCCAGTTTCTTCTGATAGTCGGGGTCGACCGGATCATAATCAAAGGGAACATCACAGATATCCACATTTTCTGCGGCCAGAGCGATGTCTAATGCGTCGGTGGCTGAACACATGGCAAATACAAATCCGCCGGAGGCGATATAATTTTTAATTTCACGGGCGACCGCCCCTTTCAGCTGGCTGACTTTGGAGAAGCCAAGGGACTTCGCCATTTCCTCACTTTTCAGCTGTTGTTCGATATACCAGGGTTCATTTTTGAAATTTGCCCAGAATTTGCCGTATTGACCGGTAAAATCCTCATGATGCAGATGCAGCCAGTCATAATTGGATAATTTTCCGGCCAGGACTTCCGGATCATAGACTTTATCGTACCCGATCTCCGCATAATTGAGGGCCAGGGTAACGGCATCATCCCAGGGCTGTGCGGTCGGCGGTGTGTAAACGGCAATATGCGGCGCTTTTTCCAGAAGCACCTTGTCCATATTATTGTCGTTGATGGTGGCATATATTCCATTGACCTGGGCGGCACTGACAATTTCAGAATATACACCGCGCAGCCGGCATTCATCGGCAAAGATCTGGTTCTGCGGAACCAAAAAAGAACCTCCCCGGTAATTGAGCAGCCATTCCACATTCGAATTTTTTTCCAGGATCCAGTAAGCGATCCCATAGGCTTTTAAATGATCTGTCTGGCTGAGATCCATTGGGATCAGCAGATAGTCCGCTTTTAACAGGCCGGCAAACAGGGCCAGCCAGCAAAACACCCATTTTATCATGGTTACGTTTGTTCCTCTGTTGATAGTTGACTCAGTTTTCTTGCCCGCTCACGGGCGTCCTGAAGGAAAAGGCTGCTTGGATACTTTAGCATCAGTTCATGGTAGATTAGCAGGGCGGATTCCTGGTTTTTCAGTTTTTCCTGTGTCTCCGCCTGCAGGTACAGGATCTCATCCATGTCTTTATCTTCAGGGACCGCGTTTTTCAGGTAATTCAGCAGGTCGGCTGCCTGTTCGTATTTATCCAGCCGCATATATAATTTAACCGCATGGCGGCCGGCCGCTGACTGCAGTGGATTTTTTAAACGGGCCAGCGTTTCAAAGGTTTTCACCGCCTGGGTATACTTTTTCTGGAAACTGAGCAGTTCCGCCTCAGCATACCGGGCGAGGCGCAGGGAATCATCGCTAAACGTATCGAGAAAAAATTTCCGGCTGAGAATATCATTCATGAGCGGATCCTGAGGGTTTGCCTTTTCAAGAATCTGCCCCAGCATTTTTTGTGCCGCGCTAAAATCCTTCTCATAATAGCTGACTTCGGCGATTTTAAAGCGGGCCTGCAGAGACGCGGCTTCACCTTTTACCTGACGGTAAGCGGTAACCGCCTGTGCGGCCTGATTTTTTGTTAAAAAGGCATCGCCGAGACGCAGGAGCACCTGGTCCCTGTTTTTGGCTGCCAGGTTGTTTTTCAGATAGGTTTCATATAAGCCGATCGCCTTGTCCAGATCGAAATAATAATCGAAATAAATATCTGCCAGAAAGAGGCGGCTTTTTCCCACATACCCGCCACTTTTGTTTTCTTTGATAATGGTCTCGAACACATTCACCGCCTCCTGCATCTGCCTGGCTGGCAGATCCTGCCGGGCAAGTGCAGTCGCTTCGCCGGCATAGGCGCGGCCGAGATCAAAGGTGGCCTGCAGACGAAGCGATGAGTGGGGATAAGTGGAAATCAGCAAAGAAAACCCCTGCCGGGCATAGTCATAGGCCTGATTGGCGAGCGCCTCACTGGCAAATTTGAAAAGGTACAGACCAGCCGATTGTTCATTCTCCAGTTTCTTGAATGCCTCAAGGGCCAGCGCAAAATCACGGTCTTTGATATAAAAGCCGGCAAGCATTTCCTGGATAGCCGTCTGATCCGGATGGGATTTGAGAAAGCGGCGGGTGGCATCGATAATGGGCTGCATCGATTCACTCTTGTCAGTCAGGGATAACAGTTGCCGCTGGATGAAGGGCAGCTGTTTGGGCTGATATGAAAAGTAAAGCAGCAAATGCCCGGCGGCTTTTTCAAAATCCAGCTGGGCCCGGTAGAGATTGGCGATATCCATGTGCAGATAAAACTGCCCGTCGATATTTGAAAGGGCCTGCTCATAGACGTGAATCGCTTCATTAAACTGCCGCTGTCTGATCATCGCCGCGGCGACCAGGCGATAGGTGATAATATCCTTAGGGTTTTCCGCCACTAAACGGTTCCAGATCTGGAAGGCGCGATCCCGTTGATCATTCAGGAAATAGGCTTCCGCCAGATCGACTTCCCAGTTGTTATTCCGCGACTGACGGCTGATAATGCCCTGCAGAAAATCGATCAGGATCTGATATTTCTGCAGGCCGACATAACAATTCTTTATGCCGGAGATGGCTGCCATATTGTTTTGATTATCCTGGTAGATGTGCTCGTAAATTTTCAACGCATCCTCGAAATACTGTGCCCGCTCCAGATTTCGGGCGGTCTGCAGCAGCTGGCTGGTTGTCTGCGCGGGCAGCACGGAGACGTAAAAAAAGCCTAGTATGAGGGCGGTGGAAATAACCTTCAGCGCTGATTTATATTTTTGCAAAATCAGGTATAAGTTCATTATAAAACAATGATCCCTTCTCCGTTAAACGGAAAAAACCATCCGAGATAACCGCAAATTTTTGTTTTTTCATATTTTCCGTTAGACTAGAATACTCGTTGATAAAACGAACATTAAATGTTTTTTCATAGGTTTCCAGGTGTAACCCGCGGGAGGTGCGCAGCGATAACAGAATATGTTCGAATTTTAGCGTGTCAGCATTGAGGTTTTCCAGCGCGGTATGCGGCAGATAACCTTTTTTCAGACGGCTGATATAGCCGGAAACGGTGCGCACATTCGCCCAACGTTTATTTTCCCAGAACGAATGGGCGGCCGGTCCGAAACCGAGGTAAGGGACATGCCGCCAGTATTTATAATTATGCCGGGAAACCAGCGCTTCCGAACGGGCATAATTGGAAATCTCATAAGCCTGATAACCTGTTTTTTCCAAAAAAGATTTCGCATATCTGAATTGCCGGGATTCCGCTGAATCGCTGAGTGCCCGCAGGGTTCCCTGCCGCCGCCGCTCAGAAAAGGGGGTACCCTGTTCGTAGGTCAGATTATAGACGGATAGATGCTGCGGCTGGCAGGCCACGGCCGTTTCCAGGGTGAATTGCCAGTCGGCGGTTTTCTGGCCGGGAATGGCGAAGATGAGATCGAGACTGAGATTCTCAAAGCCTGAATGACGGCTCTCGACGATGGCCCGGCGGGCCTCTGCGGCTGTATGGATGCGCTCGAGACGCTGTAGTTCCTGATCGATAAAACTTTGCACGCCGATACTGATCCGGTTAATTCCGGACTTTCGGAAAGCGGCGAGTTTACTGCTGTCAATCGTGCCCGGATTCACCTCGATGGTTGTTTCACAGTCTTCATCGATGTTAAAATAGTGGTGGAGCGATTCAAGGAGCCGGCCGATGTCCGCGGCGGAAAGCAATGAAGGCGTGCCGCCGCCAAAATAAATGGAATCAAAACTCAGCTTCGACGCAAGCCGTTGTGCCCTGATAGCGATCTCGGTTTTAAGGGCCTTTATGAAAGGACTGACGAGGGCGGTATCGGTGACTGAATAAAAATCACAGTATCCACATTTTGACTGGCAGAAAGGAACGTGAATATACAGCCCGGGTTTTGAGGACAGGTTCATATTTTAACGGATAATATCGGCGATCCGGTTAAATCTTATCTTTTTATAGAAAAGAAACAGATCGGAAGGAGAAAAATCACCTTCCCAGGAAAGATAGATGATCAGCGCTTCACCGACAACGTTATCAAAAGGTACAAAACCCCAGGCGCGGCTGTCCGAGCTGCGGTCCCGGTTATCGCCCATCATAAAATAATGATCCTTAGGCACCTGCAGGGGGCCGAAGTTATCGCGGCTGCCGTATTTGTTATTATCAAAGGTCGGGAAGGTATAGCGGCCCTCATGTTTGCCCATGATTACATTGCGGTCCATAAATTTTGAGTTGGGCGGATTGGGAAACGTCTTGCCGTCGACAAAGACCTGTTTATCGACAACCTCCACTGTCTGCTCCCCGGTGGCGATACAGCGTTTGATATAGTCAAGACTGGGATCCAGCGGATAGCGGAAAATCACCACGTCATTCTGCTGAGGTTTTTTAAAGCCGGGAATCCGCACCCAGGGCACGTCAAAACCGATATCCGTATAAGGAATACCGATCCAGTCCGGGGTACGCATGCCGTAATTAAATTTATTGACAAGTAAAAAATCGCCAATCAGGAGGGTATCCTCCATCGAGGAGGTGGGGATCCTGTAGGCCTGTACGATGAATTGTCTGATGATCAGTGCGGCGATCAGCGCCACAAAAAGTCCTTCGAAAAAATCACGCGAGCGTTTATCTTCTTCGATCTTGCGTCTGCTCAAAAAGACCTCCCTTTTGCAATATGTTAAAATTAACGATCCGGCGTTTGAAAAGTTTCAGTTATTGTCTTTATCCATGGCCAGTACAGCGAGGAAAGCTTCCTGCGGTATTTCCACACTTCCCAGTTTTTTCATACGCTTTTTACCTTCCTTCTGTTTCTCCAGTAATTTTCGTTTTCGGGTGATATCGCCCCCGTAGCATTTGGCCGTCACATTTTTCCTCAACGCCCTGACATTGGTACGGGCAATAATTTTACTACCGATCGCCGCCTGCAGGGCGACTTCAAACATCTGGCGAGGGATCAGATCCTTTAATTTACGGCACAAACGGCTGCCCCAGTCAAAGGCTTTGTCACGGTGGGCAATAATGGACAGGGCATCGACCACTTCACCATTAATCAGAATATCTATCTTGACAAGGTCGGATGCCTCATATTTGTCGATCTCGTAATCAAAGGAAGCATAGCCGCGGGATGACGATTTCAATTTATCGAAAAAGTCAAAGATCACCTCCGCCAGCGGTAATTTAAAGGTCATATCCACGCGGGTTGTATCCAGGTACTGGGTGTTGAGAAAAACACCACGGCGTTCATTGGTCAGTTTCATGATGTTGCCGATATATTCACTGGGGGCAATGATCTGCGCCCTGATAAAAGGTTCTTCGATATGGTTTATCTTGCCCAGCGGCGGCAGGTTTGAGGGATTATCCACTTCCATTATATCCCCGTTGGTCAGGTGTACATGATAAACCACATTGGGGACGGTGTTGATGATGCTTATCTTATATTCACGCTCCAGTCGTTCCTGGATAATTTCCATATGCAGGAGGCCTAAAAAACCGCAGCGAAATCCGAAGCCCAACGCTTTTGAGGTTTCCGGCACAAAGATCAGTGAACTGTCATTGAGATAGAGCTTGGAGAGGGAATCGCGCAATTGTTCAAACTCATCACTGTCCACCGGGTAGATACCGCTGTAGACCATGGGATGGATCGGCTTGTATTTGAAGAGCGGTTTTTCAGCGGCCATTTTTACGGTCGTGATCGTGTCCCCCACTTTGGTATCGTGTACATCTTTCGCCCCCGACATCAGGTAGCCCACCTCGCCGGCGCGCAGAAAATCCACCGGCTGCCGTTTCATTTTCAAAACCCCTAATTCGGCCACTTCAAAGTGGGTCCTTGACTGAAAAAACTTGATCAATTCATTCTTGTGAAAGGTGCCTTCAAACACACGGATAAAGGTAATGACACCCCGGTAAGAGTCAAAAACAGAATCGAAGATCAGGGCCTGGGCGGGATTCTGCTGCGAACCCTTGGGTGACGGGATCTTTTCCACGACCGCTTCCAGCACGGCGGGGACACCTTCCCCGGATTTGGCGCTGACCAGGTAAATTTCATCTTCCCGGCAGCCGATCACCTGGATGATCTGATTTTTAACCGATTCTATCTGCGCCCCGGGCAGATCGATTTTATTGATCACCGGGATAATGTCGAGATTTTTCTCCAGGGCCAGATACAGATTGCTCAGCGTTTGTGCTTCTATCCCCTGGGCGGCATCGACGACCAGCAGCGCCCCTTCGCAGGCGGCCAGGCTGCGGAAAACCTCAAAGGAAAAATCGACATGTCCTGGGGTGTCGATCAGGTTAAAGATGTAGCTTTCGCCGCCAGCCGACTGAAAAGGCATCTGAATGGCATGAGACTTGATGGTAATCCCCCGTTCGCGCTCCAGGTCCATGTTATCCAGCACCTGATTGACCAGATCGCGCTTGGAAACGGTACCGGTCAACTCCAGCATACGGTCGGCCAGTGTTGATTTGCCATGATCGATATGGGCGATAATACAAAAATTTCTTATTTTATCAATATACATCTATTTCTGCCGAAAATTATTAAAATGAGTCTTTTTAGACAGGATCACAGGATTTACATTTTGAAAATGGACTACAACTTTACTGTTTCTAAGTATACCCACATCTCAGCCAGAAGAGTCGTAGTCCATTAAATACATCTAATCCTGTTTATCCTGTGAACCTGTCGAATTTTTTTAAACCGACGGGCGGCATAAACTTAAAATTTAAACAAGAAGGCGATGTGGCGCAATTAAATTAAAGCCACCCGGCGGTGTTGTATTTATATATAGTTAACGGGGCTGTGCCGATTTCTCAGCGCCCTGCAGGGAACATTTTCCTTGACTTTGAATATATTGAAGGTAAATTAAAAGGTTGTTTAAAGAGATAATTGCGAGTGAATGCGAATCCTGAAACATTGAGTTTAAAATCCTGGTTACAGAATCACCCTAATCTGCCCCGCCATATCGGCATTATCATGGATGGCAACGGGCGCTGGGCAAAAAAGAGACGCTTACCCAGAATCGCCGGCCATCATGCCGGTATCGATTCTGTCCGTGAGGTAGTGGAAGCCTGCGGCGAGCTGGGCATTGAGGTACTGACCCTGTACACCTTCTCCCAGGAAAACTGGAAACGGCCGCTGATGGAGATATCGGCTCTGATGAAACTGCTGGTCAACACCCTGAACCGTGAGATCAGAGAACTCATGGATAAAAACGTACGCATCACCTGTATCGGCGAACTCGATGACCTGCCGCCCGAGACGGCCGCCAGTATGCGTGAGGCGGTAGCCATGACCAGCCATAATACAGGCCTGACCTTAAACCTGGCGCTCAGCTACGGCAGCCGCAGTGAGATCAAAAATGCGATCACAAAAATAATCTGCGATATTCAGTCCGGAAAACTTGCCGTTGACCAGATCAGTGAATCCCTGATCAGCAATTACCTGCAGACAGCAGGCCTGCCCGATCCGGATCTGATCATCCGCACCAGCGGCGAATTCAGGATAAGCAATTTTATGCTCTGGCAAATCGCCTATGCAGAGATCTATGTGACAGAAACATTCTGGCCTGATTTCCGTACCCCGGACCTTTATAAAGCGCTCCACAACTATCTTAAGAGGGAAAGACGCTTCGGGATGGTTACCGAGCAACTCTATGCCAACCGTTCCTTCCAAGAATCTTGATGAATGAAAATCCCACCAAACCGGAACAAACACACACAAAACTACACATTTCGATCCGCGATTTTTTTCTGGCTTTCTGGAAAACCATTGTGGTGTGGATCATCATCGGTATATTCGTCACTGTTGCCCTGCATTATGAAATAGATAAGACGATCATCGGTGTCATCGTTGTTGTCTTCGGACTGGTCACCCAGGCCTTTATCGGCCTGATCAGTATTATCGCCCTCATCCCTTTTGCCGGCCCGCTAATCGCCAAATTGCTCGCCCTTCCTTTTTTCTGGCTGATCAATGCACTGGGTTATTTCGTCTCGGTGCTGGCCATAAAAAAGGGGTATTCAAAAGATGTGCTCAATTACCGGGTGCTGACCGTGGTGCTGCTGACCGGTGTGGTGATAGGCTATATCCTCGGCAAACTGATTTAATTGGATGCTCGATTCTCGATGCTTGATACTGGATCTTGGATATTTGATTAAGTATAGCCAAATCAGGGCCAAATCGTGGATGATTTGGTCCCGATATGTTTTCCGGAGGAAAGCGTTTTTAATCGGGGATACTGGTAAAATCTGAATATTTAACCCCTAAAGGGGTTACAGACTTTGGGGACGATGGCGGTTTGCTATAAACATAATGTCCCTACGGGACACGTTTTCCGGAAGAGTCAACCATTTTAATATATACCAGGTAGCGGTAATATGTTTATAGAAAAGCCGTACCTCCCCAAAAGGAAAAACCCCTTTAGGGGTTCAATAAATCTTGTCTTTAAATAAGATTCCGGAATATTATAATGCGGCTTCTTTGTTTTTTTCATTTTAAAGTATTTTTATAATTTTCACCGTTTTAATCAGATATCTTAGATCGAGCATCCAATATCCAGTATCTTATTTAAAAAGCTAGCCCGTGGAACACATCATGACAACGTACGCTGAAACCATACAGGAACTGTTCGATCTGCAGAAATTTTCCATCAAAATGGGTCTGGAGAATATTAGGGCGCTATGTGACTTTCTTGGAAATCCGCAGGATAATTACCCGCTGATCCATATCGCCGGTACCAACGGGAAAGGTTCTACGGCACGTATGATCCAGGCCATCCTCTCTGCGCACGGGCTGCACACCGGTCTTTATACCTCCCCCCACCTGGTTGATTTCAGTGAGCGGATTACCATTGATGAGGCGCCCGTAGCAAAAGAATTTATCGTTTCTTTCTGGCAGCAGGCTGCCCCGCTGGTAAAAGAATTGAGAAGCACTTTTTTTGACACCACGACTGCCCTGGCCTTTGCCTATTTCAGCGCCCGGCAGGTCGATGCGGCGGTAATCGAAACTGGTCTGGGCGGCCGCCTGGATTCAACCAATATCGTTAAACCGTCGGCGGTCGTGATCACACCGGTTTCCATTGATCATGTCCAGCAGTTGGGCAGGAATCTGCCCAGTATCGCTGCAGAAAAAGGAGCAATCATTAAAACGGGTTGCACGCTTTTTCTGGCCCGGCAAAATAAAAAAGCGGCCGAAATTCTGCATGAAATGGCAAAAAAAGCGCAGGAAACCTGCGATCTGTCAACGGAAATAAGATTACGTAATGTGCAGCAAATGCCCGCCCGCACCCGTTTTGACCTGGTGGACCGCCGGCGCCGGCTGGAAATCAGGGATATCGATCTCGGCCTGGCCGGAGATTTTCAGGCCGCCAATGCGGCGCTGGCCTATTTGTGTGCACGCTGGTTTTTGACGCGGGCCGGCATCGCTTTTTCCGGGGCTATCATGAAACAGGCCCTGGCAACGATTACCTGGCGGGGACGTCTGCAGCGTATCTCCACTGCCCCCGACATATATCTGGATGTCAGCCATAATTACGCGGGTATAAAGCAGATCCTCTCCTTTATTGAAGGGATCGGCACCATAAAGACCCGGCACCTGCTCTTCGGGCTGCTCGATGATAAGGCCTATAAGCCAATCATCCGCCGGCTGCAAACGGTATTCAAAAACGTTATGCTGACCCAGCCCCGCCACGAACGCGCGCTTCCGGCCGGCCTGCTGGCCGATGAATTTTTTAAATACGGCGTCCGGGCAAAACCGGTCGTTTCCCTTGAGGAAGCCTTCCGGCAAGCGGTAAAAAAACTTAAGCGACAGGACCAGTTATTCGTGATCGGCAGTCATTTTCTGATAGGGGAAATCCTTAGGGGTTTGCACAAAAACACTTGACACATAGATTTTATCGGCTTAAATTCACTCAACTGCGAAAGGCTCCATTTTTTTAGTTTCTCGCCTAAGGTGAATTCAAGCAAGTGCAGGATACAAAATGAATTCATTCTGAAATAAAATTTAGTTAATGGCTGACCAGTATACCGTTTTTAATAACCTGAAATGTTGTACAGGAAATTCACAGGATTCTATCGATTAGATTTTAGTTTTCCAAAAACATGACGATATAAATAAGCACCGGTACCTCACAGACAAATTCACAAATACTAATCTTCATTTGAATCACGGGTTTAATCAATAATACCAATAAGACCGATAACACCAATAATAGTAGTGTACAGACCTATAAAAATGTCCGGTATGATCGCCTCACCGGCAGCAATTAAGCAAGAAAGGTATAAAATCCCATGTTGGATATTGAAGAGTTAAAGGAAAAGAAAATATCCGAGCTGAATAAGATTGCCTCGGATATGAATATTTCCGGTTACAGCGGCTTAAAAAAAGCGGAACTGATCTTCAGGATTCTTGAAGAACAAACCGCACAGGAAGGGCTGTTGTTCTCCAAAGGTGTACTTGAAATCCTGCCCGATGGCTACGGTTTCCTGAGGTCACCCAATTATAATTATCTTCCCGGCCCGGATGATATTTATATTTCGCCGTCACAAATTAAACGGTTTAACCTGCGCACCGGAGATACGGTCACCGGCCAGATACGGCCGCCCAAAGATAATGAGCGTTTCTTTGCCCTACTCAGGGTTGAA
>Ga0307424_1000928_pt1 | contig 15644 bp, 19 predicted proteins | sample SalMarWE160320MG_FD_202157 | JGI IMG/M metagenome (GOLD analysis project Ga0307424, IMG submission 202157) | Salt marsh sediment microbial communities from the Plum Island Ecosystem LTER, Massachusetts, United States - WE1603-20 | ecosystem: Environmental > Aquatic > Marine > Intertidal zone >... | reverse complement strand
ATATAAAGTTATACCAAAATCGTGAATGGCTATTTTGGAAGAGTTTGCGCCAAAAACCGTTTTTTCTGGGTTTTTTCACGGATTTGATGTTACTGTTTGGTTCCAGTAGATGATTTTCTGGTATCTGCCTGTGACTGGAAACGCTGAATCATCATAGACTATATCCAAGCGTGTGCCGTATTGCGCGAGGAGCTGACGCGAAATATTCCATATTTGCTCCGAGTTTTCGTCTGGTCCCCAGAATGCCCAGATTTTATCTTCGAGGCTTCGCATTCCCCAGCCGTAATTCTTTGGCAGCACCAACACAGCCTCGGCTTCTGTTGACCCGTGAATCATATCAGGGTTCGTTACGATGTCATTCCAGAATCTTTCTAGGGCTTCAAAATGTTCGTCTGTCATTGCTCCGTACTGGTTTTCTTCGGGGTATGTGGGGTAGTTGAAGATGATGATGTATTCTGCGCCAGTTTCGTATGAGGTTACCATTTGGTTGTAGATGTTTTCTGGAGTGTCGAGGTAGGGCGGATGATTATATTTCCAGGTTATCATTGTTCCCCAGGTCTTGTTCTGTAGATTCGCTGCTCCCCTTACGAGGGCGATATACTGTGCTATTGTTTGGTTCCAGCCGATTTGGGCAAACACGACATCGTAGTCCATCAGGTAGTCGAACCAGTAGAGCAGATAATCGGAAGTGAAAATTGTGAGAGAATTGGCTCTGAGTTCTTTGTATCCCCCATCTCTTTTGAATAGGCGGGCGTAAGCTTCCGCCACACCATCGTATGTGGTTTCAGGCAACAATTCAACAAAATCGTCCCAGCGGGCATAGTCTAGCCATTTCCCTCCGGGTTCATCGTAATAGTATACGCCCAAGAATTTGTCTCCCCACCGTTGCTTAGCCATGCTGAGCCAAGATACCCGCCAAACAACGTCTTTTCCAAGAGCTTCCTCTTGTCTACGAAGTGTCGCTGGGTCAAGGTCGCCAAAATACACTACAATGTTTAGCCCAGCTTTGGTTGCGTAGTCGCAGATTTCGTTTGTGGCTGTCTCGTTCTCGCTTACTGGTCCAGACTGCAACACAAACAGGTTAGTGTAGCCTTTAACCCGGTCGATGAGGAGTTTTGCTTCTGCGGTTGTGTTTCCGCAAAAAGTGACGCCAACATAACAGTCCGCCGCTTCATTAATCTTGTTTTCGTGAACAGACGAAACAAAGAATGCTGTGGTCACTATTAACAGAAGGCAAACTGCGGTAACCGTTAACGTCTTTTTCATGCTTCACTTTGCCTCTTCATGATTTCTGGAAGTTGTACAGCGGTTTTTCTGAAAAAAGACTGTTTTCAACAATGAACCTCTATTAGTCTCCTAATATAAAGATTCAAAATCAGCTTTCACATACCCGCTTCTGGGGTAACGAAAGAGCCAGCTCGTATTCGTAGATTACCCGTGAAGTCATAGTCCACGCTTCCAGCATCTCCGAGTCCACGCAGACAACCTCATCCGCCAGCTTTGTGGTGGCTTCTGAGAAGTGACCGTGAGGAAAGCCGCCCACAATCACTGCGGGTCTCTGCTTTGACTCTAGACCGGAAACTGCGTCATGCATGGTTCTTGGTTTGCCTTCTCTGCTGAATGCTAGGACATAGTCGGCTTTTGCTTCGGCTAGGAGTTGCTGTAGTGTTTTGTGTTCCAGCCTGAGCAGGGTTTCTCCTTCTGATGGAACTTTTTGTTGCTGGAATAGCTGTTCTATGAGTCCGATGAATCGGTTGTAGTTTCTGGGCAGCCGAGTGGCGGGGTTGACTGTGATCATGTAGTCTTTGTTGGTGTGCACATAAATTTGGAGTAGCCCTTCTCTGTTGAGAGGAGAACCCAGCGCTTCAAGCAGTGCAAAATGGGTTATGTCTGGGCGTCCTCTCTTCAGGTCATCGTCCAGCCGCTTCATGGCTACGTGATGAAGCGACCTGTCTAATAGAAGCTGTTTCGGAGGTTTCCGTATCCTTTTGGAGTGACGCCTGACAGCGGGGTGACTCCACAAATCTTCGGGAACAGTCTCGATGGCAACCTCAGCCAACACTAGAATAAGCAAACTTGAACCCTGATATGAATCAAGGTTTTGTGAATTAAAAGCTTAGTTATGTCAAGCTCTAGGAGTAGCCTGCTCCTGAAAGTGCGCTTGAAATTACTTCAAGATTGCGTATCTGAATCTTGTGTGCCTCTCTGATTATTGGGCTAACGACCTTAAGCACTTTTAAGCCTCTGTCAGTCACAACATACAAGATTTTGTGCTCTCCAAGATGTTGTTTCTCAACTAGACCCCGATTATGCAGCAGCTTCAGATGCGGAATCAGGCGGGCGTTATCCACCTGAACATTGTGCGTTAGTTGGGTCAAATTCATTGAGCCCTTAGAAGTCAAGGTGCAAAGGATCTCAATGCATAACATCAACTTTGATCGGTAGTGGCTTTCATCATTTTCCTTTTGGACAACAGGTGCTCTAGCTTTTCTAAGTATTTCCTTTCGAATGATAAGCGATTTGGCTTTTCTTATTGCATGTGACATAGGCTTTCCAGATTTCCCTTTGTTAGAATTTGTGTTATATGCATTATGAATAATAGATTCAAATCCAAAATTGTTAGCCAATGTTATCCACGTTTCCGCGCACCTTCACGTTTTGGTCAAAGTTTCTTGACAAAAAACCTCTTCAGCCCGTTTAGGGAGAGTACTGCTAATGCCTCGAGCGGGGGAAGATGTACATGAAAAGAACGGCATCGGCGCTAATGCTCGTTTTGGCGTTGTTAATCTTGCTTGTGGATGGAGCACAATTTGTTAAGGCTGATTCTGAGCCATTCTCTCCTGTTTTATCTAAGGTTAACATCGTATCGCCTTCCAATAGTACATACAATTCTAGTCTGCTAACTTTAGATGCAAATGTTACTACTTTAGGCGGCTCTAACATCTACACTTCGATGAGTTACAGTTTAGATTTAACCTGCAACCAAACGATGCCCACCACAATTGAATACCCTGCAGGCAACTCGTTTACGATGGCTTTACATGTTGGGTTGGTGGATTTGCCAGCATTAAATGAAGGCTCACATAACATAACAGTATATGTAGCATGTGAATACCCGAACAATAAAAGGTTCGTTGACGCCCCAGACACAATCACCGCATTCTATAACAGTACAGTTTATTTCACCATCAGCACCAACTCGGAACAACAAATCCCAGAGTTCCCATCATGGACTCCAATGCCGATTTTGTTAGCTGCTGTCATGGCCGTAACATTCGGCTACAAACGTAATCTGCGGAACACCACTCAATGAGGCTGTAGCATTGCTCCAAAAAGGGTTGAAGGCTTTTATTCACCGTATACCATAATCCGTAAAGTGGGGAGATAAAGTGCCCCGAAGAAAACGAAGGGAACCCTGTTGACATTCAAACCTGTCCAAAGTGCATGGGCTCAAGGATTCGCATAGTCCGCTCAATAGAAGGAGACATGTCGGGCATTATCGCCATTTTACCGGTGAAGTATGAGTACCTTGATTGTGGTTGGTAATTACGAATTGTAATTAAAGCAACAAACAAACCCACCAAAAAGGATACTTAGGCATTTCGAAGGTTTTGCACTAATCCCGAGTTGCCTAGCCTAAAAGTGTGAGGACTAAGTTTTTGTAGTTGCCGCGTAGGTATTCTGTTTCATGTTGTGGTAAGTTTGTTTAATCCTCTGCTCGTTTTCGCTGTTTCAATCATCCTCTTTCTTGTCCTGCTCTACAGGAAAATAGGGTTAGGCATTTCGTTAACTGCCGCAGCGTTTCTGATGAGCCTCTTGTCCCTCGGAATCGACGGAACAGCAACAGTGTTGCTTGAAACATGCAGGGACCAGACAACTTTGTCGCTGGTTTTCGCCAGCTTCTTCATCATCATAATGAGCATCCTCTACAAAGAAATGGGGCTAGTTGATGATTTAACCAGAAGCCTAGGCGGATTCATCAAAAACTCAAAAATCATAGTCAGCGTGCTTCCGGCGGTTATCGGATTGATGCCCGTTGCTGGCGGAGCCCTAATGTCGGCGCCTATGGTGGATGCTGAAGCAGACAAGCTGGGGCTTGACGACTCAAAGAAAACATTTATCAACATCTGGTTCAGGCACGCCATCATCCCCGTTTACCCCGTAACCCAATTTATCATCCTAACAGCAGCATTGACCCAAACAGGCATAGACGAGCTCATCATCAGACAAGTCCTCGTAGTAATCGTCATGATCGCAGTAGGATATTTCATAGGTTTAAGAAAAACCCAGCCCCAAAAAACAGACAATATAGAAACAGAAACAAACCAGAAAGCAAACCTCAAACTGTTGCTGACTTCGTTTTTGCCAATCATCATCACCGTCTTTTTGACAGCCGCACTAAACATAGACATTGCAGTCGCAACACTCGCGGGAGTAATCACAATTTTTGCTATAACAAAAACGAAGGCAACTGTATTCAAGAAAACTCTGAAAAACAGGGCAGTGTGGGAGGTTACTTTGGCGGCTTTCGCTGCTATGCTCCTCAAAAACGTTACAGTAGCGTCTGGCGCCTCAGAAATCATCGGCACCACACTAGCAAACGCAAACATGCCTGCAATTATACTGCTTTCAGTTGTTCCGGCAGCTCTAGGCTTTCTCATGGGTTCCCCCTCTGCCGCAGTCGCACTCAGCGTCCCGATTCTCGCTGAAACCGTTGTGTTCATCCCTGAAACTGCGGGTTTACTGTTCATTTCAGCCTATCTCGGGTACATGATTGCCCCAACACACCTGTGCCTAGTTTTCACTGCCCAGTACTTCAAGTCGTCAATAAACAGGAGCTTCAAATATTTGATACCCGCAACAGTCATTTCGATGGTTGCGGCGCTCATAATATATCTTGTTATCTAAAAATTTAATGCGCACCTTAACAGAAAGGGAATGACTGTGATGACGTCCAATAAACAGATTGCCCTTGAACGCGTTCACACACTGTTTAGCTTAGCCAAGGAAGTGGTCCATGATGACCCTGAGCGGGCACAGCATTATGTTCAGGTCGCGCGCAGGATAGCCATGAGAACCCGGCTGCGGCTTCCCAAAGAGTACAGGCGCCTAGTCTGCAGAAAATGTAAAAGCTTTATCTTGCCGGGCGTAAACTGTCGTATCCGAATTCAACAGAGAAGGGAACTCCACATGGTAATAACATGCTTAAATTGCGGCGGACACTCCCGATTTCCACTAAAAGGAGAAAAAAAACAGTGTTAACTCCAAAAATAAAGAGACGAATAAAGAGTGCCCTCAGCGCCGAAAAACCAACAGTGCAAGTTGGAAAAGAGGGAATAACCGCCCAGCTAATAGCCGAAATCTGCAAGCAGCTTGACGCAAGAGAGATTATCAAAATAAAAATACTGAAAACCGCGTTACAGGAAACTGAAGCAAAAACCCTTGCAGCAACGATTGCGGAGCAGACAGAAGCGGAGTTGGTTGATGTGCGCGGACACACCTTTATGCTTTACAAGCACAAGAAAAAACAGTGAATTTACATCAAATTACATCAAGTTTGTTTAAGCAACCACGAAACTAATATAAGACAAGCCTTTTCCCTTACTGAAGGAAAATTAGGAAGAAGAAAGCCTTGCCGACACCTTACGATATTCCTGCATCAGTTCTTATCGAGAAGTTAGCTACGCATCTGAAAGAAGAAGTGGATGCAATAACTCCACCCTCATGGGCACCCTTCACCAAAACTGGCGTTCACAATCAGAGACCACCACAGAACCCAGACTGGTGGTTCGTCCGATGTGCCTCCATTCTACGTAAAGTCTACGTGAAAGGACCTATAGGCATCGAGTTGCTCCGCCAACAATACGGCGGCAGAATAGACAGAGGAGCTAGACCAGAACATGCCAGCAAAGGAAGCGGCGCAATCGCCAGAAATGCTATTCAGCAACTTCAAAAAGCAGGTCTTGTGGAGCCTCAAAAAAATGAGGGACGAGTAGTAACGAATGAAGGAAGACGACTGCTAGATAGGCTATCCACAGAACTGAAAGGGAAAATTGAGAAAGTTCATCCTGAACTCGCTAAATATTAGGTGGAAAAGAGTGAGCGAAGACGAACTTGATGCTCTCAGAAAAAGACGGATGCTTGAGCTGCAGCAGAGAATGGTAGATGAACAGCAGCAAGCGCAAGCGCAGCAGCAACTTGAGGGCCAAAAACAAGCTTTGCTTCGCAGAATACTCACTCCTGAAGCTAGGAGCCGCCTAACAAACCTGAATATGGTTAAACCAGAATTCACTCAGCAGCTTGAAATGCAGTTGATTCAGTTGGCTCAGCAGGGAAGGATAAATATTCCCATAACTGATGAACAGTTGAAAGAGCTTCTTGTGAGGCTCCAGGCAGGCAAAAGAGACTACACAATTAGGAGAGTATAAAAGACGGCAAGAAACAAACCAACCGCCAAAAAATTGAGGCTTGGCAAGGCTGGAAAAGAGAAGAAACCTGTTCCAACATGGGTTATAGCCAAAACTGGCGGAAAAGTTAGATCGAATCCCAAGCGGAGACGCTGGCGACAGAGAAAGATAAGGGCGTGAGGGAATAGCTATGATTGAAGAACCTGTTGATGATATTACTGAAGTTGAAGAAGAGGAAGAAGAACTAGAGGAAACTGAGGAGACAGAAGAAGAGTTAGAGTCTGAAGTTCCTGAAGAAGATGAGGATGAGGAACTCGAAGAAGAAGAACTCGAGGAAGAAGAGGAAGTCCTAGAAGCAAAAGAGAGACGCGCTAGGAAAGAAAAGGACGAGTTCGAGGAAGACATTGTTGAGGAAAGGTTCTACACGATTCCTCTAAGGAAGGCGTGGATATCTACACGAAAGAAGCGCGCTCCACGAGCAGGAAGAATCGTAAAAAGCTTTGTGTTAAAGCACATGAAAGTCCGCACAGAAGCTGAGGAAGAGGAAGAACCAGAGAAGCTTGTCATAGATAACGAAGTTAACGAAAAACTCTGGAGCAGAGGAATCGAGAAGCCGCCCAGAAAAATCCGAGTTCGCGTTATTAAAGACAAAGAAGGAGTAGTAACTGTTCTTCTCGCTGAAGGAGATTGACAGTTGCCGATATTCCTGTTTGATTTGTTTGGTAACGCATGCATAGGGGTTTACTCACTTGTCAACGACCGAATTGCAATTATTCCTCCGCAGGTTCCAGAACTTGAGAGACAAAAGGTTGAGGAATGGTTGAAGGTTAAAGTCGTTGCAACTACAGTGGGCAAATCACTGGTAACAGGCGCATTAGCGTGCTCCAACTCTAACGGAGTAATCCTTCCTTCATTCGCTACGGATGATGAGGTTGAAGCCATTAAATCAGCCGCTGACATTAACGTGACCGTCATGGACACAAAAAAGACGGCGTATGGAAACATTGTTTTGGCGAACGATAAAGGCGCGGTGGCTGATTCGAGGATAGAACAAGACCACATGGACAAGATAGCCGACACTTTGGGTGTCGAGGTTGTTCACGGCGAGATAGCAGGGCTACCATACGTTGGGTCGCTTGCCAGTGCAACAAATAAGGGTGTGCTGGCGCATCCCTTGCTGAAAGAGGAGGAACGGAAAGTGTTGAGTGACGTGTTGAAGGTTCCGGTGGATGTGGGAACCGTGAACTGTGGAGTACCTTACGTTGCCACAGGTTTATTAGGTAACAGTTATGGGGCTGTGATTGGAATGTTAACTACAGGACCCGAAATGTTCATAATTGGACAAGCACTTGATGTGGTGAAGGACTAATGAGTGAAGTAAAAGTTTTCCGAGTGAGTGGGAAAATCAGGAAACCCAACTTTCAAACAGAATTCCGGAAAGAGGTTAGAGCTTTGAAGCCGGAGGATGCAGTAGAAAAAGTGTACATGCTGCTGGGCAGCAAACACCGAGTCAAACGTTTCCAGATGACCATCTCCAAGGTGGAAGAAATAAAGCCAGAGGAGATTAAGGACATCATAGTGAAGAAGTTGACTCTAGGAGCGGAAGATTCTGTCCAGTGACGAGGAAATCTTTCGCAGATTGGTTTTGGAGTCGCGTTATCTAGAGGAAACAGCTAACGAGCTGCAGCACAGAATCAGCATGACAAACGCTGCAATAAACGAGCTTAGAGTCTCAAGCGTGACTCTGGATGGTTTGGAGAAAGAGAAGAAGGGCGCTCAGCTTTTTGTTCCCATTGGTGGAGGCTCTTATGTTAAAGCCAAGCTGGAGACCACAGAAAATATTGTTGTGGGCATCGGCGCGGATGTTGCTGTTGAGCGATCGCTTAAGGAAACGAAAGTGGAGTTTGAGGCGCGCATAGATGAGCTGGAGAAGACAAGAGAAGCGTTGGGGCAGCAGCTGAATCAGGTTGTTGGCAGGATGCAGGAAAACCGTTCTACTATGGAAGAAGTTACAGCGAAGCTGAGGGAAGGAGAGCAGACTGGTGTTCGACAAGCTAAGAAAGGGGCTTAGCAGCGCAGTCAGCAAGATTGTAGTAACTGAGCTGAAGGCAGAGAAGCTTCGTCCCATTCTGGACGAGTTTAGGTTTAATCTTATAGAAAACGATGTTGCGGTGCCCGTAGCCTACTACATAACCGATGAGCTGGAGAAGCGGCTTGACGGCGTTCAGGTGAAGAGGCTGGGCGACCGCAAAGACCTTGTGAAGGAGACGCTTCATGAGGTTTTGGTTGAGATTTTGACGACAAAAGAGACAGTTAATCTTCTGGACAACATTGAAAAGAAACGGAAGACTAAGGAGCCTTACACGATTCTTTTTGTTGGAATCAACGGAACAGGCAAAACCACGACTATTGCTAAGGTTGCCAAGTTTCTGATGAAGAAGGGCTACTCTGTTGTGCTTTCTGGCAGTGACACGTACCGTGCGGGCTCTATTGAGCAGCTTGAGGAGCATTCTAAGCGGTTGGGTGTGCGCATGATTAAGCATGATTATGGTGCTGACCCTGCGGCTGTGGCGTATGATGCTATCAGTCATGCTCAGTCCCGGGGAATTAATGTGGTGTTGATTGACACTGCGGGGCGAATCCAAACTGACAGGAATCTGATGAGTGAATTGGCTAAGATTAAGCGGGTTGTAAGTCCTGATTTGACGATTCTGGTCATCGATGCATTAATCGGTAATGATGCGGTGTTGCAGGCTGAGGAGTTTCATAAGAGCGTAACCGTTAACGCCAACATACTGACGAAGGTTGACGCTGACGTTAAGGGCGGAGCATCCCTGAGTGTTGCACACGTGACTGGCAAACCAATCATATTCATTGGGGTTGGGCAGGAGTATGAGGACTTGGAGGCTTTTGAGCCTGAAAAGTTCACGAATATGATACTCAAGTAGACGGAAGAATCAGGTTTTTTAAGTTAGAAACGATTCATTTAAGTTAGGATACAGGGTTTCTGAATTTTCGGGTCTAGAGAAGGAGGAAAACAGTGTTGAGGGTTGCGATGGCGCAGATTAATTCGACTGTGGGCGATTTAGAGGGAAATGTAGCGAAGGTACGGAAGTTTCTTTCTGAAGCAAAAAGCAAGGGTGCCGATTTGGTCTTGTTTCCTGAGTTGGCCGTTATGGGTTATCCGCCTCAGGATTTGCTACTTGAGAACGGGTTTGTTGAAAAAAACAAGAAGGCAGTCAAAGAGATGATCAGAACCAACGATGTTGATATTGTGGGGGTGGTCGGCTTTGTTGACTATAAGGGAAAGGAGTTGTACAATGCGGCTGCCATCTTCAGCAAAAACAGGATAGTTGGAATAATCTACAAGACATTGTTGCCCACGTATGACGTGTTTGACGAGGACAGGTACTTCAAGCCTTCAGGAGAGGAGGAGATTGCGCCAGTCTCGATATCAGTAAACGGAAAAATGGTCAGGTTGGGTGTGGAGATTTGCGAGGACCTGTGGGACACTGACTATGAAGCGAAAGTCACGGACTTGCTGGTGGAACGGGGGGCGGAGTTAGTTGTTAATATTTCTGCTTCACCGTTTCTTGTTGGAAAGCATCTAGAACGAGCAAAGTTGCTACATGAAAAGGTAATCAAGAATAGAGTGCCCATGTTTTATGTGAACCTTGTTGGGGGGCAGGATGAGCTTGTCTTTGATGGTCAAAGCATGGCAGTAGACAAGAGGGGTAATTTGATTGCGTTGGGTAGGCAGTTTATGGAAGATTTGGTAATCACTGACCTTGACTTGGAAAATGGTACAGCCCAGAGGGTTGAGGCTCCTGTGCATGATAAGGTGCAGGAGATGTTCGGTGCGCTGGTCCTGGGAATAAGGGACTACTTCATGAAGACGGGTTTTGAGAAGGCTGTTGTTGGGATGAGCGGCGGAATCGACTCGTCAGTAACTGCCTGCATAGCTGTTGAAGCATTGGGCAAAGAGAATGTTATAGGAGTCTCCATGCCCTCAAGATATTCTAGTGACCACAGCAAATCGGATGCGGAGAAGCTGGCAGAAAATCTTGGAATCTGCTTTGTCCAGGTTGGGATTCAGGATGTTGTTGACCGTTTCCACAAGATCCTGGAGATGCCGCTGGAGCAGATAAGAAACTGTTTCGGCGTAACAAAGGGAACTGATGATGCTGTTGCTGACGAGAACATTCAGCCCAGAGCCAGAGGAAACATCCTAATGGACATCTCGAACAGGCTGAAAGACCTGAAGATTTTGGTTTTGAATACGGGTAACAAGACTGAGGTTGCGTTGGGCTTCTGTACGTTGTATGGGGATATGGCGGGCGGAATCGGGGCGCTCGGCGACGTAAGCAAGCTGGAAGTCTACAAGCTAGCAGAATACTTCAACAAGAAGGCAGGCAAACAAGTAATCCCGAAGAATGTGCTTGAGAAGAAGCCTTCGCCTGAGCTTAAAGAGTGCCAGTTTGATCCCTTCGACTTTGACATAGTCAGCCCACTAGTAGACGAGATTATAGAGAACCGGAGAAGCAAGCAGGACCTGATAGAGATGGGTTATCCACGAGAGGCGGTTGAAGACACGTACAGGCGAGTAAGAAACTCAGAATATAAACGACGACAAGCAACACCATGCATCAAAATCACACCCAAAGCCTTCGGCATAGGATGGAAAATGCCTATGGTCAACAAATACAAAGGCTAACTGTCGCTAGTTGATTGTCGCGCGTGATTTTAGTATAAACAGTCCGGACAGGAAGTAGCAGAAGAAGCATATGAAGAACAGCATGTTGAAGCCTAGAGTGCTTACTACAGCTCCTGAGACTACTGCGGCGAATGCGCCTGAAATGTCGTCTACAGAATCGAATACGCCTAGAAGCATGCCTCTGGATGGCTTATTGCTGACAACCGCCATCAACGCCAAAAGTGCGGGACGTTGAAAAGCGAAAGATATTCCGTAAATGAACTCGATCACATAAAGATGCAACAGATTAAACGCAAAAATGTAAGCCAACGAACTTACGCCGCAGCCGATGAGCCCAATGAACAGAATTTTCCATTTTCCGTAATTGTCCACCAGTTTTCCGGCTGGCATCTTGAAGATTGCTGACGTTAACAAAAAAACTGCTGAAAGAATTCCTGCGTGGAACAGGGATGCGCTGAAGTTTCTGACAACAAATATTGCGTATACGGGTCCAAGAAAGCCTAAGCCAAGGGATGAAAAGGAGATCAGCGTGATCATTGTTTTGATTGATATTTTCTGCAAATTATGTTCCATCCCTATGGCAGAAGGGGATTATTTTGCCACGATATAAACGTTTAGATTTATGTACAAATGTTAACAAAAACATACATGCGTTAACTATTAATACTAAATGTTATATTTGCATTCTATATAATGAAAAACCTAGACGAACTTCTCGGACCATCCAAATACCTGAAGACGCTTGACCTGTTTCTCCAAAACCCAGAAGAGTTCATGAACTTACGGGAAATCGCCAGAAGACTAGACAAAAACCCGGGAAGCGTAACACAGATTCTTCCGGCTCTGGTAGAAAAAAACTACATTACCCACACAAAGATAGGAACAAAAATAGTTGCATACAAACTAAACGGCGCCAACAAAACAATAAAACAGCTACAAAAGCTACTCCAACATCTAGAAGAATAAACCAAAAGTCCAGCCTTTGTTGACGTTTTGGTTTGGTTTACCCTAAAAGTTTTTTGAGTATTGCTTTTGTTGAGTGTAGTCTGTTTTTGTTTACCTGTTTTTTAGGGGAACAAATTTGGTTCCGTATGAGCCCATGTAGCTTGATGTTGGACGAAGGAGAACCGAATCCGAGTACTGCTCTAGTATATGGGCGGTCCACCCCGTTATTCGGCTAGAGGCAAAAAACAGAGTAAAGAACTCTTTAGGAACACCCAGCGCATTCAAAACTATGGCAGCATAGAAATCCACGTTTGGATAAACCTTCTTCTCTTTATGAACAACCGCCTGAATCGTCCTACATTTCCGGTACAGGTCCATCCGATCGATACGCTCACACAAGGATTTACTCATAGTCCTAAGATGCCTTGACCGGGGATCATTTGCCACATAGATCCTGTGACCAAAACCCATGATCTTCTTCCGATCAAACAACATTCCCTGTATGTAAGCATCCACCGCTCCAACATTGTTAACATCAAGCAGCATATTCATCACCCTCTCACTAGCTCCGCCATGCAACTCACCTTTGAGAGTTCCAACCGCAGAAGTTACAGCAGAATACATATCCGACAACGTGCTAGCAGTCACACGCGCAGCAAAAGTAGACGCGTTCAATCCGTGATCAGCATGCACAATCATGTAACGCTCAATTGACTCCTTTTCTTTCGCATCCGCGGGTTTACCACGGAACAGGTACAGAAAGTTTTCAGAAAACCCGTATTCCTTCTTTGGATGCACAAGCTCTTGATTGCTCCGTACACGATAAATAGTCGCCACTAACGTAGGAACTTTAGCAATCAACATGAGAGCTCGTCTATTGCTAGCTGATTCAGAATTATCATTGGGGTCAGCTTCATATTCTCCGAGGTGCGAAATTTCGGTTCGCAGTATTTCCATCGGATGACTAGTTTTTGGGGCATTCCTAATACTTTGGATTATTTGTTCAGGTAATTTCATCTCGGAAGTAAGTGCCGATTTTATGGCATTTAGTTCGCTTTCGTTAGGAAGCCTCTTGTACAACAAAAGATGGATAACTTCTTCATAGCACACTCTACCCAGAAGACGGTCAATGTCATATCCAACATAATAAAGTGCACCAAGAGGATCAACAAAACTAATGCACGTTTCGCAAGCGGCAACATCTCTCAAGCCGCGAACATACTCTTTTTCATAGGACATTTTCAAATTCAACTCAAGTTTTTCTTATTAGGTCAACGCTGCCACATACACTGAAAACCAATTCTGTAGATAAGGGAATAAACACGCAGAACAGCCCAAGAGCATATCCTCGTCTAAAACACCTAAAGTTAACAGCCTATGGGAACGCCAAATCAAATACATATAAACGAAGCCTAAATAATAAACACTTGCCATCGCATCTCCAAACAGGCAGTTTAGCCCAGTAGCTTTTTGAGTATCGCTTTTGCCGAGTGTAACCTGTTTTCGCTTTGGGTGTAAATTACCGAGTTAGGGCTGTCTATGATGTCTTCTGAGATTTCGTAGCCTCTGTGGATTGGCATGTCATGCATAATCAGCGCATCACTGTTCCCCTTCAGCAGCATCTTGTTGACTTGGTAGGGCAGCATCAGCTTGACTCTTTTCTCCTTCTCCTTCTTGAACTGGGAATCCAAGAAAAACTCCATATCCACCCACGTATCCGTATACACCACGTCGCAGTCCTCCACAGCCGCCTTAACGTCCAACGATTTTTCGTACAAGCCCGTAGATTTCGCCGCTTCTAATATCTCAGTATCCACGGAAGCCTCATTCACAACAGGAGTAACAGTCACAATCTTCACCCCAGCCTTAGTGCAGCCCTCAATCAGCGAATTACAGATATTATTGTGAACTCCAATGTACGCAAGCTTAAGCCCCATCAACCGTCCCTTCTTTTCTTTGATGGTCACCAGGTCGGCGACTATCTGGCAAGGATGATACTTCTCGTCACATCCATTAATCATCGGAACCGTGGAAGCCTCAGCCATAGCCACCAAATCACTGTTCCTGAGCACACGAGCCATGATGCCATCAACGTAACCAGAAATAGACCGCATCTCATCCCTCAAATCTGCCAGTACAAGGTTTGTTGTTAGCCAATCCATGTAGATGGAGTGCCCCCCAAGCTGAGTCATAGCAACCTCAAAAGAGAGCCTCGTCCGAGTAGAAGTCTTCTGGAAGATCATAGCCAAAGACTTGCCCTCCAAACAGAACTCGTAATCCGCTGGACTCTTCTTGATTTCCAGCGAACAGTTAATCAGGTCCACAACCTCTTTCCTAGACCAATCCCTAAGAGTAAGCAGATGCACAAGCGACCTCTCCATCACATACGCAGATACTTCTTCACATCAGACCGTTATATAAATTACCAAAAAAGACAACCCAAACCCGCATATTAGGAGACTAATAGAGGTACATTGTTGATAACAGTATTTTTTCAGAAAAACCAAGCAACTACATCCATAATATGCTAAACCCCAAGTTCAGGACCGCAAGAATCATGATGAGAGCAATCATCCTGTTGATTTCGTTGGTGGCTCCCATGACGTCACCGGTTACGCTCCCCAAAGTCCTGTTAGAATGAATTGTCAAAACAGCAACTGCAACCCCCATCGCAACAAGAACAAAAACAAAACAGACGCCAACCAAAAGCAAACCCACAACCGCACACAACAACAAAGACGCCAATACCTCAAGATGCTTCTTCTCCATCGACTCAACCACATAATATCCCGAGCCCTTGTAGCTCGGCTTCTTTCCAAAATATGCAGTCAAAACCATGCTCTCCTTAGCCACAACCTCGGCAACAATCGCCACCTTCAGAAGATCCAAACCACTAAAACTTCCAAAAGCCAAACCTGTCAAAACAAGAACAATAACCCCAGATGCCACAGCAGCCGCACCAGTATACATGTCATGCATAACCTCCAGCCTCCGCTTAGTATCGCCCCTAGCCATAGCAGCATCACTAAAATCCAGCAACCCATCCAGATGATGAAAACCCGTCAAAAACTCAACAACAACCAAAACAAGAAAGCCGCAAATCAGGTCTGGCAAAAAATAGTTAGACACAAAACCTACGCCACCGGCAACCGCCCCAATCACCAACCCCACAATGGGACACAAAAAAAAGTACTTAGACAGCGCCTCCATCGACTCCATTCCAATGGGCAAAATCGTCAAGAAACCAAACAAGCCCTTCAAGCCCTTAACAATCAACGTAAACACCACACTTGAACGCACGATGACAAGAAACCATATGTTTCAATACAGTCTTTTAAGCTTGCCCAACAAAAAATATCCAGAAAATGTCTTTTGATAATGTTTCGACAAAAAGCTTATACGCACGTCTAGCCATAAAGCCCTCAGTTATTCAATAAAAAGGAAGGAATCTTAATGTCTTGGTTAAAATCCATGATGGAAAAAGAACCGCCTGAACCAACAAACCCAATTGGAATCATTGTAATCGGCACCCTCGACCCAGACGTACACTTAACACCCAAAGAAATGGTCAGAAAATC
>Ga0307424_1000925_pt1 | contig 15658 bp, 13 predicted proteins | sample SalMarWE160320MG_FD_202157 | JGI IMG/M metagenome (GOLD analysis project Ga0307424, IMG submission 202157) | Salt marsh sediment microbial communities from the Plum Island Ecosystem LTER, Massachusetts, United States - WE1603-20 | ecosystem: Environmental > Aquatic > Marine > Intertidal zone >... | reverse complement strand
AATCGGCAGACATGGGACGCAACGCCTACAACTTCGAACGCAACTGGCTCAACGCGACAAATCATACGCACGGAAAGCTATACACAAGGTAAGCGGCGACCGTAATGCACAGAGCTCGTCATCCACAAGAGTCTCTGCGCTGCGAGCGGACGACGTCCGCTTGAGCCCCCTCGCCTGTTGCACAAACGAAAAGAGCCGCCCGGATGGGCGGCCCTCACGAGACTCTTTGGACTTGACTGTGGCCGTTGCGGCTCAGCCCCCGATCCGAGCGGTACCGGAGTGGCCGTCATTGCGCACCCAGTGCACGGTCGCGCCCTGGCGGGTCAGCTTGTAGCAATACTGCTTGCTGTTCATCCAGCTCGACCACTTCTGGCAGAGCTGATCGTCGGCGACCCACCACTTGCCGGAATCCGAAGCGCCGTCGCCGCGCGAGAAGCTCGCCGCAACGGTTCCCATCTTGCCCTTCATGCGTCCGTTCGGGGCATACTGGATGGGCAGCTCAAAGCCCGAGATATTGAGGTAGACGGTCTTGCCGCTGATTGCTTGCCGCAACTCATCGCCGGCGAGCTTGGTCGGCTCGCTGCTGAGGGCTGCGGTTGCCGGCAGGACGAGGCCCGCGGCTAGAAGGAGTGCTCCGATCTTCATCGCTTCCCCATTTTGTCTTGGAACTGACATGTGGGGGATACCGCCCTGCAAACTTGGTCAATTTGGGGCTAAGCAAGGGGGATTGCGTGACAATGTTAAGAGACTTGGGAAACGCCCCATTAACCCTTGGCGGCCGCTTTCTTCTTGGCTTTTTGGGTCCGCGCCCGGCGGCGGCGCAGCGCCAGCACGTTGATCACCTCCACCGCGGCCGAGAAGGCCATGGCGAAGTAGATGTAGCCGCGCGGAATGTGGAAGTGGAAGGCGTCGGCCACCAAAGCGGCGCCGATGAGCAACAGGAACGACAGCGCCAGCATCTTGGTCGTCGGGTGGCGCTCGATGAAGGCAGCCACGGGGCCTGACGCGAGATACATGACGGCGATGGCCACGGCCACGGCAGCAATCATGACCTCGATGTGGTCTGCCATGCCCACGGCCGTGATGATCGAATCGACGGAGAAGACGAGGTCGATAATGGCGATCTGAACGATGGCTGCAGCCAGCGATTGCACTAGGGGGCTGGTGCCGTTTTCCTCGTCTTCGCCTTCGATGTCGTCGTGGATCTCGCGGGTGCCCTTGACCAGAAGGAACAGGCCACCGGCGAGGAGAATAAGATCGCGCCAGGAGAAGGCGTAAGCGCCGACACTGAAGATCGGCGTGGTCATGTGGATGAACCACGCGATGAAGGCCAGCATGATCACGCGGAACACGAGGGCGAGCGATAGCCCTACCCGCCGCGCCATGAGCTGCTGCCCCGGCGGCATCTTCGACACCATGACCGAGATGAAGACGACGTTGTCGATGCCGAGCACGATCTCCATCGCGCTCAAGGCTAGGAAGCTGGCCCAGACATGGGGGTCGGTGAGGAAGTCGATGATGGTTTCCACTGCGCCTTTTCCGACCCGTCTCGGTTTAGCCCGGAGCTATTAGCTTAGTGTCGCAAGCCGGTCTATCGCCAGATGCCTCACCACGCGCGGCGAAGCGAGCGGCTCAAGCCTACGGCGGCGAAATAGGCCGCCACTGCGAGCAGCGTAATCTGTACCCATCGCGCCGACGGGAACGGATTGGCGACCGCGATGGCGGAAACGACCATCCAGGCGAGCGTGACGAGCCCTGTCAGAATACGCAGCCGGACCACGCGGAACGGGTGCACGTAGAGGATGGGTACGAAGGTCAGCAGCACGAGCCCGCCGACCACGGCGAGCGCGACCATGGGCGGCAGGCCGAGCACAAACAGATAGAGCAGGACGATGTTCCAGACGGCCGGGAAGCCGACGAAGAACCCCTCCTCCGTCTTGCTGTTGACATCGGAGACATGGAACAGACCGGACAGAAGGATGGCGATCGCCGCGGGTAGCTGGAAGGCCTCCGGCAGCAGATTCGTCTCAGTGAGCACGAAGGCCGGAATCGCGACATAGGTAAGATAGTCGATGATGAGATCGAGCCGCTCGCCACTGAAGCGCGGCAGAACGGCCTTGACGTCGAAGAGACGCGCCAATGGTCCGTCAACGGCGTCGACGATGAGCGCGATGCCGAGCCAGACGAACATCATTTGCCAGTCGGCGTGGTGGGCGGCTTGCAGCGCAAGAAGCGCGAGCACGGCGCCGACGGCCGTGAGGATGTGGATCGAGGCGGCTCTCAGACGACCGCTCATGGGCAGACTCCGCATGCTAGCACCGGCCTAGAACCGGCGCTCGACCCTTCCCAATACGGTGACGTCGCTGTCGGCATCGAATGTCATCAGCCTCTGCTGCAGCTCCAATTGCTGCTGGTCTTGGCCATAGAGCAAGTCCAGACCGAAATCGAGCTTAGGCATTAGGGTATAGCCGAAGATTTGAATGCCTCCGCCTTCTGTGGGGCGGTCCTTGACCGAAGGCGGCGTCCCGAGTGCAAGCGCCGGCGGCGTGACGTCGGGTTTGGCGTCTTGTGCGGGCGAAGGCGGTGGGACGGGGATCTCTTGGAAAGCAACAGCGGGCACGGCTGCGCCGAGGGTTAGCGCGAATGCGAGTGCGGCTTTGGTACGTGACCTCCGCATGGGTCCTCTGTCTCAGCCCCACCATGGCCGGCCGGTTGGAGCGCTACAACCCTGTCAGCGGCATGGTTAACGCATCGTTAAGATAGGAAAACTGTGTCTACTTTCAGTCCCTTGCGGTGACATAGGCCCTGCGGGGCGTAATCCGACTCAAGTCTCTCCGCTTCCAGAAAAAATGCCGCCGCCCGGGACAGGGCGGCGGCAGTCAGGCGAAAGGGGACTTTGTTCTTTCGTTTGGACTTCGGTGATTACCAGTCGACCTGGGCACGCATGCCAAAGCCGGTGACATCGGCACCATTATTCTTGTTGTAGCCCAGACCCGAACCGGTTGCGGCGTTGTTGCCACCGCCGATATGCGACTGCGTCACGTTGAACTTAAGGGCGGTGTAATCGGTCAGCCACCAGTTCAGGCCGATGAGCCAGGTGTCCTGCGTGCCGCACTCCGTACAAGCGGAGATTCGCGACGCGTCGGAGCTGAGGTCCAGGCTGTCGTAGCGACCGGCGATCTGCCAGGCACCCCAGCCACCGCTGCCGCCGAAGACGGGGTGCTTCACCTTGACCCGTCCGAACTCACCCGCATCGGCTTTGTAGTTCCGCATCTCGCCGGTCAGGAAGTAGCTCGCGTCAACATACCAGCCATTATAGGTGGGATTCACGTTGGCAACAGAAGCCGGAAGATTCGCCTGGAGCTGCGCGTACTCGCCCTGCACTGAGAAGGACTTGTACACGAAGGCGCCTTCGAGGACGAACAGGTCATCAGATTCGGCAAGGTGGCCCGTATTGATAAAGCGGTCTGCGAGATGCAGATCCGCAGCGTGGGCCCGATAGCGGAACAGATCCGCCGAGCCACCGCGCTCTGTGCCAGCGTCGCGATGACGATAGCTGGCGCCCAAGTGGACGACCGTGGTGTCGTTGTTGATTGGTGCGACAGTGCCGCGAACTGACGCCGTCGTGTAGTCGGTGGAGAAAGCGCTCTGATCACCAGTCTCGGCGCCGTAGTAGCCCGTCTGGACCGACCAGTGGTGGTCACCCGCATAAATGCCCGCGCCGATCTGGCGTTCATGAATGAACGCATCGACGAAGGAGGCCCGCTCCATGAAGGTGATGAAGCGCGAGCTGGTCATCTCATCCAAGGAGTTGGCCACATGGAACTGACCGAGCAGGATCTCCGACTTCTTCCAGGGCGCCCAGTTGGCGTAGGCCACATAGGCGTCTTTGACGGACGACCCGTTGCCCGCGAAGTCCATCTCGAACTTATACTTCCAGTCGTAGTAGACCGTACCTTCGACGCCGATGCGGGCCCGGCGCAATTCGACGGCGCTGATGTCGTCGGCGCCGGTGACGGACTTATCCTGATTGATACCATTGTAGTCCGTCATGATACGGCCGCGGACCTTGAACTTGAACTTGCCGTCAGTGCTGGACAGCTCCGGCGCGCCCTTCCACTTGACCTTGAGGTCGAGGCCCGAGCCATGGCTGCTTTTTGCCGAGGCGGCGTCGTGCTTTGCCTCGTTCACTTGCCGCTGCAGCTCTCTCATCTGAGCCTGCATGGCCCTCATTTGGGCCTCGAGCGCGGCTGTGTCCGCCGCTTTCGCTGCGGTGCCCCCAGACGCGAGAATGCCGATCGCACTCACGCCAGCGAGCAAATAGACGCTAGCTTTCTTAAGTCCCCCAATCATGACCCCTCTCCACTCTGTTAACGTTGCCTGTTTTGCTAGTTCGTTCAGTTCGTTAGGAGAATTCTTTGTCTCCTGTAGTAAATCGTTCTGCCGCGTCCCCACGGCCGACCCATACGGTTCTATTTCCTGGGCAATGACGCGCTTGTGACAGTCGGACGACGGTGGGGATTTGGTGAGCCACTGTTGCTGTTCGGCCACGGCACGCTGAGATTGTAGATGGACTGGGCCTCCCTTCGTGACGTCTTTGTTTCACTCTAGGCCTCGGAGAACGCACAGAAAATCCGGCGCTGATGCTCGTCCCCTGGATTCTCGCGAGGCGCGATCCGGCGTTCCCGCTGCCTGCAGCATGGCCCGGGCGACGCGCGGGGGCCCTTTTGGGTCCCCCGGGGATTCTCAGTGAGACCCGATGACGGTGAAGCCGTTTTCCTCGAATCGGGGCGCCGCCTCGGGCGAGCGCAGATAGTCGAGAAAGCCGTCCGTCGCTGGCGCTTCCGACCGCACGAGCTTGGCGACGGGGTAGACGATCGGTGGATGGCTGTCCTCCGGGAACACGCCCACCACCCTCACATTGGGGTCAGCCTTGGCATCGCTCGCATAGACGATCCCGAGGGGAGCCTCGCCGCGGGAAACCAGGCGCAGCGCTGCCCGGACATTCTCCGATTGCGCCAGCTTGGCCTTGACTTGGGCCCACACGCCGAGGCTCTGCAGCGCCGCCTTGCCGTACTTGCCGGCGGGCACCGCATCGACGCCGGCGATGGCCAGCCGCCCGCCGCCAAGCAGCTCGGCCAACGCAAAGCCAGGTTTGATCGTCGTGGTGATCTCGGAGTCCTTTGGCGCGATCAAGACAAGCTGGTTGGCGAGAAGATTGAAGCGGGTCTTCGGATCGATCAGATGTCGCTCGCCGACATAGTCCATCCAGGCAAGATCGGCGGAGATGAAGACATCGGCCTCTGCCCCCTGCTCGATCTGCTTCGCGAGCGCCGACGTGGCCGCATAGGAAATCACGGCCTCGTGGCCGGTCTTTTGCGCCCAATCGCCCGCGACCGCATCGAGGGCGTTCTTCAGGCTCGCCGCGGCGAACACGGTCGGTCCCTTGTCCCCGGCCCAGAGTTGCTGAGGGCTTGCGGCCAAAAGCACCACCAACAAGACTCCCGACCAAATTCTTGACGTGAATTTCACTGCATTGTCCCCCTGCAGTTGTCAGTTGTGATCTCCACCCGACGCTCGAGCCATTCGTCCCCTACGCGTCATTCATGATGTGGCCGATGCGCGCGAACTCTTCGCGGATGGCCGCGTTCGAGCGCTCGTCGGCGCGCCGATAGGCCTCCGCCACGGCGCGGCCGAACGCCGTCACCTGGGCGCCGCCGCCACCTGCGCCGCCGGGCGAGGTGGTCACGAGGGTGCGGCCAAACATTTCATTGAGTGCGCTGACGAGAAGCCACGCGCGGCGGTACGACATCCCCATTTCGCGGCCAGCGGCCGAGATCGAGCCCGTCCGATCGATGGCTTCGAGCAACTCGACCTTGCCCGGGCCAAGCACGAGGCCTGGCCTCACCATGATGCGCAAGCGCGGAAACGGCCGCTCCGCGCGTGGCGTGGCGCTCCCCCTCTTGGCGCCCTGCCCCTTTGCTCCCTTCGCCTTTGCGCGGCTCTTGCCGGCTGTCGACGTCATGGCGAACTGTTGATCGCTATATCTATTCAGATATAGCGAATTGCGGCAGCTGGCATCGATGAAATTCATGGCATGTTGTTCCGCTGTATTCAGTGAAACATAGCGCGTTCTTTTCGCGTGCACGTTGGGGCCCGGCGTCGCAACCAGTCTTGCGGCACTGGCTCCGCCTGTTCTGGCTGCCTCCAGACACGCTTGAGCCGCCAAACAGGTTGCCTATCGCGTTGAGGCGAGAGACATTTCCCTCTCGAAGATCGATCAAGGGATGCGCGTGTTGAACGAGCCGCTCGCCGTGAAAACCTGTGACGTTGCCGTGGTTGGCGCAGGCCCTACGGGGATCGCAGCGGCGCTTGCGCTCGCTCATGTGGGGGCCGACGTCACTCTGATCGGGCCGGCACCGCCCAAGGCTAAGGCGGCGCGCCCCGAGACAAGGACTGCTGCGCTCCTCACGAGCTCGGTAGATTTCTTGAAGCGTCTGAATGTGTGGGACGAGCTTGTGCCGTACGCCGCCCCGCTCAAGGTCATCCGCATCGTGGATGCGTCGCGGAGCTTGCTGCGCTCACCGGACATCGCATTCGAGGCGCGCGAGCTCGGACTTTTCGCATTCGGCTATAACATCTCCAACACGGTGCTCACCGAGGCTCTCTATGCCCGTGCGGAGGCCGTCTTACCTAAGATCATTCCGGCGAGCGTCGAGCAGATTACGCTTGCGGACCGCGAAGCGCATTTGACGCTGAGCGGGGGGCACTCGCTCACGGCCCGGCTCGTGGCCGGCGCCGACGGGCGGCGATCGGTGTGCCGTGAAGCCGCAGGCATCGAGATCGATGAATGGCGCTACGACCAAGGCGCCATCGCCACGAGCTTCCACCATACGCGTCCTCACAATGGCATCTCGACTGAACTGCACAAGGAACGCGGCTCCATCACCGCGGTGCCGATGCCGGAGCCGTGTCAGTCGGCTTTGATTTGGATCGGCACTGCCACCGAGATCGATGCGTTGATGGCGGTGGACGACGGCGAGTTCGCCGCCAGACTCCAGGACCGGCTCGGCGACACACTCGGCAAGATCTCCGATGTCGGCCCACGCGCGGCATTCCCGGTCGGAGGTCTCACCGCCAAGACGCTTGGTGCCAATCGCACCGCGCTTATCGGCGAGGCGGCGCACATTATGCCCCCGCTCGGAGCGCAAGGGCTCAACCTGGGTTTGCGTGACGCCGCGGCGCTTGCCGATTGCGTGGCCGGGGCACTCCGCCGCGGACACGATCCCGGGGGCCAAGCGGTGCTCTCCGCTTACGACCGCGCCCGCCATTTCGACGTGCGTGCGCGCGCGGTGGGCGTCGATCTTCTGAACCGTTCGCTGCTCACGAGCCTGTTGCCCGTGCAAGCGGCGCGCGGCCTCGTTCTCGCCGGGCTGAACGCGTTTGCGCCGTTGCGGCGCCTCGTCATGCGCGCCGGCCTCGCCCCGGCGGCCGAGCTTCCGAGCCTCATGCGGCCCACGCCCGAAAGTTCCCACTTGCGCGCTTGACGCCTCACCTCAGTTTGGCCATGAGGATGGGCTGCTCAAGCGGCTGCGCCAGCCAAAAAAGCCATAAGAAGGAAGCCTCTGTGGCCAACAGCTTCAACCTGCCTTTCGCCCTCGATCTGCGCTATCGGCTCGAATATGCGGGCTTGCGCTTCCTGATCGGCATCGTGCGCCTCTTCCCGCTCGATATGGCATGCGACATCTCGGCGTTCTTTTGGCGCGTGCTCGGCAAGCGCAACCGGCGGCACAAGCGAGCGCTCAGCAATCTCGAGCGAGCCTTCCCCGAGAAGACGCCAGAGGAGCGCGAGCGGATCGCGCTCGCGGCGTGGGACAATCTCGGCCGCGTCATGGTCGAGACCATGAATATCGACAAGATCCTGAAGGATCCGGGGCGCCTCCACGTGACCAACGGCCACTGGATCAGCCGCTACAAGGACAAGATGGGGCCGGCCCTCATCGTCACCATGCATATGGGCAATTGGGAGATCGGCATGTGGCCGGTCACCTTGGCTGGCGTGAAGCCGGCGGGCGTCTACCGCCAGGTGAAGAACCCTTATGTCGACCGCTATCTGCGCGCTCAGCGGGAGGCCCTCTATCCCGGTGGCTTGTTTGGCCGCGGCCGCACGGCCGGGCAGGACGAGACGCAGAAGACCGCGCGCCTCATCATGGACTATGTGCGCCAAGGCGGCCGGCTCGGCTTCATCTCCGACCTTTACGACGCCAACGGTATCGAAGTGCCGTTCTTCGGCCATCCCGCCAAGAGCATGCCCATTGCCGCCATGATCGCACGGCGAGTCGGTGCGCGTATCTGGATCGGCCGTTGCGTGCGCATCGGCAACCGCGCCTGTTTCGACGTCAACGTCAACGAGCTCAGAATTCCACGCACCAACAACCAGGCTGAAGACATCCGCTCCATCACTGCGGCGATCCAACGCTATTTCGAGGCGTGGATTCGCGAGCAGCCCGAGCAGTTCATGTGGTCAAACCGCCGCTGGTCGTAAGGTCCAGCGTTAACTGCGTTGACAGCCTTCCCGGGCCGCGATCTTATCCTCACAAAGACTCGGGGATAGGGTGTCGGTACAATGTCTACTATCCGCAATGCTAGATTTCAGATCGGCCAGGTGGTGCGCCACCGGCTTTATCCGTTTCGCGGCGTCATCTTCGACGTGGATCCAAGCTTCTCCAATACCGAGGAGTGGTATGCATCCATTCCGCAGGATGTCAGGCCGCCGAAAGATCAGCCGTACTACCATCTGCTCGCCGAGAATGCGGATACCGAGTACGTCGCCTATGTATCGGAGCAGAACCTCGTCCCCGATCCGTCCGATGAGCCCTTGCGCCATCCGCAAGTGCCGGAGCTGTTCGAGGACTTGAGGGACGGCGTGTTCCGCTTTCGCTTCCTGCAAGAACACTAAGCGCGTATCGAGACAATCGCCGAATAGCGAAAGGCCGCCCCGGTGACCCGGCGCGGCCTTTTTGGTCTCATGCACGCTTTGGCTGCTACCGCGTGGCGGGCGCCTTCTGCTGCGCTGTGGCATTGGCCGGCGCTTGCGGAGCGCCTTGCGCCGCTTGGTTCTGCTGCGCCTGCCTCGCCTTGGCGGCGAGCTCCTGCTGGCGCTTGCGGAACACCTCCATCAGCTTGCGGCGCTGCGCCTCATACACTGCGTTGTCCACCGGCGGGCCGTCATATGCCTTGCTGAAGCCGGTCAGCGGCACCGGGAAGCCCATGGTCTTCTTCTGGATGTTCATGGCGGCCACGACCATCTGCTTGCCCGCGCGCATCTTCTTGTAGAGATCGTCGGTCAGCTCCATCTGCACCTGACAGCTCGTCGGGAAACAGATCGAGTATTGCAGCTGGATCGGCTTCTCCTGGTCGATGCGAATCTGCACCCCCGCGGGGATGACGAGCGCGTAAGCCGTAGGGACCCGGATCAGGAGTTGCTGCTTGTCCTCGCCTTCGGCCTTGCGCACGGCGGCGGCGATGAGAACCATGCCGGTGTTCGGCTCAAGCCCCTCATGGTTGATCAGGCAAATTTGCTTGTCGCCGGTCTGCTTGTTCTTCATGCAAAGCTTGACCCAGGCATCCTCAGCCCCGGCTTCCGGTGTCGCGGCTGGCGGAGCGGATGTTTTCGGCGCGGCCGAAGACTTAGGCTGGGCCTGTTGAGCGCTGGCTGCAGACGCCACAAGAGCTAGTGCCAGCGCGCATGCGCCCGCACCCAATGCCCAGCGCGCAGTGCTGCGGCCAAAGCTGTTCCATCGATCCTTGGACCCGATCATCAATCGACCTTTCCTCTTATTTTTGCGGGCTGGCTCAGGCCTGCCAGATGTGCCCCGTTGCCCGCTCCCTCGTACTAGGGTCAATACCCGAAATGCGGCGTAGACGTGGCTGTTCATGCTCGACCGCGGGACTTTCTTGGCCGCGCTCTCCAGAGTTGTAACCTTTTTCGTAGGGGTGGAGATAGCGGCGTCGGATTGTCTTGCCAGGGATGCTACCCTTACCCCTATGGTGCAATTTGAGGGCATCTATAGCCATGCCGGGTCGTGGTTGAAAGCCCCATTTTTTATCCTGATCCTGGGGCTTCTACTGTTTCCCGGGAGTGGCCAGGCTGAGCCTGCGCCCGGGCTTGCCATGCATGGCAAGCCACACGAAGGGGCCGATTTTAGCCATTTTCCCTACGTCAATCCGGATGCGCGGAAAGGTGGCCGGGCGACCTTCGCCGTACAAGGGACCTTCGACAGCTTGAATCCCTTCATCATCAAAGGCGTCTCCGCCGACGGTCTCCGCGACTATGTATATGAGAGCCTTCTGGCCCGTGCTTACGACGAGCCCTTTACCCTTTATGGCCTGATCGCCGAGGCGGTGGAAACGCCGCCCGACCGCTCTTGGGTCGAGTTCACTCTCAACCCGAACGCCACCTTCTCCGACGGCACGCCCATCACCGTGGACGACGTGATCTTTTCGCACACGGTCTTGCGCGATCATGGGCGGCCGAACCACCGCTCCTACTACAAGAAGGTCACCAAGGTGGAGAAGACGGGCCCGCGAAAAGTCCGCTTCACCTTCGACGGCTCGGGCGATCGCGAGATGCCCCTGATCATGGGGCTGATGCCGGTGCTGCCGCACCACCTGTTCACCGCCGACACCTTCGAGAAGACGACGCTCAAGCCGCCCATCGGCAGCGGTCCCTACGTCATCAACAAGGTCGATCCCGGCAAGAGCATCACCTACAAGCGCGACCCGAACTATTGGGGGCGCGATCTTCCCGTCAATCGCGGGCGCTACAATTTCGACGAGATCCGCTTCGACTATTATCGCGACGCCGGAGCCATGTTCGAGGCGTTCAAGTCGGGGCTGGTCACATTTCGCGACGAGAATGACCCAACCCGCTGGACGGAAGGCTACGACTTCCCGGCGCTGCGCGACGGCCGCGTTGTCAAAGAGGCGCTGCCTCTGGAGACCCCTGCCGGCATGGCCGCGCTTGTATTCAACACGCGCCGGCCACCGTTCGCCGATCCGCGCGTGCGCCAGGCGCTTATCAAGCTGTTCGATTTCGAATGGGTGAACCGCACGCTCTATCACGGCCAATATGCGCGCACGGAGAGCTATTTCGCGCGCTCGGAGCTCTCGTCCCATGGCCGGCCCGCCGACGCCACAGAGCGTAAACTGCTCAGGCCCTACCCGGGCGCGGTCAAGCCCGAGATCATGGACGGCAGCTTCTCGTTTCCAGTGAGCGACGGGACGGGCGAGAACCGTGAGGGCCGCATCGAGGCACTCAAGCTCCTCGAGGCCGCTGGCTACGTGCTGAAGGACGGCGTCCTCGTAAACGCGGCGACGGGAGAGCCTTTCACCTTCGAGATTCTCGCCGCCACGCGCGCACAGGAGCGGCTTCTCCTTACCTATGCGCGGGCCTTGAAACAGGTGGGAATCGACGCTCGAATCCGGCAGGTTGATTCGGCTCAATATCAGCGGCGCAAGCAGACCTACGACTTCGACATGATCCAATATTTTTGGCCTGTATCACTCTCGCCGGGAAACGAGCAGTCGTTCCGTTGGGGGAGCAATGCGGCCAAGACCGAGGGCTCGTTCAACTATCCTGGGGTCGAGAACGCGGCTGTCGACGCCATGATCGCAGCGCTCCTTAAGGCGAAAAATCGCGACGACTTCGTCTCGGCGACGCGCGCGCTCGACCGTGTGCTCCTGTCTGGCGACTATGTGGTGCCGCTGTTCCATCTGCCGCGGCAGTGGGTCGCCTATTGGCGGGATCTCAAGAGGCCCGAGAAAACTCCGCTCTACGGCTATCAGATCGACACATGGTGGCTCGAGCCTGCGGTCCAGGCCGAGGACGGCCGGCACGCCGTCAATCCGTGATCTTGCGCGCATGAGCACGCTCCCCGCCCCCGCCAGCGAACCCGAGGAGGACAGCGGCCCGATCACGGCCGAGGGGCTGTTGCGGCGCCGTGCGCGGCAGAAGGCGAACGCTGTGGCGCTGGTCGATCCGCCGAACCGGCACCTGCTTGGGCACACACGCTCGCGCACTCTCACTTACACGCATGCCGACAAGGCGGTGGATGCGCTGGCCGGCTTCTTCATCGAGCTCGGCCTCAATCCCGGCGACCGCGTCGTCGTGCAGCTCCCCAATTTCATCGAGGCGCCGCTCACCCTGCTCGCGGCGTGGCGCGCCGGGCTGGTGGTCGCGGCAGTGCCCATGCTGTGGCGCGCTCACGAGATCGCGAAGGTGTGCGACGCAGTCGAGCCCAAGGCTCTTATTGGCGTCTCGCAGTTTGCCGATGACTTGCCGGCAGAACGCTTGCGCGACATCGCCGCCACGCGTCTTTCGGTCCGCTTCGTGCTGGGCTTCGGCCGCGACCTGCCCGACGGCGTCGCCTCGTTGGATGCGGCCATGGGCGCAGGCCGCTACGACCACGACATCATGGCGCAGCGCGTGCCGTCAGGCCCGTCGCTCATCACGTTCACCGCGCGCGCCGGCGAGCCGCTGGTTCCCCTGTTCCGCCATGAGGACGAGATCCTGGCGCAAGGCGCGATGGCCGTGCTGTCGCTGTCGCTCGACCGCAGCGACGTGATCCTCAACGCCTATCCGTGCACGGGGCCGGTCGGCTTAGGGCTCGGGCTCGCGCCGTGGCTCATTAGTGGCGCCGCGCTCGTGCAACATCACCCCTTCGATTACGGCATGTTCGTGCAACAGATGCTTACCTCAGGCGCGACGGTGACAGCCCTGCCGGGCGCCATTCTCGATGAGCTTGCCAAAGACGGTGTTTTGAAGGATCAGCAGAGCCAGCTCCGGCGCATGGGCTGCGTATGGTCTGCCCCGGAACTTGCGGACGGCACGGCGGAGCCTGAAGATGCTAGCTGGTCTGTGTTCGATCTCTATCCGCTCGGCGATCTCGCCAGTCTTTTGCTTCGGCCCGGATCCGAAGCCGACCGTGCGACTTTACCGCTCGGCGCCATTGATCTCGGCGAAGACGGCGGCGGGGCGGTCTTCCTCGAGACGCGGCTCGGACGTGACGGCGGCGAGCTTCTGATCCGCGGGCCGGTGGTGCCGCAAGGCTCCGCGAATGGCCCGGCGGCCCGCGATAGCGACAGCTTCGTTGCCACCGGGCTTTGCGGGCGGGCGGAAGGTGAGAGGTTGCGCGTCGTACGTGATCCCGAACTCATCTACCACGGCGGCTTCACCATTGCCGTCTCCGAGCTCGACGGGCTCTACCAGGCGTACCCAGGGTTCCTCGATGCGGCGTGCTTCGTGTTGCCCGACCCCGTAGTGGGCGACCGCCTCTTCGGCGCCGTGGCCCCCTCACCCAACGCGCCGGTATCGCTCGAAGCGCTACACCGCTTCCTCATGGAGCGCGGCGTGGCTCCTTACAAATTTCCCGATAAGCTGCTCGTGGTGAAAGACATTCCCCGCGACCGGCACGGCCGCATCCTCCGCGAGGAGCTCTTACAGCAGGTCTAGGCCGCTTCCTTCACGGCGCCGGCGATCTTGGCGAGGCGTTTCAGAAGCTCGCGCGGGCCGGCAAGCCGATCCTCTGGGTTCGGCCAATTGGCATAGAAGATCAGACGGTGGTCCGGCTGGAGCTTCACCTGCTTGCCCGCCTCGCGGAGGAAGTCGATAAGGCCTTCCGGGTTGGCAAAGGAGTTGTTGCGGAAGGCGATCACGGCGCCCTTCGGTCCGGCGTCGATCTGCTCGATGCCCGCCTGACGGCACAGCCCCTTGATCTCCACCACGTCGAGGAGATGGCGCACCTCCTCGGGCAGCGGCCCGAAGCGGTCGATCAGTTCCGCCGCGAAAGCCTCGATGGCGTCCGTGCTCTCCACGCCTGACAGACGCCGGTAAAGCCCGAGGCGCACTTGCAGGTCGGGCACATACTCGTCGGGGATAAGCACCGAGGTGCCGAGATTGATGCGCGGACTCCATTGATCCTCGATCATGGCCCCTTCCCCGCCCTTCAACGCGGCGATCGCCTCTTCCAGCATGGATTGGTAGAGCTCGAAGCCCACCTCGCGGATATGGCCGGACTGCTCCTCGCCGAGCAGATTGCCGGCGCCTCTGATGTCGAGGTCGTGGCTCGCGAGGATGAAGCCGGCGCCGAGCGTGTCCAGCGACTGAAGGACTTTGAGCCGCTTCTCGGCGGCGGGCGTGATGCGCATATCCGCGGGGATGGTGAAATAGGCGTAGGCGCGGATCTTGGAGCGGCCGACGCGGCCCCTGAGCTGATAGAGCTGCGCTAGGCCGAACATGTCTGAACGGTAGACGATGAGCGTGTTCGCAGAGGGGATGTCGAGGCCGCTTTCCACGATGGTGGTGGACAACAGCACGTCGTATTGCCGGTCGTAGAAGGCGTTCATCACCTGATCGAGTTCGCTCGATGGCATCTGTCCGTGAGCGCGTGCAACCTTCAGCTCCGGCGCGTGCTCTTGCAGAAATGCCGCCGCGTCGTCGAGGTCTGAGATGCGCGGCACCACAAAGAAGGTCTGGCCGCCGCGGAAGCGCTCGCGCAGAAGCGCCTCGCGCAAGGTCATAGGATCGAACGGCGTCACATAGGTCCGGACCGCCAGACGATCGACGGGCGGGGTGGAGATCAGCGACATCTCGCGCACGCCAGAGAGCGCAAGCTGAAGCGTGCGCGGAATGGGCGTCGCCGTGAGCGTGAGCACGTGCACGTCTTCACGAAGCTGCTTCAACCGCTCCTTGTGCTTCACGCCGAAATGCTGCTCCTCGTCCACGATCAGAAGTCCCAGATCGGCGAACTCGATAGTCTTGCCGAGCAGCGCATGGGTGCCGATGACGATATCGATGTCGCCGTCTTTGAGCCCCTTCTTGACCTCGGCGAGCTCCTTGGCGCTCACAAGCCGCGAAGCTTGCGCGATCTTCACGGGGAAGCCGCGGAAGCGCTCGGCGAAGGTGTGATAGTGCTGGCGGGCGAGCAATGTCGTGGGCACCACGACGGCGACCTGCTTGCCGGCCAGCACGGCGATCAGGCTTGCGCGCAAGGCCACCTCGGTCTTGCCGAAGCCGACGTCGCCACAAACCAGGCGATCCATGGGGCGGCCGCTGGCGAGATCCTCCAGCACGGCATTGATACTGGTGACCTGGTCCTCGGTCTCCTCGTATTGGAACCGCGCCGAGAACTCGTCATAGGTGCCGTCCGGCGGGTTGAGGATCGGGGCTTGGCGCAGCTCGCGCATCGCGGCGACCTTGATTAGCTTCTCGGCCATGTCCCGGATGCGCTGCTTCAGCTTGGCCTTGCGCGACTGCCAAGCGACGCCGCCGAGCTTGTCGAGCACGACGCCGGACTCATCCGAGCCATAGCGACTCAGGAGCTCGATGTTCTCGACCGGGAGATAGAGTTTGTCGCCGCCCTGGTAGTGCAGCTCAAGGCAATCGTGGGGCTCGCCCGCTGCCTCGATGGTGGTCAGTCCGACGAAGCGGCCGATGCCGTGGTCGGCGTGAACCACGAGATCGCCGACCGTCAGGCTCGACGCCTCGGTGAGCGCATCGCTGCCCTTCTTCACCCGGGCTTTGCGGACCAGCCGATCACCGAGAATGTCCTGCTCGCCGATCACGGCGATGCCTGGGGCCTCGAAGCCGGCCTCAATC
>Ga0307424_1000924_pt1 | contig 15676 bp, 17 predicted proteins | sample SalMarWE160320MG_FD_202157 | JGI IMG/M metagenome (GOLD analysis project Ga0307424, IMG submission 202157) | Salt marsh sediment microbial communities from the Plum Island Ecosystem LTER, Massachusetts, United States - WE1603-20 | ecosystem: Environmental > Aquatic > Marine > Intertidal zone >... | reverse complement strand
GTGAGTATAACGAATATGGGTACGGAGAAGTGTTGATATGGTTTAATTGGTTAGTTTTTGTATTAATTGGCATATCTATCGTTTTGTATTTGTATGTCATACACTTCAAAAAAGAGAAAAGCACATAGCCCGTCAGTTCGGCGGACTGGCAAAGCTGCCGCTGACTTCCACGTTACAGATAACTGCAATTAAAACGTAACAAAATGAGAATTGACCTTTAAGAGGTTAAGTTGCATTATCAGCCTGATTTTTCTATTAAAAAATAGAAAAGGAGGCCGATATGCACAAAGACCAATTACGAAATATCAATCCGAACCACCTTTACGGGTGCCATCCATTAGATCTCCGGAGCTATTTTGGAGAATCATCAATCTGTCTTATAGCTGAAAAGCCGAAAGACCCTTTTCCGCCGATTTCCCCCCGACTTCTTTTGCTGGAACATATTTTGGGCGATATTTCTCGAAGCGACCTTCCGGCAAAAGAACATTTTTCGGAATACCTGCGTCAAAAGTACCGCCGAAACTGCAAACCCAATACGCTGCGCCAGGCAGCTGGTTCTTTGATGCAGTTTCTCTCTTTTTACCGGGATAACGGCAAAAAATATCCGGAGCAGATGGAAAGAGAAGATATCGAGGCCTTTATAGAGGCATTGCAGGATCGCGGGTTAACGCCCGCCACGGTTCGCACACGGCTGTGTGGCGTGTATGCATTCATCCGCTTTATGATTGAGAAGAAGGCGGTGGGGTATGAATTGCTGGAGCGGAGAATAAAACTGAGGCTTCCGGATCGTCTGCCGCGCGCCATTGATCCCGGGGACCTGAGGCGGTTGTTGCCGGTCATCGACAAGGTCCGTGATCAAGCGTTGATATTGCTTTTGCTGAGAACCGGCATGAGAATCGGCGAGTTGTTAAATACGAAAGTGCACGACGTGGATTTGAACAACCATAGAATTTTAATCTATGAGGCGGAAAAAAACAGTGTCGGCCGGGTAGTGTATTACAGTGAAGACGCAAAAGAGGCCCTTTTGTCCTGGCTTCAAGTCAGAAATACCTTTAAGGAAAACCTTTTCTATGGTCAGAAAGATAAACCGTTATCTTATGAAGCCGCCCGGAGTATGTTCAATAAATATCTTGAAAAGGCCGGACTGCTCTACAGTGGTTATACGCTGCATTGTTTAAGACACACGTTTGCCACGGATCTTTTAAACGCAAGGATGCCGTTAGAGTGCCTGCGAGTTCTGTTGGGGCATACCAGCCTGGAGGTCACCAGGATATATGCCCGTCTCACCGATAAAACGCGCGAACAGGAATATTTTATGGCCATGGAACGCATTTTAAAAGGAGAATCCGATGCAGATGACCCATGTGATCATTAACTTCCGGCGGCATCTAAAGCGTCGCAACTTCTCGCCGCATACGGTCAAATACTACCTTAACATCATTAAGCAGTATGTGATCTGGCTGGATGTGCCGCTTGAACAGGCGACTTGTGAAAAAATAGATGATTATATCGATCATCTGCACAGAAAACGGCTGCATCCTGCGAGCATCAACCTGTATTTGGTCATTATACGGGTGTTCTACGATTATTTGAAATATGAAGAAGGGGTTGCCCTGACAAATCCGGTGAAACAAAATCGCCGCCTCCGTGTTCCCAAACCGCTGCCGCGAAGCCTGCGGGATCAGGAAGTTGAAAGACTGTTTGGTGTAATCAAAGGCAAACGGGACATCGCCATGTTCAAGTTGATGCTCAGGTGCGGCCTTCGGGTGGAGGAAGTATCCAACCTGTGCCTTGGCGACATCGATCTCAAGCGGCGCAGGATCATTGTCCAGCAGGGAAAGGGAGGAAAGGGTCGTGTGGTCTACACCAGCGATGATGCCCATGATGGGCTGGTTGCGTATCTGAAGGCCCGATCTCATTATCGGGTTAAAAAAGTCTTTTTGGTTGAAAAGGGCAGCTATAAAGGTCAGCCCATATCAATAAGGGGCATTCAGAAACGGATGGAATATTATGCAAAGAAGACCGGATTAGAGGTCTCCTGTCATCGTTTAAGACACACCATGGCCACTCAGCTCTTAAATGCCGAGGCCGAGGTGGAGACCATCCAGGATCTTCTAGGGCACAACTGGATCACGACCACTCAGCGATATTGCAGGGTGTCTAACCTGAAAGTCCAAAGGGACTACTTCAAGGCCATGAAGAACGTTCTGCAGCGCTCTCAACAGCCATCTTTTGACCAGATTTTTGATCCTGGATGATGCTTGATATCAACTATTGCTTGACATTTATAAAATTATAAGAGAGTTTAATAGAAGATAACCTATCAATAATAATAGAAAAATCAGACTTTGTTACGTTTTACTGCAATGGATCACAGGCTATTTGAAGCTTCAAAAACGAAAGATATCTCCAAGATATCAAAAGTTCTAACACGTATGGTTTTTGTGTGCTGAATTTATTGACAATTACATCATTATTGTTTATAATAATTTCAAAAAAATAGATCGAAAGGGCAAATCCGTTGAAAGGCGGGGACGCAAAGCCACGGATCTAAAGCTGAAAAGCTATGACAGCCGGGTTGCCGGAGTTAGTTATTCTAACCTTTGGGAAGGCATGCCCAAAGGTTTTTTTTGTTTTGATGGTCTTTCCATCTATTTTTATTGTTGATGTTAAAATATATATGGAAGGTTATAACAAAATCGAATTGTCTGTATAAAATTCGACTTTTTTACCGTGGGGGTAAAAAATGAAAGGTTGGATTCAATATAGGTTTATGCAAGCTGGGGAAGAGGAGGAGATTTGTTCTTTAGTCATCCGTGTTTTCAATCAATTTGTCGCTCATCAATACTCCGAACAAGATAAAAAAGCGTTTCTGAAATATGTAGAACCTAAATGTTTATCCAAACGTTTTTATGAAGATAGCTTCGTTTTGGTAGCTGCGATAAAAGAAAAAATTGTTGGGATGATTGAGCTTGTAGCAAATAGTCGTATATCTCTTTTTTTTGTAGAGGGACATCTGCAGAAAATTGGTATTGGAAGGGAACTGCTAAAAATAAGCTTTGAAATCTGCATGAAAAAAAATCCGGCGTTAACAGAAATCATCGTGAATTCGTCCCCCAACGCTTTGACCATCTACAAAAAACTGGCATTTTCTGTAGTGGAACCTGAAAAAGAAAAAAATAGTATCCGCTTTGTCGCAGTGGGACCTATGTTCTCGAATAGTTTGGACACATTGACAGCAGCATTATAATGTTTAAGCAAACGTGTTACCTGAAAAAATAGTGGTTAATCAGATCTTATACAACAAAATGATCATAAAAAGGGCTTTTAAAAAAGCTTACAGAAATCAAGGTATTCAATTTTGTTCTATTATTAATTAAAGGAAGATAATGTATAGACACAAAGCTGTTGAAACAGCCGGATATAATAGGGAATGGGATAAAACAATTGGATATCTGCTTTGGTTAGTTACGCTTGTAATAGGTTTTGCTGGATGGCACCTATGGGAATGGTATGCATTACCAATTTCAATTGGAATTGCTGTCCTCTTAAGCAACTTATATTCAATAATTGAAGCGAAACAAATACAGAACAGAGCCGATTTAAATAATGATGAGCAAGAAATCGCCTTTAGCGAGAGTGCTGTAAGAAGTCTTGACCCAATCTCTCGTCACCCCGAAGAATATCGTGTCTTTATCGACTCATTACCGGACGATGAAACAGATGAAAAAGATTATGATGACACCTTGTCACGAGCTAAAAAAATTGAAGTTTTTGGTCCAGATTTTTTTGGACGGTATTCTATATATGTTGATCCAAAATCTAATGTGGCTATTTTCCTTCCGAAGTCTAATAAAACATTACATATATTCATAGGTGATATTTTTCGAGCAAACAGGTGGATAGTGTGTGACTCAACCGGTGGAAAGGTCATAGATAAGAGTCCACCAGAAGAAGCTTATAAATGGAAAATTAATTCAAAAAATATCTGGTACAGAGGGACAGGACTACCACCAGGCAAATCTGGTTATCGGGGAGAAGTTATCTCCTTCGAAGGTTTTAATGATGAAATAAATGATGAATGGCTTGATATTAAAATAAAAGAATACATGCGGATGCTGGCTACCACATAGAATCTTAATCTGTCGACAGCCGGAGATGATTCGGCAACAAAGTGTATACGTCAAATTTTCAGACACTTTGCTATAAATAAGCACTGCTGCTCGGACTCTTTAATTAACGTAACTTTATAATTTCATTAAATAATAAATCAAAATGAATATTAAAGAACTTAGGTGGAATGGTTTTTGCTTTTATAAATATGCAGGAGGTTGTTGTGAGCGATTTTAGTATAGAATTCATTCTTATAGCAGTCTTATTATTTTTTATAATTGTTGTCCCTTTCATTGCTTATAATCCGATCCCCTTTTAAGTTGCTAAAAGCAAGCACGAAAGCTCGTCCTGCAGCTGTACTTTATATGTTTAATAAGAATTCCATTTTTTAGAAAGAGTGGTAGAGGTAAAAGGCCTGATTTTTCTTTTTATTGATGTATGATTCATAGACATCCTATTCAATTTCTTGGGTGAAAAAGGATGGCTATGAGTCCGTATTTTACAAAACCTGAGTTATACTTGATTTGGCAGTATCGTAAGGCGTGGCACTTAACGGTTTAACATTTAGAAGCCGACATCAAAACCAATCGAATCCTTTATAGATTTCCAAAGATAATACAAATCTATTCTTCATCCTCCGGATAAAACTCAAAGCTTGTTGTTGAGTTTTTGGCTAAGAATTTTAGAAGGTTGACTTCCTCTACTTCTTCTATATTAAATGTTAGACGATAATTATTTTCATTTACTACGGTATCTCTTAAATTAGGACTTTGATGAATTAAGATGGCAGCAATTTTTTCAGCTTCTTGTGGATTCTCAGCCTTTACAAATTTCGTGGCATAAAACCCAAACTTTCTAAATTCACCATCAAGATTGAGGAGCAAATTCTCCCCATGGAGTTTAACCCTGAATCTTTTCATTAATTCTCTTTTCTGGCTAATAAGGACTTTGGTGATCCTATCTATAGAGATCCGGTAAGATCTATCAGAAATTATAGCCAATATTTAAAGTTACCTTTGAATACTCAATGTCGAACTCATATCCATAATCTTTAACTTTTCCATTATTTACTGAATATAAAAGTTCAATCAGAAAATGTTTATTTATGATAACACCTCCGCCAAGACCCCAATACAAACCTCCTTCTAAATCTGCCTCATACGGGCCATATCCTTTATAATCAGAGTCGCCATCAAAGTAGTTATAGCCGATTTGGCCTATTAAATATGGAGTAGCATTCGCAGTTTCAAATCTCATTCTCATGGCTCCATACACCGGAATGAAATAAAAATCCCCTTCATAATCTTTTTGTGAACGAGGAAGTTGAACTGTTATTCCACCCCCTAAATCAAGATTATAAGCTATTTTAGCAAATAGTTCTGCTGAGAAAGATGCACTTGTATCGACATCTTCTGTCGCGCTTAACCCATAGCCGGAAACTTCATGATCGCCCTCAAAATCTACACCAAACTTTACTGTACCCCCAATACCTTCAGCAAATGCACTGTTCACTATAAAGAAAACAGCCAAAATAGATAAGATAGATAATATTTTTATTTTTTTCATATCTTGACCCTGCCTTTCATGGAAAATTGAAATTAAATATCGACTCAAATACATGCAAAAAACATGCAGAATCTAAGGTATTATTCTGGTAGAAGGAAAAACATTTAAAATTTAAACAGTTAGTCTATATTATTGATTTCTCGGATTGCCTGTATATGAAATGCAGATGACAATTATTGTCAAATGCATTGCCATATCGGAGGATGTCTATAGACTTCAGATTTAATTAAAAGGAAGATGAAATAGGTGGGGTGATTATGTCAAGTATGGAGTAAGGTGGCCTCGGTCAGCATCATAACAATTAAAATATATTCACACACACACCTATCCCGAGGGATTTTGCAAATCTAACTTGACCTATCACATTGTGATTTTTTTTGTGTTAAAATTTTGAGCATATTTGCCGATATCCTGATAAAGGGGCGGGAATTCTTATTTCTCATTTTATCCTCTTTATTAACCCCTGAGGGAGCGTGGGGGCTCTCAGGGGTTTCAATTTTATATAAATCCTTAAAAATCCGGGTTGTGTTCTTTCAACCATGCCTAAAAACATATCGGCCGGTTTACCGCCATCAATCTTGTTCTTTGCAAGATACTTCCAAAGCGACTATCTTCAAATATGCTCTCTGTTTTGCATGCTCATCGCTTAACGCGTAAATAATTCATGAAAAAGTTGTGTGTAAGGCTAAATATTCAAGGTGATCAGGTTTGTTGAGATTCCATCATATCCGCTGACGTAATCTAAATGGGCAGATGAATATTCTCAATGAAGCACAGGTTTTTAAATCCTTTAAAATCTATGATATCTATTTTTTTCAAGCGAAAGTAAACGTCACGAACTGTCGCCTTGATTCATTAATTAACAGTACCGAAACCTTTTTTGAATAAAAAAGGTAAAGAATGAAGTAATTTTAACCGACATAAATTAAAGAAGAGTCTTTAGAAAATTAATATAGGAGTTTGAATTATGCGTCCAAAAGAGCGAAGAAAATTTCCGCGGATTGCCACCGATAATCTCCATTCAACCATTAAATTTATACAAAATGACACTCAAAATGTTTCTCAGACAGAGTGTCGTATAGTTAACATTAGTGTCGCCGGCCTACAAATTGAAACAAAATATCCGATCAATTCAAAGCATGTTCATCTGGCTGTGACAGATTTAGAAAATAATCCGATTGAGATCAAAGGAAGAGTTATTTATTGCAATAAAATTTCGCCTGAAATGTTCCATGTGGGGATAAGCTTTATTGGTGCTAATTTTCAAATTGAACTGTTTGGTGATGTGATTAAACGCCATACAAATCTGTCAACCAAAGCTTAGATCAGGAAGATTTTTCTCCTGACATTCTATTTATAATGAGGGTCTTTTGCCATTCATATATCAATTAGTCTGAATTTGAGTTCACCCATTGAGTCTTTCATTTACTTCTTCCAAGCTACAGCCAGCTTATTTTTATTGACAATTACGTCTATTTTGTTTAAGATTAGTATTATTTAAATAAAGATCGAAAGGGCAAATCCGTTGAAAAGCGGAGACGCAAAGCTGCGGGTCTAAAGCTAAAAGCTATGACAGCCGGGTTGCCGAAGTTGCTTATGCCAGCCTTTGGGAGCTATTGCCTAAAGGCTTTTTTGTTTTAAGGCCTTTTCTATCTATTTGTTTTCTTGTAGTTAAAATATGTATGGAGGGGGATTGAATATTTTAGCAATAGAAATACTATGCGAGTACGATGATAGTTCCGGATAATCTAAAGGAGTTGATGCCGTGACACCCAACATCATGTTCGTTGACGATTCCACTATCGTGCTTGAATGGCTTCAGTGGCTATTCATAGACGAGCCTTATCATATATTCACATTGAAAAACCCATTTGATGCCTTGAGTGTGATAAGCACATTAGAATGGGCCGTTGTCGTAGCTGAAAGGCATATGAAAAAGATGGATGGTCTGGAATTTTTGAAAAAGGTTCGGGCACGTTCGCCCCACACAATGGGAATAATTATGATTTGCTATACTGAAACCGCAAAGCTATCTGACAAATTGTATCCCGATTGCGTTTATGAATTCGTTATAAAGCCTTTGAACCATAGAGAAATTAAGCAAGCTGTGAAGTCGGCAATTAGATATTATGATATTAATACGAAAGCAAAAGGCAGACGGTAAAATATTACTCGTTGAAGCAGAAATTACTTCGAGAATCTATTTTTTTGTGAATTCACACCAGTTTTTTTAATCAACGGGCGTACCAAAAATATAAGCAGATGGTAGTACAATCGCCATCTGCTTTTTTATTGTTCCTTTCAGCAGGGGGGTCGGGACGGTCATACAATTTTGCTTTTTGCTTTAAAAAATTATTTTAGTCCAACGATAGAGGTTGTTCGTTCAGAATGTTCACAACTCTAAATCGGTGCCATCTAAAATCTGTTGTCTCTTTGATGATATTATTCGTATCACGCAAAAGTCTGAAACTCCAAACTGAAATTCCTAACTTAGAGACCCCCTGCCCCGTATCTATTTCGGAAAATCCCGCCCGGGTCCTGCATTCCATATCAATTGTTTTAAATAATAGTGTTCAACGCTGGAATTATAAACGATGATATGAATCAAACACCCAAATAATCTCTAAGTTTGTGAACGGCCTTTCGATGTTTTGCGGGGTCCATTTTTGAAATATTCAAGAGCTTCCATTTGACGGCAGGCAAATCCTTAAACCCTTCAAGCTCGAGAAGATCCCAAACGGGTTTTCCTTGCTTCATTGATACAATGAATCTCCTTTCATTGTATGTCAACTCTTCTCGAAGTGTCGCAACCAGTTCCCTTCTCGTCGTTTCCAGTGCTTCATATGTGACATTTTCGGCGATCATCTCCTTGAATTCTTTTTCAAATATATCTCTTATATCTTTCTGCTGAGGACATAGGAGCTCAACCATAGGCCTTGGATGGCTGACAAGATAGACAATGAAAGCCTTTCTTATTTCAGGTTTAAGGCCTTCGTTTTTTAGAAGCAAATGAACATCGAAAAGATCCCTCGGGTGTTGGCGATCAAGGGCAGCACAGATCTTGCCGCCATACAAATCATATGAGGAAAGGGTACGGCTTTGAAGAGACAACTCGAAGAGATCCTGAGCTTTCTTCGTTAACGATTTTATTTCAGGCGGGTACACAGATCCTCCGAGAACCAGATTCGGCTCTATCTTGACTGTTACACCCTCGCGGTCGACAATCAGACCTCTTATGAACTCAGTGCCATGGATTCTCTTCGGAATGACACCTGTCCCCGGTATCCTCCTCTTGATATCCTCGAATATCAGAAGCAGGATGCTGCGGATTTCATTCAGGGCAAAATCTCTGTTGTTCACAGGAAGGTACGTCAGATCGATGTCCACGGATAGACGGGGGAGATCCCGAACGAAAAAGTTGATTGCAGTACCTCCTTTTAAAGCAAACACCTCTTCTTTGTATATCAACGGCAGAATTCTCAGGGCAATTCCGCTTGTTTGAAGAAAACCGTGTCTTTCATCCGTCGCCCTCTCCGTAATGGCCTCTGGGAACAGTGATCCGGTATTTTTTGTCAAACCTCCCCTTCGGAACGATCATTCGCTTTCCTTTGCCCAGGTCAAGCTTCGAAACGTCCAGATCTGATACCCATGGATGGCCATGTTTTTCCGCCATAAACATGAAAAGCCTCCTGACCTTGATGGACCGGCAAATGGCTAACAGTCGCCAGACTATTTCCGATCGGAGGGTAGCAAGATTTTCCATGATCAGGAATGCTTCGTCAAAACCGACTTTTCCCGGCACCAGGTGAAGCATTTCCATGGCTGCCCTTTCGGGGGAAGATATCCTTATGGAAAAATCCCGTTCCTTGAATTCGGATAAACCTTCCTGACAATCCTTTGGGAAAAGATTGGTCCGAGTCATGATAATATCTACCCCTAAACGCTCTCCTTTGAACCAGCTCGGCAGAACCTGACCTTGTTTTCCATACACAAATATCTTTCTTTTACCAGTGGGCAGGTAATGAGCGTACCCTTTTAGCTCAAGGGCAGTCTTTCCTCCGGGGTGCACGTTCAGGCCCAGTTGGGCTTGAAGGGTATAAAGGGCTCCCGGCCATTCCACGTGGTCTCCGTAGAGGATATAAGCACCTCTTCCGAAGGATTGAACCCAGCCGCTCTTCTTGTATTTTGTAAGGAGATCATGACTGAAACCCTCTGAGTTCAAGTAGGATGCAGCAGCGGGGGTGCCTCTCGGCCACTGCCGGATAAGGCGGTTTATTTTTGTTTTTGTTTCATTACTCATAGTCACTAAAGAACCATATTTTTAAACTAAAGTCAAGAAATAGTTTAAATATATTTCTATTTCATAACTCATAGTCGTCAAATTATGATAATTTCTAAACCAGCAAAAGTATTTATGAGAAAATTTGTCAAATGTTGCCGGGCTTTTTCTTGACAAATTATGATTTAACAAATATACATAATAAACAAATATGATAATTAACTATATCTGATGAAACATTTGAGATTAAATAATATATCCAAATTTTACTTTGGATATGAAGATATTGCAAAAGCGCTTGGTATTAGCACTGGCTCTGCCAAAGTCACTGCCAGTCGTTATGTTAAACAAGGCATATTGGTGCGTGTAAAACGAAACATGTATGTATTGCGCACCGTTTGGCAAGCAGCCGGCAGGGAGGAAAGATTCCTGCTCGCAAATCTGGGGCAAGTTCCTTCCTATATATCTCTTATGAGCGCGTTGGATTATTACGAGATTACCACCCAAGTGCAACGTGATTTTTTTGAGTCGGCGGCGATAAAAAGAACCAAAGAGATTGAGATAGATGGCAGCATCTTTAAGTATATTAAAATCAACAGCGCTTATTATTTCGGGTTTAAAAAAGAAAAAGATTTTTTTATCGCAACGCCTGAGAAAGCACTTGTGGATGCTTTTTATTTAATGTCTTACGGCCGCTATGCACTGGACATTTCCGCTTTGTCTGCGGAGAAACTTGATAGGAAAGAAATCCTGCGTATCAGCAATGTCTTTCCTTTAAAAACGCGGAGCATGCTGAAAAAATATGGATATCTTAAAACAACATGAAATCTTTGAAATGGAAGTTCTGGAAAAGATGAACAGCATGAAGGCGCTGGAGCCGCTTGTTTTTGGCGGCGGATCCATGCTGAGGCTGTGCCATGAGTTAAACCGCTATTCAGTGGATCTGGATTTTTGGGTGGTCAAACGGATAACGCAGAATGATTATTTCGAAAAACTGCAGCAGCTTTTAAAAAAGGATTACGAGCTCACTGATGCACAAATCAAGCATTACACCATCTTGCTTGAATTAAGATCGGCTTCGTATCCGAGGCGGCTAAAAATTGAAATTCGAAGAGAGATAAAAGACTGGGATTTCCAAGAAAAGATCGCTTTTTCAAAATTCAGCACCAAACAAGTTGTCCTGAAGGCCCACACCCTGGAACAGACCATGAAGAATAAAATCGCAGCATTTTTGGAACGAGGAGAAATAAGAGACAGCTTTGATATCGAGTTCCTGTTACGACGGGGCATCGAACTGCCGGTTTTTAACAAAAAACAAATAGACCGGTTACAGAAAAAGCTTGCTGGTTTAAAAGAGAGAGATTTTAAAGTTAAGCTGGGCGCTATTTTGGAAAACGATATTCGCAAATATTACTTCACCCATCGATTCGGTTATCTTGAAGAAAAACTTGCCGCTAATCGTTTAAAAATTGGAAAATAATCTATTAACTTTATTAAAAAAGCTCCCTCATGATAAAAACATTTGACTTGTCATGCAATATACCATATATAGAACATTATAACACTTTAAGCTATCTATATAGATCATTACAGCCTCAAATGATCGTAAACTAAATGATGAGAAATATTAAAAGTTCGAAAACACGGCGTCCAACCCTGCTGCTAATCGGCTGCGATAATACGGCTGTAGGAGAGTTATCATCAGATGTTAACTTCATCATTTTGTTTACCTTTCAGGAAAGCCGATCATACCCCATCTCCTTTGTTTTCAAAGGCTCGCAGTAGATGACTACGACTTCACCTTTGATGCCGCGAATATGGGGCATTCTCGACTTTCGACCAATTGAGGGATGAGGATATGAAAATGGCACTAAAATCCATTGAAACCCACTTGCCGTTACCGGTTCGTCAGGTGCTTAAAGAACTGGGGATGCTGATTGCAACTGCGCGCAAGGAAAGGCAATTTACCCAGGCGGAACTGGCAACGCGGACAGGGGTTAGTCGAATGACCGTCGTCCGGATGGAACGTGGCGCACCGGAGGTTGCCATGGGTCATTATCTCACGGCTGCGTGGATTCTGGGTCTGCCGATACTTTCCTGGAGCGATTTTGCCGGAACGCGTCCAAACTCATCCGTTGCCGCGTATCTTGAAAAAATTCGTGAACATTTACCCGAACGGGTTCGAACAAAAAAGGACGAAATAGACAATGACTTCTGAAGCATTTGTCTGGATCTGGCTGCCGGATGCCTTTGAGCCGGTATTATGCGGCAAGTTGCAGGAAGACGCCGGAGAACTCCGGTTCGTTTACGGCAAAAGCTACCTTGAAAGAAACGACGCGATTTCGTTGGATACGCGTGAGCTTCCATTGGAAAGCGGCGTTTTTCGTCCGCGAGTCGGCGAGATGCATGGAGTGATCCGGGATGCTTCCCCTGATGCTTGGGGAAGAAAAGTGCTTTTGTACCGATTGAAACAAGATCATATCACTGAGCTGGATTACTTATTAAATGCTGGCGCAAATCGTATCGGTGCCTTGGTAGTACAAAAATCGTCCGACCATTGTCAAACACAGGAAATACAAACCGCAACCATCGATCAGTTGGTTGAAGCCGCCGAACTGATTGAAAACGGACAGCCGCTCCCGGATGCCTTGGACAATGCGCTATTGCATGGTTCCAGCGTGGGCGGTGCCAGGCCAAAAGCATTGCTGTACGATAATCAATCAAGCTGGATTGGCAAATTCAGTTCCGCCACAGACCAGTATCCGGTGGTTCGAAGCGAATTGGCCGCCATGTGGTTAGCCGGGCAGTGCGATATCCGGGTACCCGCTGTGCGAATGGTTGAATCCATGGGAAAAGATGTTTTGCTGGTTGAGAGGTTCGATCGCATCCGTACTGAAACCGGCACGAAAAGACGGTTTATGATCAGCGGCTTGACTGCTTTGCAGCTTCATGAAACCGAAGCCCTGTTGGCGTCTTACCTGGATCTTGGGGGATTTATCAGGCGCTACGCAAAAGATGCCGGCCAGGATAATTCTCAGCTTTTCCGACGCATGATGTTTAACATTTTAATCGGCAACAATGACGATCATGCCAGAAATCATGCATTTTTCTGGGACGGAAGCCAATATGAGCTAACCCCTGCGTATGATATTTGTCCGATGCTTCGAACCGGCCTAACAGCCAACCAGGCAATGATTGTGGGGAAACAGGGACGCTCAAGCACCCTGAAAAATGCGCTGTCTGAAGCAGGTCTTTTCGGACTCACAGTAGAATATGCCACATCTGTCAAAGACGAATTGATCGATAAAATCGAAACACTTTGGGCGGAAGCATCAGACTATGCAGGGCTGACAAAGGTTCAATCCGACTTGCTGCGAAGAGCAACGGTTCTGTCCCCTGCAATCTTTTATTAAATAGGTATTTCCAGCCCTAAATGTATTTTCAAAGCGGTTTCCATCCGGGCAATACTTTCATTATCCAGCATGCCGATCGCTTTTACTATTCTGCGCTTATCCAGAGTGCGGATTTGATCTGCTTTCACCTTTGAATCTTTCGGAAGGTTGCCGGCACTTTTGGGAAGTAAAACTTCAAAAGGATAGACCTTTCCCAAATTCTTTGAGGTAATTGGCAGAACGGTTACCGTTCCGGAGAAACGGTTATTAATCTCGTTTGAAATGATAACGACAGGTTTTGTTTTTGAAATTTCTCGACCTACGGCCGGGTCCAACGATGCCAGATGGATTTCGCCTCTCTTAATGATCATCCCAGCCCTCCAGGTCAACAGCTTCAAATTTAGACGCTATCTCGCGGCTTTCGTTATAACCGGGGCGGTATCCCTCGGCCAGTTTTTTCTCAAGAGCATCTTTTCTGGTTTGACGCAATTTTAGCTGAACGGCTTCAGCGATAAACAAACTGCGTTTCCGAGGCCCGGACATCTGATCGATGAGATGCACCAGATCTTTCGGCAATGTTATGTTGAGACGGATGTTATCGGTGTCCATGTTTGCTCCTTTATGTGTGTATAGAAATAAGTATTAATATACACCATAAACGTGGCTATCAAGAAAAATCGTCTGATGTCGCTATAGTGGGACATAGGAAAGAGAAATGAGGAAAGAGGAATTAGGTAGGGTGAACGGCAGGGCTTCGCTGATGGAAGCGTTTTCATACCGCCCTACCCCGCGGATTCACGATCCGATGCTCTGTTTTTTTGCCATAATTTTATAAACAATAGGTAAAAAGCAGTAAAAAAGAAGAACTTTTTTTGTCGCTGCGAGACCATCAATTCAGCAGTTTAGGCCACCCTGTTTGGGCTTTATTTTTTTGCCAAAAATTTGCCAAAAATCGAAAAAAGATGGGTAAAACCCGGTAAAAATGGTGAAATCAGCGGAAGGGATGAAAGTTTATAATTGGTTGATTTAATTGTTTTTAATTTACTTTTTGTTGCCTATCCTTACCGGTTGTTTTTGCCCTGAAACCGACTTCGAATCCGTAGGCCGCAGGTTCGAATCCTGCCGGGCGTGCCAATAATTTCAATGGGTTATGACACTGCTGTCAAGCCCTTTTTTTTGTTTATTTCTCAGAATGCGTCAATTTGGCGTCAGCTAAGAACAGATTCTGTTCATTTTGGGATAAATGTATCGGAGTTCATGTCGTGGCAAATAAACACAAGTTTGGATTTCGGACTAAAATCCTTATTTTTTGGTAATTCAATTGTAGGTACGGAAGTCTACACTTTTCGGTACCTATTTATAAAATAAGTTGTTGAACAATATCAACTTTCAGCTCCCATTTTTATTACAAGTTATATCTTATTAAAATAATACTATTTTAAGATTCTACCAAATTGAATCCTTAGAAAACATCTCTACGTGGCATATATTATGCGGTTTTCCAAAATAAACCAGAATTTCAAGCCGAAAATTTTGGCAGATATCACAATGTTTTCTAAATAGTTTACAGCCTAAATATTGGCAAGAAACATGTAATTTCGATTTTCCAACAATTTGCTTGATTTTCACAGAGGGTCGGATTAATGATTCCTATTACGAATCATCAATTTGACGGCATTGAAGATTAAGGCCAGGAATCTTGCATCGAATATATTAACACTGGCCACTGTGTTGAGTCCTTTAATAATATAATTGAATATATGCCCAGAATATGCTTTCTGGGGAATTAATTAAAGGAGGAAGAGGTTTTATGAAAACACTAATTGGTGGGGCGGTCGTAGCTGCGTTGGGTATCATTGGAATGTCAGTATGGTGGAAATACTTTTTGCAGTTTTTTGTTGGTGCCATCCCAGTAACACTACTTCTTGGAGGCGGATTGGCGCTTTACCTTGGCTTCGACGAGCTCAAAGATACCAGGAAAAAAGAAGAACCATCATTTGATACGTCGACTGCATCTGATGAAACTGAAAATACAAACATGAAATCGGAGACCGAGACGTTAAACGCAGAAAAATCTGAATAAGAATCCTTTTCGGAAAACCATAGATTTCAAATCTATAAACAAGTGCCCTTCCTGATTTGAGGCGGGGCGCTTGTTCTATGTTGAATAATAGCCCAGAATATGCTTTCTGGGAAATTAAATTCATTAGCTCAATGATTGATTCCTGCCTTAAACCTTCGATTCAGACGACTTTAATATAGTTACGATTTGGATATGAAATCATCAGTCCCAAACCGTTGATCTGCAATTTATCTTGAATTTTGC
>Ga0307424_1000921_pt1 | contig 15684 bp, 16 predicted proteins | sample SalMarWE160320MG_FD_202157 | JGI IMG/M metagenome (GOLD analysis project Ga0307424, IMG submission 202157) | Salt marsh sediment microbial communities from the Plum Island Ecosystem LTER, Massachusetts, United States - WE1603-20 | ecosystem: Environmental > Aquatic > Marine > Intertidal zone >... | reverse complement strand
TCCGGTATCATTTCCGGGACTGTTTCAGTGTGAGCGATGGCGCCGGGTCTCTTGTCTGGCAGGAAACCGACAAGTCCCCGGCTTTTAGCAAAATTTCCTGAGAAATGTGAAGCAGTGGCCTCCGCCGTGGTTGATGCGTTATGGAAGCAAAATAAACCGGCTCTCTCCTGAGGCTATCACTTTTTCGTCGCCCGTCCTGCGGATTTCACCTCTTGCCACCGCAGCCCGCCTCTTTCTTTCCACCACGTAACCCACCGCGCTGACGGGCTCCTCCACCCGCAAGGAGGTCCGGTAAGTAATCTTGAGTGAGGTGGTGACCCCATTGCCCACATAATGTATCACGGCATGGGCCATGATCTCATCAAGGATCGTGGCCACCACACCGCCGTGCACGATATCATGCCATCCCTGGTATTCCCGCTTCAGACAGAGCTTGCTGACAGCTTTTTCTTCGAGGTAGGAGACCTCCATGCGGAGGCCGATGGGGTTCAGGGCGCCGCAGGCAAAGCAATACCTGTCATCGGAGAGTTTTTGTTCAGACGGTCGCAAATCGTTCAATTCTTGTCAAGGTCAACAAGGACAGACTCGTAACAAGTTGAAATCATAAGGCTTATCGGATAGCATATAGGCCTCGTCCCACCCTTTCAATGGTGCCTTGTTTGGAAAGCCTGAAGATGATGTTGCGGATCTTCTTGTCCTCAAAGCCGGACTTTTCTTTCAGGCCCGGAACACCCACCCCCTTGCGGGATCTTTTGATAATACTCAGGACTGTCTCCGTAGCTGTCATCCTGGGCCGACCTTTGGCGAGGCGCCCCTTTTTCCTAGCCGATGCCCGTCGGCCGGTTTTACTCGCCGTCCTCGCGGATACCTTTGTCCCCTTTATCGCCGCTTCCAGTCGATCCATTCTCTTTAGGATTCTCTCAATGTCTTGCTTGGTGGGGATGCTATAATACTGGAGAAAGAATCTGACTACCGCATCAACGCTATACGACTTTCGTCTCCTCTTCATACGTCCACCTCCCAGGCTAGAGTCATCCCCAAAGTTGCATAAACAACATGGTCAAAAGTCCTCAGAAGCAATAGTAGCCCATCTTTGCAGTCTTTTTGGACGACATTTTCGAGTTCACTGCGAGAGATATCCAGAAAACTTGGAAAAACAGCCATGTTGTTTACCCGTGGGGAAAGCCGATGATACCGCATCTCCCGAGTTGTTGAGAGTTCGCGCTAAATGACTATAGCTTCACCGTAAACGCCTTGGATCTGCAGCATCCTCGACTCTTGCAACATCAGAGTCATATTGAAATACCTAGGGCTCGCGCTGGCCATACGAAAATGTATTTGATTCCCTGATCTGCTGACTCCTGACAGCTGTCTTCTGATCTCCATCAATTGTGCTCCTGTTACCGCAAGCGTGAACAACGCGTCAAGTTGATTTGCTATCCGGGTTAAACCTTACCTTTTTTCTGCCAGTTTTCGGCTTCTCAGGCCGACTGAAAATCATCTTACTCAGCTCGATTTCATCTTCGTCCACTTCGAGCTGTTCCATCTTGCGAATGGTATCGACAAACCGCTGTCCCTCAGAAGCAGACACCCACTCCAGCACCAATCTCTCAGGATTAATGCCTTTACCGCTTAACTGTTCTTTTAACTTCATCACCCGAGTCTTAGTGAACATGTTGTTGTCCAGATAATGACAGTCTCCGGGGTGACAACCTGAAACAATGACTTTTGGAGCGCCCAAAGCAAAAGCATACTTGATGAGATCCGTCTTCACACGACAAGAGCACATGGTCTTTATGATCCTGGTCTTGGGGCTGTATTGCAGTCTGCTGGTACCTGCAAAATCAGCGCCCGCATAGGAACACCAATGACAGGCAAAGACAATGATCTTATCCTCCGGTTGTCTCAGGGCTTCTGTGAGCTGGACCCTTATTTGCTCTTCCGTATAATTCTCTATAGAGATGGCATCGAACTTACACGCGTTTAAGCAATTGCCGCATCCCCGACACATAGCTTCTGTGATGACGGCAACCTTATCCTCTATACGAATGGCACCGAACAGGCACTGATTGCTACACTTGCCGCAGCCTGTACACTTGTCGGTGTCTACTCTTGCTATAATGGGAGAAAGCTCTGCAAAGTCCTTTTGAAAATGTTTCGAAACCTCCATAGCGGCATTGCCGGCCTGTTCAATGCACTGTTTGATATCAGATGGACTTCCTACAGCACCGGCAAAGTAAATTCCACTGGTAGAAGTAGAACACGGAGACAATTGATTGTCCTCCTTAATAAAGCCCCTCTTTCCCAGGGGGACGCCCAGAACGCTGGACATCTCCTGCGCGGTCGGGACGATTCCTACAGCCAAGGTCACCAGATCAAACTGTTTCTCCAAACGCCTGTCTGGTCCAAGGATGGGATCGGAGAAGGTCAAAACATGACCTTCCATGACCTCAGGAAAGGAGTTGACAAAGATAACCCCTTGTTTTCTTGCTTCGAGAAACATCTTTTCCTGTCTGTTGCCACTGGTTCGAATGCCGTTGTGGAACACGTATATTTCAAGGTCAGGAGAGGACTCCTTTAAGAGGAGGGCATTCTTTACGCTATTGGGACAGCATAGTTTTGAACAATAGGAGAGCTGCCCTTCTTTCGAAGACCTTGAACCCACGCATTGAATGAAAGCGACACTTTCGGGTCGTTCACCCGTGGAGGGTCGGATCACGTGTCCGTTCGTCGGCCCCTCCGGAGACAGCATCCTTTCGAGTTCCATGGAGGTGATTACATTCGGGAAACGCTCATCTCCGTAGCCATAGAGCCCGGTCGGGTTATACGGCCTGATGCCAGTTGCGGCAATAATGGTTCCCACATGAACCGTTTCTTCTTCAACCGTTTGAGAAAAGTCGATGGCATGTTTTTTACAATCTTCCACGCACTTCTGGCAGCCTTCCTCTGAAAAATGGATGCACGCCTTGTCATCCACGACATACTGCCTGGGAACAGACTGGAGAAAAGGTGTATATATCGCTTTCCTCAAGGCGCGGCCCACATTGAAGTCGTCTTCAGTGAAAACATTGCACCGCTGCAAGCACTCGCCGCAAAACGTACAATCTTCCGTGACATACCTCGGATGTTTTCTTAGCCTAACTTCAAAGCTTCCCACATACCCCTTGACTTCTACAACCTCACACAGGCTAAGGAGTTCGATATTGGGATGCCGACCGACATCCACCATCTTCGGCCCGAGAATTCAGGGGCTACAGTTTTGGTCCGGAAAGATCTTGTTGAGCTGAGCCATCTTGCCGCCGATGGTGGGGCCTTTCTCCACCAGGATCACCTGGTGGCCAAGATCGGCCAGTTGCAAACTCGCCTCAATGCCGCCGATGCCGCCCCCGACGATCAAGGCCTTCTTGGTCATAGGCACCTGAAGAGGGACCAACGGCGTATTGAGCTTGACCTTTTCAATTCCCATCAGCACGAGGTCTATGGCCTTTTGTGTGGCTTCGTCGGGCTCATGGGCATGACACCAAGAACACTGCTCCCGGATATTGACCATCTCCATCATGTACGGATTAAGCCCAGCCACCGTCGAGACGGTGCGAAAGGTTTCCGCGTGTATCCTGGGAGAACAGGCTGCCACAACGATCCTGTTCAAGTCGTATTCCTCAATATCGCTGACGATCTGGCTCTGGCCCCCGGTGCACATATAAGAATGCTCCCTCACCAGGGCAACTCCGGTGAGAGCGACGGCCTCACTCACTTTATGGCAATCCACGGGCCCGGCAATATTGGTCCCGCAATGACAAATAAAGACTCCTATGCGATCATCCGACATCTATCGTGATTTCTCCTCTCTTAAAGCTATCTCTTCGGCAGTCACGATGCGTTCACCCGTTTTCTCCACAAAGATGGCATTCTCACCGCAATACAGCTGACATCTGCCACAAACGCTGCATCTGCCCTCCGCCACCAAGACCGGAGGGAAGTAACCTCGCTCGTTGGGCACAGTACCTCGCTCTAACACCTTCTCAGGGCAAAATTTTATGCAGTCATCACAATCGTCCCCCCCCTTACAAAAATCGGCGATGATCGTGACCTTGCCAACAGGTATCGTACACTGCTTTATATTCCAGTACCTTGGCGTTGAGACTTCATTCTTCATGCTTTCCCTGCCCCATCGTTATTCGTTGTCCGTCATCCACAATCCTCATCATCAGAACCCTGATATGCCATGCCTGATATCTTGCGCCGCTAATCAGGCATGAAGAAGCCGATGGACAATCCATGACTCAGGACCCGCCTAACTCGTAGCCCTTCTCAAATGCAGCCAGGTTCATCTCCTCCGTCCCAGGGGGGGCGGACTTTAGAATGGCGGCCTTTATACAATTCTTGTCGATGATCGATGTGGCCTTACATACAAAGCCCATCATCACGTTGTTAGCCACCACCACCCTGAAGTTATCACGAGCAATCTGGGTAGCCGGTACCCGCAGAACCTTGACAGTACCGGGAACGGCGTCCAGAAAACTGAGATCTACCATGGATTCATCTGCGACGATCGTGCCCGTGTCGCTGATGATCACCGCCCCGCCACGTTCCTTGGTGACAATGTCGGACATCATTAAGAGCAAGTCAGGAACTTCCACAAAAGGATAGTCAACAGGCTGAGAAGACAAGAGCACATCCGCGACACAGCTTCCCCCCTTCATCTCTGGCCCGTATCGCTTTGTCAGGGTACTGTTGAGCTTCGGATCCATGTTCATGGCCGCGTGAATCAAGGTCTTGCCGCCCTGAACAATCCCCTGTCCTCCGGTCCCTTCCATACGAATTTGCATATACTTGATGCCGCTGGCCCTTGACGTAAAATTCACCCGGTGTGTCTTGGCAGCCTTCTTCTTGCCCGATTTGACAAGGCTCAGCCGTGGTCTTTCGCGAACAGGAGTATCCCTGAAAATCCCAAGGCTGATTTCCTTGGTGAAATCACTTTGACTCACATCTTCTTCGCTCAGGGTCTCTTTAATAGTGCCCTTTTCCAGGAATAGCGCCTCAAGGGATTTAATCTTGTTGCGCCTTTCAAAAAGCATGCATGGTATGAGTATCTCAACAAAGCTCGGGCCCCTGTTCTTCATCGCTGAAATCATACAGTCGATCAGGTGATACGGATGCGACGAGGTGGACCGGGCCACAAATGTGTATCCCGCTGCCAGGGCCACAGCAACCGGATTCACGGGTACATAGGGACTACCCCCTGAAGTCGTGATGGTCCGCGCCCCGAGCGGCGTGGTGGGGCCATGCTGGAAACCTGTCATACTGTAACCATAGTTGTTCATACAAAAGACGCTCAGATCATACCCGTGGCGGCCCAGGGCAAGGAAGTGATTCCCACCAATGCCCAGAATGTCGCCGTCTCCCCCCATGACAGTCACCTTCAAATCCGGGTTGGCCAGCTTCACCCCAAGGGCCGTGGGGATTGCCCTGCCATGGGTAGCATGAATGGTATCAAGGTTCAGGTAGCCCGCAATGCGCGAGGAACAGCCGATTCCGGAAACCACAGCACACGTGTCAGGGTCGTAGCCCAGGTGTTGAATAGCCTCGATAAAGGCGTTCTTGATTCTTCCGATTCGGCAGCCCGAACACCAGATGTTGGGCATCATCTCTGTTCTGAACAACTCGGCATATGGATGCCGGCTAATGTCCTCCATAGTTGACTCCTTTTCCGTCACTTGTGACGGGTCATTTGTCGTGCGTCATCCACCCCCCGGCCGGTGACTCGTGGCCAACGGCTAGCGACTGATATTCTCGTTGATGGCCTCCAGAACCTCGCCGGGGGTGTGAATTCTTCCACCCATCAGGTTCAAGCCTTTTACGACCCCTTTCTTGACATACCGTTCAACCTCTATTCTGATTTGGCCGGCATTGATTTCGGCCACCAGATAGGCCCTTTTTCTCCCATCGAGCTTGCGTAAGAAATCTTTGGGAAACGGCCAAGCCGTGATGAGCCGAACCATGGCCACCTTCCATCTTTTCCTGCGGGCCTGCTTCACAGCGGCCTTGACCGATCGAGATTCAGATCCATAACATATGACGATGACTTCGGCATCTTCTGGATTCCCGTAGACTTCGTACTTCACGATCTTGTGTGCATTTTTCTTGACCTTGTCGAGTAAATGCCGAACGAGCTTCTCCTCAACATCAGGATTAATTCGGGGGAGGTTTTCCTCAAGATCATGGGTTAGACCTGTCCGGTGGTGGCGATGCCCTTTGCCGATGATCTCAAAATCCGGATTGAGCGGCACAGGCGGGAGATCAGGAAGGTGAACCGGCTCCTCCATGTGTCCCGTGATCTCATCCAACATGACGGCCACCGGCATCAAATACTTCTGAGAAAGCCTGCAAGCCTCATAAGTGAGCAGAAAGGTCTCCTCAACCGAATTGGGTACCAGGACGATGACCGATCTATCCCCATGGGTTCCCCATCTTGCCTGCATCATGTCCCCCTGCCCCATCCACGTGGGCATACCCGTGGAAGGGCCACCCCTCTGGACATTGACACAGATGATAGGCGATTCAATCATGGCCGCAAAGCCAAGCCCCTCGGACATCAAGCTAAAACCAGGGCCTGAGGTAGCAGTGACGGCAATCGCGCCTGCAAGGCCGGCCCCTGAGATGGCCTGTATTGAGGCGATCTCGTCTTCCATTTGTATAAAGGCCCCACCACGTCTCGGGAGAGTCGCAGAGGCACGGGTGGCAATCTCTGACGCGGGGGTGATGGGATAACCTGCATACACAATGCGCCGGTTGTCACCCGCAGCACAACACAGTCCTTCAACCACGGCATCATTGCCGGTGAGCAAGACTTTATTTTTTTCCTTCGTCATCATAAAGCTCCAAAAAAAATTGTAACACGTCAGGTCTTTGAGGCGCCCCTCGCGCCTCCCTTGAACCTCGATTGTACCGACAAAAGGAACGGTCCAGGCTGCTTTGAGCGGTGATAAAAAGGGTTTTTGCCCATCCATCCTGGCGCAGGGAAACATCAGGGCCTTGAACTGTCTGAGCCCATAGGCCGAGTTTTCAAGGCCCCTGGACCAAGCCTTGACGGCTTCGTAAAAAGTCCATCTGCAGCGTTGCGCTTCATCTTTCGTCGCTGCGACGTACCGCAAGTACGCCTCACTCCTCAAGATTTGCGCGCCTTGCATCTGGAGCTTTTTACTTTGCCGTCCGCCTGATGACTTTTTACGAGTTCATCAAGCCTTAGATGGGCAAAAAACCGGTTTAGACAAATCGAAAAGAGGCTTGGAGCATATCCCCGTCTTTCAACGTGCTTAAGTTATATTTTATTTTGTAGCAAAAAACGACATCAACTGTCAATCTCTTCGCCGCCGACGCCGCCGTTGAGGTGGAGCCGACCATTGAAAGCCCTGGGTGCCCGTGCTATACGTCTATCTCGAAAACATAAGACCTGGTCAGGTTATACAAGGCTCCGATGTCCAAAAACGTCACAAAAGCCGTCATCCCCGCCGCCGGCTTGGGAACTCGGCTGCAGCCGCTGACGACCCACAGCCCCAAGGAACTCCTTGCCATAGGGCCGAAGCCCATGATTCAGTATACCCTCGAGATGTACATGACATCGGGCATATCTGAATTTTGTATCATCACCAGCCCTGACAAGCCGATGCTCCGTGACTTCATTACGGGTCACTGGAAGCCCCCCGCCCTTCCATTTCACTGGGATGCCGGCCTGTATCGGAAGCTCGAAGCGTGCCGCACGGTCTTTCTCACCCAGGACGAACCCCGGGGGGTTGCCGATGCCGTGGCCTTGGCACGAGACTTCGTGGCTAATGAACCTTTCGCCTGCGTCATGCCCGACTGCCTCCTTTTTTCAGATAAGCCCCTGGCGCAGCAGTTATTAGAGGGATGGGAAAGGCACCAGACACATATGATCGGGAGCATTTTGATAAGTGGCAGCGACGTTGGTCGGTTCGGTAACGTCGGCGTGCTGGAAATTGACAGATTCGATGGTCGTTTTTTTGTCATCACATCCCTGTCTGACAAGAAGCAAAAAGCCTTGTCCGTGCGGCAGAGTGAAACCATTCATAAGGGGTTTGGAGGAGGCATCTACCTGCCGGAATACTTCGACCTCGTGGAAGCCACCCGTTCCCATGTCAAGGGCGAGGTAGACGATGTGCCTATCCATCAGCTCCTTATCAAAGAGGGCAACCTCATGGGCACCATCCTTGAAGGTGCCGCCTTTGACGTCGGCCACCCTCTGGGATTTCGCGCCGCGGTTCATTATGTCGGGCGAACCCTCCGCACGACCCGGGAGATCACCATGGAGGGGCCTGTATGACGTCTCCAAACTTGCTCTTGAAAGCGTGGGGTCTCCGTCCTCGCAAGTCTATGGGGCAGCATTTCCTCACAGATCCCAACGTAAGCGCAATGATTCTCAGACGCAGCGGGTTCGACTCGAACGACATCATTGTTGAAATAGGGGCCGGCTTAGGCGCCCTTACCATTCCCTTGGCCCGCCGGGCCAAGCACGTCCTGGCTGTAGAGCCAGACAAAAAAATTGCAACGCTTCTCAAGAATGAACTCTTGGCCGCGGGTGCCTCTAATGTCACCATTATAGAAAAGGACATCCTGGCGTGTGACATGGAAGCCATGGCCGAGGTGTCAAATACACGGCTCCAGGTGCTCGGCAACCTCCCATACCACATCTCTTCCCAGATCCTCATTCATTTGACGAGCTTCCGCCAATCCATTGATCGTGCGGTTCTCATGTTTCAGAAAGAGGTGGCCGAACGCCTTCTGGCCAAGCCCGGCACCAAGGCTTACGGTCGGCTTTCCGCCTTGATTCAATACTGTTCGCACATTCGTTCCATGGGCCGGGTAGGCGCCTCCTCGTTTTACCCAAGGCCGAAAGTCGATTCGGAGGTTGTCGGTGTGCGTTTTTCTGACCCGGCCCCCTTTCCGGCAGCCGACGAGAAGTTGCTCTTCGAGGTCATTCGGGCGGCTTTCGGGAAAAGACGAAAGATGCTGAAAAATGCCCTCATGAGCAGCAATCTGGGGCTTGAAGAGCGCCAGCTATTAGAGGCTCTAAAACAGGCCCGTGTCGATCCGCGAAGACGCGCCGAGACGCTGAGTGTGCAAGACTTTGTTACGCTGGCCAATTTACTGGGAGTACAGCACGGGGTGATCATTGAACCAAGCGCGGGGCGAAATTGACATGATATTTGTGAGGCACTAGGAGCCTGTCGGAGAACCCCATTTTCGGAGGCTGTTGGAAAATGTTCAGATGCAAGGCATCCGAGATTCTTAGGAATGAGACGTACTTATCGGTACGCTGCAGTGACGAAGAATGAGGATAACGCCGCAGATGGACGTTTTCCGACAGCCTCCTAGTGTAGAATATCAAACAATCGGGAGGCCCTTATTAAACTGATCAAGGACATCCCTGCCATGCAGCAGGAAGCAATCCGACTGCTGAAGGCAGGCAACACTACCGCTCTTGTTCCCACCATGGGCTATCTTCACGAGGGACATCTCGCCCTCATGCGGGAGGGGCGAAAACACGGCGAGGTACTGATTATTAGCATCTTCGTCAATCCCTCGCAGTTTGCTCCAACGGAAGACTTTCAGGCCTACCCCAGGGATCTGAATCGGGATGCCCGCCTAGCGGAGTCCGTGGGCGTTGATGTGATCTTCGCCCCTGAAGCAGACATGATATACGAGCAAGGTTACCAGACGTATGTGAATCTGGAGGCACTCCCTTTGTACCTGTGTGGCCCCTCGCGGCCGGGCCATTTTCGCGGTGTGGCCACCGTCGTCACCAAGCTTTTTAATATCGTGAAACCTCAGGTGGCCGTTTTCGGGGAAAAAGATTATCAGCAACTGGCGGTCATCCGGCGGTTGACACGAGACTTGAATTTTGACATACGGATTATCGGAGTCCCCACGGTGCGCGAACCGGACGGTCTGGCCATGAGTTCTCGAAACACGTACCTGGCCCCGGATGAAAGGCGCTCGGCCCGGTCGATCCATCAATCGATTGAACTGGCCCGGCAACGGGTCGCCCAGGGAGTGACGGATGCCAGGCAACTCATCGCCGAAGCGTCAGGGCTGATTCATTCCCATCCCCATAACAGGATCGATTATGTGACCCTGTGTGACCCGGAAACCCTTGAGGACGTGCGGCGTGTCGAGGCCCCAAGCCTGCTGGCTCTGGCGGTATGGGTCGGTCATACGCGTTTGATAGACAATGCTATTCTGACGCCGTAGGGGCCGTCTCACCTCGGCCGTCTCCTTGAATGGGGCAGCCTTGACAGCCCATTATTGGATGTGTATATTAAAAGTTTACGCTCTTACAGAGGTGAACCAGGATGGCATTTTTTGTCGTTCGCTTCACCGCGAGACGAATCGTGGTTCTTGCTGACACGAGGTTTACAGGCACCCTCAATGATTCGAACGCTGCTAAAATCAAAGATCCACCGGGCCACTGTCACCCACATTGACATAGATTACGAAGGGAGCCTTGGCATCGACGCCGACCTCATGAAGGCGGCGGACATCCTCCCTTACGAACTGGTCCAAGTCTACAATATCAATAACGGCGAGCGATTCGAGACCTATGCCATACAGGAGCCGCCCGGCTCCGGGACCATTGCCTTAAAGGGGGCAGCCGCCCGCAAAGGGGCACGGGGAGATCTGATTATTGTTACCTGTTACACCACGATTGATGACCAAAGCCTGGAAGGTTTTGAGCCAGCCGTCATTCTGGTCGACCAAGCCAATCGAATAAAGGAGAACCCATGAGCAAGAAAGATTACCTTTTCACCTCGGAGTCGGTGACCGAAGGGCACCCGGACAAGGTGGCCGACAGGATATCAGACACGATTCTTGACGGCATCCTGGAACAAGACGTGAAGGGCCGCGTCGCCTGCGAAACCCTTGTAACAACGGGCCTTGCCTTTATCGCGGGAGAAATCACAACAGAGTGTTACGTGGACATACCTCAGCTGGTTCGCGAGACCATTCGAGATATCGGCTACAACTCGTCGGGTATGGGTTTCGACTGGAAAACCTGCGCCGTGATCACAAGCATTGACCACCAATCTCCGGACATTGCCCAGGGCGTAAACGGAAAAGGTCTTTCCAAGGAGCAGGGGGCCGGTGATCAGGGCCTCATGTTTGGCTATGCCTGCGATGAAACCGCTGAACTCATGCCCATGCCCATTTGTTATGCCCACAAGCTGTCCATGCGCCTGGCAGAGGTGCGTAAGAATGGGTCTCTTGATTTTCTCCGCCCGGACGGAAAGTCGCAGATTACCATTGAATATGCTAACAAGAAGCCCAAACGGGTGGAGGCCATTGTTATTGCAGCCCAGCATAGTCCAGACATCTCGTATTCGGATTTAAAGGAGGCTATCGTCGAGGAAGTGATTAAGAAGGTTGTGCCGAAAAAAATGATCGATGGTGATACCAAATACTTTATCAATACCACGGGACGATTCGTGGTCGGCGGGCCCATGGGAGATGCCGGCCTGACCGGCCGAAAGATCATTGTAGATACCTACGGTGGCCAGGGGAGTCACGGCGGAGGGTGTTTTTCCGGAAAAGATCCTTCCAAGGTGGATCGCAGCGCCTCCTATATGGCAAGACACGTTGCCAAGAATATTGTGGCTGCCGGACTGGCCAGCAAATGTGAAGTTCAGCTGGCTTACTCCATTGGTGTGGCACGTCCGGTGTCCGTGCTGGTTGACGCTTTCGGCACCGAGACGATTCCTCGAACGCGCATCTGTGAAATCGTCAACGACGTCTTTGATCTCAGGCCGGCGGCCATCATTGAATATCTGGACCTTTTGCGGCCTATTTTCAAGAAGACTTCTTGTTACGGCCACTTTGGACGGAACGATCCGGACTTTACATGGGAAAAGACCAATATGGTGGACGTGCTCATAGAAAAGGCAGGTGTAAAAAAACCGAGGAAAAAAGCGGCACGGAAGAAGGTCGCCGGTCTTGGCAGGAGTTGACCCTTGGAGTGACTTTCGGGATTCACCCGAAGTGCGGAACCAGAGAAACGGAAATGTGAGAGGAAAGGAAGACTTCAATGGAATATGATATCAAAGACGCAAAACTGGCGGCACTGGGAAACCAACGCATTGAATGGGCCAAGCAAAGCATGCCCGTCCTGGAACGGATCAAGGCCCGATTTTCAAAGGAAAAACCCCTGCAGGGAATACGCCTTGGGGCATGCCTTCATGTGACTACGGAAACAGCGGCCCTCATGCAGACGCTTAAGGCCGGAGGCGCCAAGATAAGGCTATGCGCTTCTAATCCCCTGAGCACTCAGGATGATGTGGCGGCGTCTTTGGTCAAGCATGACAAGATTTCAGTGTTTGCCATAAAAGGGGAAAACAACAAAACGTATTACAAGCATATCCATGGGGTCATCGATCTCAAGCCCGCATATACCATGGATGATGGGGCGGACCTGGTCTCCACGCTTCACTCGGAATGCAAGGAACTCCTGCCCCTTGTCAGAGGAGGCACGGAGGAAACCACTACAGGCATCATCCGCTTGAGGAGCATGGCTGCCGCCGGCGTCCTGAAATACCCCATTATTGCAGTCAATGACGCCAATACGAAGCACCTCTTTGACAACCGATACGGTACGGGGCAAAGCACGGTGGACGGGATTATCCGGGCTACCAACCGTCTCCTTGCGGGCTGCAGCTTTGTCGTATGTGGCTATGGTTGGTGCGGCCGCGGGCTTGCCATGAGAGCCAGGGGGATGGGCGCCAATGTCACCGTTACAGAGGTTGATCCTTTAAGGGCCCTCGAAGCCGTTATGGACGGATTTTCGGTCATGCCGATGAAGAAAGCCGCTAAGACCGGTGATGTGTTTTGCACCTTGACCGGAGACATCAATGTCATCAGAGGGTCCCATTTCAAGCTCATGAAGGATGGCGCCATTGTATGTAACTCAGGCCATTTCAATGTGGAGATAGATCTGCCGGGGCTTGAAAGTATGACCAAGCGGAAACGTCAAGCCCGGCCCTCAGTCGTGGAATATCTGTTGAAAAACGGCAAGAAGATTAACCTCCTGGCAGAAGGGCGCCTCGTCAACCTTGCTGCGGCAGAAGGACATCCTTCCAGCGTCATGGACATGAGTTTTGCCAATCAGGCCCTTTCCATCGAGTACATGGCCAAGAGAAAGAAGCCGCTTCCGGTTCATGTATATCCCGTCCCGGAACCAATCGACAAAAGGATTGCCCGGGAAAAACTGGCCAGTATGCACATTGCCATCGATACCCTCACAAGTGAGCAGAAAAAATATCTTGCTTCTTGGGATATGGGCACCTAAGGGATTCTGAGACTTCAGGTGGGCCTTTTACCGCTCTGGTAGGCATTGAGGATGCTCGCCGCTGCCTCCTCGATGGCCTTGGTAGAGATATCCACGATCCGCCACCGGGGGTTCTTTTCGTAGTACGCTTTACACCACTCGAGCTCGTCGGCTATTTTCACCGGGTCGGCATACTTGGCATAGGGCGCAAGCCCTAATTGTTCAAGCCGTGCCTCTCGGACCTTCACCAGACTTTCCACATTAATGACCAGACCGAACACCTTGCGCTGATCTACCTGGAACAGCTCCTCAGGTGCCATCACATCCGGATGGAGCGGGACGTTGGCGACCTTCCACCCCTGATGCGCCAGATAGATCGACAAAGGCGTTTTCCCGCTTCTGGAAAGGCCTACCAGGACCAGGTCCGCGATTCTCAGGCCATGGGCCAGATTTCCGTCGTCATGTTTGACGGCAAAGTTAATCGCCTCAATCCGTCGGTAGTACTCTTCGTCCAAGGCGTGTTGTCCTCCCGGGACCTCCAAGGGTTCTTCCCCCAAGAACCTGGACAGGTGCATGATAAAGTCACCGATCACGTCGATGGCCTCAATGCCCCCGGAATTGGCCCTCTCTATCAAGAAATCCCGCAGGGCCGGCTCAACCACACTGAAGGCCACCAGCGCCTTTTTTTCTACCGCCTCCTTGACAATACGCCCGACCTGTCGTTTGCCCCGCACCTGGAAAAACGCCTTTACCTCTACCCTCTGACGGCTAAACTGTGCCAGGGATGCCTTGGCGATCTTGCTGACGGTCTCTCCCGTGCCTTCCCCAACCAGGTAAATAGTTTTGACCGTGGAATCAGGTTTTTGGGGTGCCACTTTCTTTTTTTTCATAAATTATTCCAAAGAAAAAAAGTTGTATTCCCTTCCCCGATGAGCTCGCCCCCAGGGTATTCAGAGGCAAGGGGCTTAACGAGTAAATCAGCTGAGACCGCCTCAGCCAGACGGGCCATGTAAGGCACCAACTCCGGCGGTGGCCTGACAGAATAAATAAAGTCCAACTCACAGTATAAATACAGATCGGGCTTCGTGATGTCGTCGATGACGACTTCAATGCCCTCGTATGAAAACAGCTTAATGTCACTAGCAAAGATCCTTATGCCCCTGTGGGCGAGAGCCAAGGCAATGTCGGGAAAATGACCAACACCAATCTCCGCCCCATAACGATATCTGCTACAAATGTAGTCTAAGAGGCCTTCGCAGCTCGTCCGCACGGCTTAATCTTCCACAGATCTCCAAAAAAATACGTCTTCCATGGGTATCTTTGCTATCTTTGGCTTGCACACCATCCCCAGCGCCTCTTCCAGTTGAATCTTTTGCTCTACCATGGCCACACTTCGTCTGGATGCCACAACCGTGTCTGGGTTCACTGAAATAGAGGTGCAACCACACCGGATCATGAACTCCAGATAGTCCGGATATACGCTGGGCGCCTGTCCACAGATGGACGTTGTCACGCCATGTTTCTTGCATACAGCGATCGTATAGGCGATGGCCCGCAGGACACCCAGATTCCTTTCATCATAAAGCTCTTGGACGGATGTGTCATTTCTGTCCACACCCAGGACGAGCATGGTCAAATCGTTGGTCCCAAAGCTGACGCCATCGATTCCTTCCTTACAGAATTCTTCGATCATGAAGCAGGCGCTAGGAACCTCTACCATGATCCAGAGTTGAAAATCTGGATTGCCACGATGGTCTAAGCCTTCCTCCTGCATGATTTTCAGCGCCTCCCGGTAAACCCTGAGGGTCCTGACGAAGGGGAGCATGACCCAGATATTGGTGAAACCCAGGGCTTCTCTGGCCCGTCTAATGGCTTGCAGCTCCAGCCTAAAGATGTCATCTTCCTTGATGTACCTGTATTGTCCCCGGTAGCCGATCATGGGGTTAGGGCCTACGTGATCCCGTTCGTACTTTTCTCCTCCAGGCAATTCCAGGAATTCATCAGGCTTAAAATCCAGGAATCTATAAACCACGGGCCCAGGAAAAAACGCCTCGGCCACCGCCCCGACGCCTCGGGCAAAGGTATCCACCATGACCTGGTCTCCCCCTTCTTCCAAGAGGAGCCTGGGATGTTTCCCGATGCTGAGCATCAAGTGTTCCGCCCTGAGGAGGCCGACGCCATCAGCCTTGGTTTCCTGGGCCACCTTCTTGGCAATTTCAGGAATAGACATGTTGACATAGACCTTGGTGGCCGTGATGGCCTGCGCTGCAACAGCCAAAGGTGCCACAAGCGCTTTTGCTTGTTCCTGCTCAATCGCACCTTTGAAAACGAGACCTCTTTGGCCGTCTACC
>Ga0307424_1000919_pt1 | contig 15705 bp, 10 predicted proteins | sample SalMarWE160320MG_FD_202157 | JGI IMG/M metagenome (GOLD analysis project Ga0307424, IMG submission 202157) | Salt marsh sediment microbial communities from the Plum Island Ecosystem LTER, Massachusetts, United States - WE1603-20 | ecosystem: Environmental > Aquatic > Marine > Intertidal zone >... | reverse complement strand
GAATCTTCGGCTACCCGAAGGAGGATGGAACGCGCACCATCGTGGACGAGGTCCTCCGGTGGCTGCAGGCCCAATCGAGCCCTTCGATCACCCACGTCCGGCTGACAGCGTTCGATCAACCGACTGCAGGACTGTTTGCGGAGGCGTTGAAGGAGCGGACCGGGCAGAAGAAGTGACTCAGTGATTGGGGGCTCCGCATTAGGATGAAACGGTGGGGCCCGCTTCGCATTGGGGCTTCATGGCCTAGAACGGCCATTCATGCGGCTGGGATGGGCCAGCCGGGGAGCCCTTTTCGTGTTGTGGGGGCAGGCGTCTCGCCTGCCCGGGCGGGGGCTTCGTTCCCCGTTTTCCGTATTCCGTTTCCCCGGGCGGGCGGTTGGGGGGTTCCGTCACTCCGTCACTCCGTCACTCCATCACTCCATCACTCCATCACCCGGTGGGCGGGGGGTCGCCCTTCTCACCTCCCGATGCGCCCTCCCGGCCAGGAACGTCCCCTTTAACCCGCGACAGGTGAGTAACCTGCGCCAGTGTGGTACAATGCGCCGCTGACGTGCGGAGGAAGGAGGAAAAGGTCACCATATGGCTGATCTTTACCAATACCGAGAGCTTCCCGAAGAACCACTCGACTGTCTCTACATCCTTCACTGCTCAGGCACCGAACCCATATCCAAGCTCGAGTTTGCCACCAAGGAGCGAAAGGCACTCAAGCAGAAGATGCAGGCGCTGGCGCCACGCGGTGACGAGGGGGAGGTCATCTCCGGCGAGTGCCCCGTGGAGATTGCCCATCGCCTCACCTTCGTGGGCCTCGGGGAGGAGCGTGAGCTCAGCCACACGAGGCTGCGCAAGGTGCTACGAACGGTCGTCAGGCAGGCGACCAAGAACCGTGAGTACCAGATCGGGCTCGCGGTGCCCGTCCGCATTCATGGTCTGACCGACAGTGAGTCCCGCCTCTTCGCGCTCATGGAGGCCGCTCTCGCGGACTACACGTTCGACCACTTCAAGTCGAAGAAGAACGAGTTCGACAAGATCGACGGGCTCCACGTCATCCCAATGGCCGGAGAGACCTCGGAGGAGCTGGAGGAGCGCCTGCAGCATGTCCGGCTGTACGCCAACAGCGTCCGCCTCGCGCGCGACCTCGGCAACCGGCCGGCGAACGACCTCACGCCGGAAGCGCTGGCGTCCACCGCGCGCGATCTGTGTGAGGAGGAGGCCGGCCTGCGCGTGACCATCCTCGGCCCCAAGGAGATCGCCAAAGAGAAGATGGGCGGGATCCTCGCCGTGAGTCAGGGATCGGTGCAGGAGCCCCGCGTAATCGTGCTCGAGCACCGGCCGAAGAAGCCGAAGAGGTCGATCGTTCTGATCGGCAAAGGCATCACCTTCGACGCCGGCGGAATCTCACTGAAGCCGCCTCGCGACATGGACTGGATGAAGTACGACATGTGCGGCGCCGCCACCGTCGTCGCCGTGCTGCGCGCCGTGGCCCAGCTGGAGCTCCCGTTCAAGGTCGTCGGCCTCATCCCCGCGGCAGAGAACCTCCCCTCCGGCACGGCCCTCAAGCCGGGCGACATCATCACCATGGCGAACGGCAAGACGGTCGAGGTGGACAACACCGACGCCGAGGGCCGGCTGCTTCTGGCGGACACCCTCGTCTACTCCGCTCGCTTCAACCCGGACGTCGTGATCGACTTCGCGACCCTCACCGGCTCCTGCGTCGTCGCGCTCGGTCACGAGGCCGCCGGCGTCATGGGCAACGACCGTGAGCTGCTCGACACCCTGGTCAAGCTCGGTGAAGAGGTCGGCGAGCGGGTGTGGCAGCTGCCCCTGTACGACGAGTACCTGACCTACGTCAGGAGCGAGTGGGCGGACATGAAGAACGCCGGTTCGCGCTGGGGCGGTGCGGTCACCGCGGGGACGTTCCTCAAGCAGTTCGTTCCCGAGAAGGTGTCCTGGGCCCACCTCGATGTAGCCGGGGTCGCGTACGCCGAGAAGGAGCACAGCGGCATCCAGGTTGGAGCCACGGGCTTTGGAGTGGTGCTGACGCTCACGTACCTGGAGAATCTGACGAAGTAGAGCGATTCGCTGCGCGAGTCGCTGGCAGTGGTAGGCTGGCGGGCGGGGGTGTCGGGTGAGGTTCAAGCGCGTCTTCCACGTCTTCCAGAACACGCCGCTGGGCCGCGAAATGCTGCTCGGGGCGGTCCACCTGTGCCGGTCGACCGGCGCCCAGCTGTACCTCTTCAGACCGGTCGAGCCGCGATTCACGATCCAGCTTGCCGACGAGCTCATCGAGGTGCCGCTCGACAGCACCTACCTCGAAAGCCCGGAGACCGCCGAGCAGCACGCCGACGATCTGGTTTTGGGCGCCGGCCTAAGGCCTCACTGGGTGGAGCCGTCCCACCGCCTGGCGTCGACGATGCCGGTGCTGCTCGCCGAGTTCGAGATCCTCGCCTGCTCGAGGTCGTTCAGCGATCCGCCTTCCCGCCTGGCGCCGGGCCAGCTCGGCAGCCACATTCGCCGGCTCATCAAGACGGGTCGTTTCCCGGTTCTCGTCCTCAGCGCGCCGACCCTCGAGTGGGACCGCCTGACGGTGTTCTTCGGCGGCTCGCAGCACGCACTCAAGGCGCTGGCGTGGGCCAGGACCGTGGCGACCGCCGCCGGCCTCGACTACACGGTCTTCACGGAGCAGGAGAACGGCACCGTCGACAAGGCGGAGGCGGTTCTCGAGGATGCCGGCTGGCTGGAGGAGGTCCGGCCGCGCTGGCAGATCATCCCGGCAGGCTCGTTCGCCTCGAGCCTCTGGCAGGTACCCCGCACCTCCCTGGTGGTGGCCGGGGCATTCGGCCAAGGCGCACTCAAGGCACGTCTCTTCGGCTCGCGCGTTGAGCTACTGCAGTCCCAGTTGCCCAACCCGCTGCTCCTGGTCGGCCCGAGCTCGGACCCGCCGGAGGGTTGAGGGTGCCGGTGAGTGCCACGCAGCTCGTCGGGCCGCTGCTGCTGGCACTACCCGCATGGCTGGTGCTGGCCGTCATGCTCCGTCACGGCCGCCGCGATCTCGCGGCCGCCGGAGTCGCCGTCTGGGCCCTGCTGATGATGGGCGGACTTCCGATCGCCGAGAAGCTGTCGCCAGGGTTCTGCTCGCGTTCGCCAGCACCTACTGGCGTCTCGCCATCCATCCGATGCTCATGTAGCACCCCGCCCCTGCACTCGCTTCGTCGCCGCGACCACGAGGTCAGCGACTCCTCGCTTGCTGGCGGCGAGGCGCGAGAAGAACGCCCTGCGCGATCCCGTGTGGACAAGTGTGGCGCGGTCGCATGTCCCGTGCGGGCTGACGCCCGCAGCCCGCTTGCGGGCCGGCGGGTCGGAGACGGACCGGCGCGTCGGCTCGCGGCTGCACCCGCCGCGGACGTCGAGGAAACCGTGCTCGGAGGCTTACCCTCCGAGGCCCTCGGGCCAAGCCTCGTGCGCCCGGTCCCCCCGCCGGCCACGGCGGGATGGCCGCTCGCCTCCTTCCGCTCCGTCCCCGCCCCTCCGCAGGACCGTTCCTGGTGAGACCCCCGCCCACCCACCCGGTGATTAGGTTCCCCCACCCACCAGAAGAACACCGCAGGATAGCGCTCCAGAGCATGGTGCGCTCAAACGGGCGTACCGTCCTTAATGTTCTTCTGAAGAGCGCTCCCAAGCCGTAGGCGCTGGCGAGAAACGTCAAGGGGGGGAGGACAACCCTGCAGGAAAGCGAGCTCCTGGCCGTGGCCAGGGGGGTCGAAGAGGGGGAAGGCTGGCCCTACGGCCATCTCGCTTTCCCAAGGGTCACCGGCGCCGAAGGCGACGAGCAACCACGGCCCTTGGCGCGCCGGAGCACGGCCCCACGATTGAAGGAGGCGGCTCGAGCAGGCTCCGGCGGTCGCTACGAAGCCACCGATCCGGCCTCGTGGCCTTGCGACCGCCAGAGCTGCGAGACGGCTGGGGCGGCAGCCCCAGACGGCCGCCGGAGCAGCGCAGAGACCCAAGGTGCGGTCCAGATCTTCGTTTTCTCGCGCCGCAGCACGACGGAGTCGTACCCGTAGGTACGTCGGAAACGTGCGCGATGCGAGCTTCTTCTCTCTAAACCTAGCCCAGAGCGGTCCGGAGCGATCGTGGCGAGACCGGCGAGACGCCTGTCAGAGCTGGGATCTGAGCGTCGCGCTACCGGAGGCATACTCCCTGTATGTTGAGGATAGCGAGGCGTGAAAAGCGCGGCGATGGCCTGCGTATCGCCGGTCGCAGTAGATCGCGCCCGAAGGCTCTGGGTTGAGAAAAGGACCTCCGGCTGAACCGAGAGGCCCTCCTCCTCCTCCCTCCGCCCCTTTTGACGTTCGTCGCGTCAAGAAGCGAAGAACGGGTGTGTTTATATCATGTCTCGATGGCTTCGGCAACGAGCTCGATGACGTCGTGCGTCCTCGCCTCCTCGTCGCCGACCTCCTGCTGCGCGTTCGACAGCATCACGTTGCAGAACGGGCAGGCCACGCAGACCTCGTCGGTGCCCGTCTCCTTCAGCTGCGCGTACCGCGTCTGGTTGATGCGCTCGCCGATCTTCTCCTCCAGCCACATACGACCGCCGCCGGCGCCGCAGCACATCGCCTTCTCCCGGCTCAGCTCCGGCTCCTTCACCTTCATCCCCAGCACGGTACTGAGGAGGAAGCGCGGGGCCTCGAACTCGCCGTTGGTCCGTCCCAGGTAGCACGGATCGTGGAAGGCCATCTCCTTCGCGACCGGCCTGGTCGGCCTGACGCGCCCGGCGCGGACCAGCTCGGCGACCAGCTGGGTACCGTGCACGACCTCGTAGCGCCCTTCGAAGTCCGGGTACTCGTGGGCCAGCGTGTTGAAGCAGTGCGGGCAGTTGGTGACGATCTTCTTGACCCCGTAACCGTTCATGGTCTCGACGTTTTGCTGTGCCAGCATCTGGAACAGGTACTCGTTGCCGAGACGGCGGGCGGAGTCGCCGGTGCACATCTCCTCGGGGCCGAGGATGGCGAACTTGATGCCGGCAGCCTTGAGGATCTTCACAAGCGAGCGTGACACCTTCTTGCCGGCATCATCGAAGCTGCCGGCACAGCCGACCCAGAACAGGTACTCGAAGTCGCCTCCGGCCTCGCCCGCCAGTGGCACGTCCAGCCCCTGCGCCCAGTCGGCGCGGGTCTCCGGAGCGAGCTGCCACGGGTTGCCGTTGACCTCCATGCCGCGAAAGGCGATCTGCGCCTCCTCCGGGAAGTCGGCCTTGTCGAGGACCAGGTTGCGGCGCATCTCGACCAGCTTGTCCACGTAGGAGATATCGAGCGGGCAGGCCTCCTCGCACCAGCGGCAGGTGGTGCAGGCCCAGACGACGTCCGGATCGACGACCGCCGGCACCAGCTCGTTCTCCGAACCCTTGCCCTCCCCGGGCGAGCCCAGGAGTGCCTTCTGCTCGTGGTAGGCCTGATCGCGCACCGCCTTCGTGAACATCACCGGCTGCAGCGGCTTGTGAGTCAGCGTAGTCGGGCAGAACTCACGGCAGCGGCCGCACTCCGTGCAGGTGTAGAGGTCCAGCGTCTGCTTCCAGGTCAGGTCGGTCACGCTGGCGATGCCGAAGCGGGTGCTCTCGTCGATGTTCTCGAGGTCCATCGCCGGCAGCCTGCCGGGCGCCTCGAGGTTGGCGAAGAAGACGTTGAACAGTGCCGTGTAGACGTGGAAGTGCTTCCCGTACGGCAGCTCGTTCGCAAACACGTAGAGGGTGATCAGGTGGATCCACCACAGCACCGTGTAGATCGTCTGCAGGGCGGCCGGGGCCAGACCGGTGAACAGCTTGCTTGTCAGGGTGCTGATGGGCAGCCAGGAGGCGGACATCCCGGCCGCGATGCGAGCGCCCTCGGAACCCAGGTCCGTGACCATGAGGATGGCGATGAGCGCGATCACCAGCCAGGCGCCGAACGACTGGATGATCCGGAACGGCTTCTGGATCAGCCGGCGGTAGGTGGCCAGCGCCAGCCCAATCAGCACCAGCAGCTCGAAGATGTCCTTCGAGAACAGGTAGGCGTGGCCCAGCGGCGTGCCCAGGAAGGGCAGCTGCCAGCCCGCAAAAAGACCCTCGATCACCATCGACGTGGTCCGCAGAGAGAGCACCAGGAAGCCGTAGAAGATGCAGATGTGGTAGAAGCCCGCGTACGGGTCCTTGAACATCTTCCTCTGCCCGATCGCGAACACCAGCATGTGCTTGAAGCGCTCGCCGAGGCGGTCGAAACGCGCGTCGGGGCGCCCCAGCCGCATCAGCTGGAAGCGCCGGCTGAGCGAGAAAATCACCCCTCCGACGCCGAGGATCGTGAGCAGCCAAAACCAGAGGTAGCCCGGTACTCCCAAGAACGTCCCGGCCGTGGCGAAGTGCATGGTTCCTCCCGGAGTGCTGTGCTCAGAGAATCAAGGAGAGGTCGATCACGGGCGGAGTATATCAGAAACTGAATGGTCATTCATGTGCGATTCGCTGCGCGAATCGAATGTAGAGCTCCAGACTGACGGCGGGTCCCTACCCGTACAGAGTCCTCTCTTTCTCCCTTGTAGGGGCAGGCGTCTCGCCTGCCCGGGCGGGGGGCCGGCAGCTGCGGCCTGGCCAGTGTCATCGGCTGCACCCACCCGCCCGGCGGGCGGGACGCCCGCCACTACAACGGAGCGGCAACCCACCGTTCCCCAAAGGCTCACCTCCTTGGCTGGGCTGGGGCCTCCGTCACTTCATCACTCTTGCTGCCAGCTTACCCAGCAAAGACGAGGTCGGGAGGCCGGGGCTGAGCGGATCCGCCCAGGCCCAGCCTGCCGGCAGCGGCGTCTCACGCACCACATTGAACCTCACCGGCACGACCGAGATCCTGCGGTAGGTAATGCTGTGACGAACGGCCGCAAGCACTACGGCATCCTCGGCAGGCACCGGCAGCAGACCCGCAGCGGCGGCGACAGCGCCCTCGCTACTGCCCGCATCGGCAAACGGCGGCAGCCACAGGCCGTTGAGGATGGCGCCACCGTCGACGCGTCGCAGCAGCCAGCGGCCGCCGCCTGAGACCGCACACGCCGCCAGCCACTGCAAGTGCTCCGGCTCGCGCACCTTGCGCGCCGGTGGGTGCTCCTCCGGACATCCCTCGGCGAAGGCCCGGCATCCCTCGCGCAACGGACAGACCACGCACGACGGCGAACGCGGCGTGCAGACCGTGGCGCCGAGCTCCATGAGAGCCTCGTTGACGCGCCCCGGCGGTGCGCTCTCCATGAGCCCGCGAACCCAGCCCAGGGCGCGCGCCCTGCCGGCGGCCGCGCGCCCCTCGCTCCCCATCAGGAGCACGCGCGCGGCGACCCGCATGACATTGCCGTCGAGCACCGGCTCGGCCTCGGCGAAGGCCAGCGAGGCGACGGCGGCGGCCGTGTAGGGGCCGATGCCTGGGAGCTGCCGGAGCTCCGCTGCCGTCTGCGGCAGCCCGCCGCCCTTCCCGGCAACCTCTCGCGCCAAGCGGTGCAACGACCTCGCCCGTCGGTAGTAGCCGAGGCCGGACCATGCCTCCAGTACCTGCGCTTCGTCCGACTGCGCGAGCGCTTGCAGTGTCGGGAACCGCGCGATGAATGCCTCGAAGCGCGGCACGACGCGGTCCACCTGCGTCTGCTGCAGCATCAGCTCGCTCACCAGCACCCCGTACGGGTCGCGGGGCTCGCGGCGCCATGGCAGCTCGCGGGCCGACCTCTCGTACCAGTCGAGCAGCCGCCGGGTATCCGACATCGGCCCATGGTACAGAAGTGCGCGGGCAGAGGCCCACGAGCGCGTCGCGAGGCATCAACACCAAGCGGAGACCTCCGTTCTGCGGGCATCGGAAACGTCGTACAATGACCCGAGGGCGTAACCCGCAGGCGGTTCTTGGAATAGGGGGTGTAGTGGACGACCTCGCACCGGACGAACGAAGGCTCGTGACGTACATGGTCGGCTACCAAAAGGGGAACATGGACGACTTCACAGCCCTCTACTCAGAGCTCGAGCAGCCGCTGCGCCGCTACCTCTGGACCTTCGTTCGTAACGGATCCACCGTCGACGACCTGCTGCAGACCACATTCCTGCAGATCCACCGCGCCCGCGCCTCCTACACGCCGCCGCGTCCTCTCAAGCCGTGGGTGTACGCCATCACGCGCCATGTCGCCCTCATGCACCTGCGATCGCAGCGGCGGCGCCACGAGGTGACGCCCGAGGAGAACCTGCCGGAGGTGCCGATCCCGCCGGCGGTCGAGCTCCTTGGCGATCGCGCGCTGGCCAGGAGGATGCTGATGGAGCTCCCACGGCCGGCACAGGAGGTGCTGATTCTCCATCACATGCTGGGGCTCAGCTTCGAGGAGGTCGGCAAAGTCATCGGAACGTCCGCCGGCGCCGCCAAGGTCCGCTCCCACCGTGCGTTGAAGATTTTGCGCGAACAGATGGCGGAGAACGGAGCCTCGTCATGATCCCCGCCGAGCTGCCGGCCGCCCTTCGCGAGGCCATTTCCGCGGACCTCAAACCGGTCCGCCCGCTGTCGCCGCTGTGGCGCAGGACTCTCCTCGTCGGGGCGGTGGCGGTCGCGGTCCTGATCGCGGTCGTCACCGGTCGCAGCCTGCGGCCCGACCTTGCCACCCTCTCCATGGTGGCCGGCTGGGGAGCGACCCTCCTCGAGCTCTTCGTCGGCACCGTCCTGATCGGCCTCAGCCTGCGCGAGTCGGTACCCGGCCTCGCCCTCGGGCAGGGAGCGATCGCTGCCGCCGTCGGCCTCGGAGCGGTCGCCAACGTGCTGACGGTCGCCGCCACCTGGCTCGGCTCCAGCTGGGTGGCGCCGCACGGGCTGCCGTTTACCGCGGGCGCCGTCTGCTCCCGCGCCGAAACGATCTTCGGCATCCCGGCGCTCGTCGTCACGCTCATTCTGGTAGCGCGCGCCCTGCCGTTGCGGCCGCACGTGGTCGGCCTTCTCGCCGGCTTCGGCGCCGGCCTGATCGGGGACGGCATCAACCACCTGCTGTGCCCGAGCTCCGACCTGCGCCACGTGCTCGTCTGGCACACCGGCGTGATCGTGCTTCTCGCACTGCTCGGCTGGGCGGCCGGCCTGACCTGGGAATACTACGAGGCGCGAAGGGCTTGAACCTGCTTGACAGGCAGGTTTCGCAGGTTCACCCTCTCATCGGAGCCGGACGACCTGGTACGCTCGACATGCGGAGGACCCCATGAGCAACGACATCAACTTCGGCGCACTGACCCTCAAGGACGCTCTCGACCTCGCCATTCTGATCGAGGACGAGGCCCAGGAGCGTTACCAGGAGTTCGCGAGCCAGATGGAGCTCCATCACACGCCCGAGGCAGCGCGCTTCTTTGTCTTCATGGCCCGCAACGAGGCCAAGCACGGCCGCGAGCTGCGCGAGAAGCGTCAGGATCTCTTCGCCGATCAGCCCGCCGAGGTCGACCGCTCCCAGCTTTTCGACGTCGAGGCGCCGGAGTACGAGCAGGCGGAGGCGTTCATGACCGCGCGGCAGGCGCTCCTGGTGGCGTACCAGGCCGAGGTCAAGGCCTACGAGTTCTTCGACCACGCCCTTCCCAGCGTTGCCGACCCCAAGGTCCAGGAGCTTTTCAAGGAGCTGCGCGAAGAAGAGGTCGAGCACCAGCAGCTGGTCAAGGACGAGCTCGCCAAGCTCCCCCCCGAGCCCGGCTTCGACCCCGACGACTTCGTCGACGAGCCGGTGGCGCAGGGGTAGGGGCCCCCGGCCACCCAGCCGGTGAGTAAGTAAGCAAGTGAGAACGTGAGCAGGTCCCCCACCTACCCGGAACGTCAGACGGAAGACGCGAGACGTTCCCCCGCCCAGATCCTTCTTCGCTCGCTGGGCTCGCTCATCAGGATGACATAAGGGTAGAAAGACCCAACCACGGATTTCACGGATTACACGGATTACACGGATGACACTTGAAGGCGGCGACGGTCGCTCATCAGGATGACACGGGGGCGCTCCGGGCCGGGGATTCACGGCCTGGGACGGCCATTCATGAGCTACAACCGGCGCTCATGAGCTAGAACAGCCATTCATGCGGCTGGGATCAGCCAGCCGTGAGCCCTCTTCCTGGTGTGGCGGCCGGCGTCTCGCCTGCCTGGGCGGGGGCTCATGCGCGACGGCCAGGCCGGAATCCTGAACCATCCACCCATCCCGGCCGGCGAGACGCCGGCCTCCACAACAGATGAGCAGCCTGCACCCTACCCTGTCATCGTGGTCACCCCCGATCGGCGGCCTTCTCTCTCATCAGTGGAATCCGTGGTTCATCTATCTTCTTGTAGTCCCTTGCACTGAACCTCTTGACGCAACCCAAAGCACTCCACACGGAACGACAGCCCGTGCCCCCCTCTAAGAGAATCCGTGTAATCCGTGTAATCCGTGGTTAAGTCCCTTTCCCCTTTCTGTCATTCTGAGGATCCGCAGGCGACGAAGAATCTGGGTGGGCGGGGGATTCGTCTCTCGTCTCGCGTCTAGCGTCTTGCGCTCTCCCATCCGCGCTACCATATGCCCATGATCCACCAGCCCTCCGACCGCACCGGGGTTCTCCTCACCAACCTCGGAACGCCCGACGCCCCGACGACGGCCGCCGTGCGCCGCTACCTGCGCGAGTTCCTTTCCGACCCCCGGGTGGTCGAGGCGCCGCGTGCCATCTGGTGGCTGGTGCTCAACCTGTTCGTGCTGCCCTTCCGCCCGCGCCGCTCGGCGCGCCTGTACGCCCGCATCTGGTCCGCCGACGGCTCCCCCCTGCTCAGCATCAGCGAGCGCCAGGCCGAGGCTCTGCGGGTGGAGCTCGCCGGCCGCGCGGGGACGCCCCTTGCCGTGGCCCTTGGCATGCGCTACGGCAACCCTTCGCTTTCCTCGGCGCTGCGCTCCCTGCAGGAGCAGGGCTGCCGCCGCATCATCGTCCTGCCGATGTACCCACAGTACTCGGCCAGCACCGTTGCCTCGACCTTTGACGCGGTGACCGCCGAGCTCGCACGTCAGCGGGCGCTGCCTTCGCTGGTCCTCGTCAGCGGCTACCACGACCGCCCCGGCTACATCCGCGCCCTCGCGTCATCGATCCGCGAGTTCTGGGCCGAGCACGGCCGCGCCGACCGCCTCCTGATGTCGTTTCACGGCATCCCCGTGCGCTACGCCGACGCCGGCGACCCCTACCCCGACCAGTGCAGGCAGACCGCGGCCCTGCTGGCGCGCGAGCTCGGGCTCGAAGAAGGCGCCTGGCAGCTCGCCTTCCAGTCCCGCTTCGGCCGCGAGGAGTGGGTGCAGCCCTACACCGTCACCACCCTCGAGGAGTGGGGCCGCGACGCCCTGGGCAGCGTCGACGTCGTCTGCCCCGGCTTCCCCGCCGACTGCCTCGAGACCCTCGAGGAGATCGCGCTCACCAACCGCGGGGTGTTCCGTTCCGCCGGTGGCGGTGTCTACCGCTACATCCCGGCGCTGAACGACCGCGACGATCACATCGCCGTGCTGGCGGACATCGTGAGGGAGTATTTGCCCCGTACCCGTCCGTGACGGAGTGACGAAGTCCCCCACCCACCCGGCGGACCCCGGTGTTGCGTGCCCCAGAACAGGTTTGTTTCCCTGCGTACTCTCGTCCATAGCGATTCGTGCGGCGAATCGCTCCAGATCCTTCTTCGCTCGCAAGCTCGCTCATCAGGATGACACCTGGGGGGTGTGCTGCGGGCTCGCTCATCAGGATGACAGGAGGGGTTCAGGGCTCGTCAGGATGACTCAGGGAGAGAGCAAGTTAACCACGGGTTACACGGATGGCACGGATGGCACGGATGGCACGGATGACATTTGAGGGCGGCGATGAGAGCTCATCGATAAGAGCGGGCTCTCCTCTTCTCTTGTGGGGGCCGGCGTCTCGCCGGACCAACCTCCAGCGGTGCGCTCACTCATCCGGTTGGCACGGGCGAGGGACGCGCCTACCCTCCCCTCCATGTGTGCGGCTCGACAGGACCAAAGCAAGCGGGCGGGGATGCCCCCGCCCGCAAGAGTTCTGAGTTGTCTTGACAGGAACCCGTCAAACGCACTGGCTCGAGACACACTGTCCGCTGCAGCACTGGAAGCCGGAGCTACAGGTGGCCCCGCTTGGGAGGCAGGTCCCGGCAGCCGCCGGCGTCGGCGCGATAATGGTCGTGATCAGCGGCACCAGGGCCGCGATCAGCGCGCCCTTGCCGATCCGCCCGAGCGCTTGGCGCCGGCTCATGACGCCGGCTTCCAGGTCCGCTCCAGCCCACTCCTCGAGCAGGGACGCCTCGCCCAGCTCGTCAAGGGCCAGGCGGACCAGCTCCTCGCCGAACGGCTCGTCCAGCTCCATGGTGACGGAGCGCGCGATCTCGGCCACCGAGCTCGAGCCATCGCAGTGACGGAAAACTAACGCCACAGAACGGTTGAGGCAGTGAGCGGTGTCGTTTGCCAGGTCGTAGACCACAGTTTCGCCGCTCGCCATCATCTCGCGAACGAGAAGCTTCTCCCGACGGGCGCGAGGGTTCGAATCGTGTTGGACCATCACTGCGCTCCTTCGATTCTCATAGCCGGATCACCCAGGTAGACCCACGTCTTGCGGACGTTGGAGTCGTTGACCGCCGCCTTGGCTCGCCGGGCTGCATCGCCCAGCCGCAGGGACGGGTCATTCCTGAGCTCGGAGTAGAACGCGCGCACCAGCTCCTCCTGCAGCGAGGAGCTCGTCGTGCCGGTCGAGGCCCAAACGGCGGCGGCGCCGCCCTCCGGGGCCCGGATCAGCGCCTCCCCCAGGCCCTCGAGGAGGGGCTCCTGGAAGACTCCGTTGAGGCAGTTCATCATCGTGAACACGGGCAGGTTGCCCTGGTTGTGGAGCTGGGCAACATCAGTCGTGGTCAGCACGTCGCCGCGCCAGCGGTCGACCGTCCCATGCCCCGAGTAGTTGACGAGCTGGGCGCCGCCGTTGAGCGCATCGATCACCATCGTGTGGGCGGCGGCCGCGCCGACGTCGTCGACGTTGACGTTCTCGACGCTCGTGCCGGTTGGAAGGTGCCCTTCGATCCGCTGGTTCATGGCCGCGAAGTTGTCTCCCTTCGCCGCGTCCGCCACCATCAAGGTGGACGCCAACGGTCCCTGCGACGCCTCGTGGTCGGCGATCTTCTGGACCGTTGCGACCGCCTCCTCGGCGGAGTCGACCGGAATGCGGCCGACCGCCATCTCCGGCACCCCGTCGCCGTTGAAGTCGGCGAACCAGTCGTCCGAGGCGGTCTCGAGTTCGTCTGTATCGACCAGCCTGGTTGGGACCAGATCCTCCCCGTACCCCAGGTAATCGCGCGGGTCGTAGCTCGCGTCGCCCAGCAGGAGCACGTAGCGGGGCGCCGTACTCCAGACGGAGTGCGCCCGCGACAGGAAGTCGCGGATCGCGTGCGGCGACTTCGAGCCGTACGAGAACTCGTCGAAGATGTCCTGAACATCGACCACCGCGACCTTGAGCCCTTCACTCTCGTGGAACGCGCGCAGCGGCTCGGCGGCGCTCATGAACTCATGATTGGCGATGATCACCATGTCCGCGGCATTGGTCGAGCGGTGCCAGGCGGAGGGCGAGTTGAGCTGGATGCCGGCAGGGGCCTGCGCACCGTCGACGACGAGCATCGTCGGCACCTCGCCGCCTGTCCCCGAAGACTGAGGCACAGTCACGTCGACTGTGAAGCCGGACGCGGCCTGGGTGACGGTTGCGTCGAGCACCGCCGGCCGGCTCGGGTCGCTGAGGTCGATAACCTTCACATTCTGTGAAGTCAGACCGTCGATGCGCACCCTCTCGCCGGATGCCGCGCGGTCGAATTGCAGGAACGTCTGGTCGCCGGAGGCGCTGGTCGTGCGCGGGTAGGTCAGACGCACGAAGTCGACCAGGGCGACGCTCGAATCGTCCTGGCGGGTCAGCGTCACCTGGTTGTCCCCGCCGGCGAGGTCGTCCGCCTTGATCTCGAAAGTCCGGTCCGTCCACTCGGCGCCGTTGACGTCAAGGTCTCCGACCGTCCTCCCGTTGAGCTGCACGTTGACGGTGAACGGGTCGCCGGTCAGCCCCTGCACCGCCACCTGCAGCGATCCCGAGCCATCGCTCAGGTCGTCGGCCGGCAGGGTAACGATGGCGGGGTCGGCGGCGATTGCAGGACCGAAGAAGTTCTCCCGGTCGCCGTTGAGCAGCCCCGGAACGTAGACCGTCCGCTCGCGGCTCTCCACGGTGTAGGCGACAGTTCTGACCTTTCCAGGTCCGGTCTGCGTGCCGTTCGACGGCTCGACGCGCAGGCCCGGCCCGTCGCCTATGATGAGCCAGTAGGTGCGGCTCCCGCTCGACGGCGTGTCGTCGGGCATGCCATAGAACTCGATCGCGCCCGAGGGGGTCGGTGAGAGCGGACCTGCCGGCGGGTCCACGATCATCGGCTGCTGGACACCGTCGGCGTAAAGCTGCAGGTTCTGTGAGCTCGCCTCGTCGACATTCAGGCCAGCGCCGGCCAGGTCCTGCCACGACACCTGGTACCAGCCCGGGGAGTCGACAACCATCTTGATGGCGCTGCTCGAGCCAGCCAGCTGCCACTGGGTGTTGCCGGAGCGGTCCACCAGGCCCACCGGGCGCGCGAAGCCGCCCGCCCTCACGCCCCGCGCCGTCACCGTGCCGGTGATGCCGGCTGTGCCGGCATCGAGAACGCGGGTTACGCCGGCGGAGCCCACCCCGGCCCGATGTGAGTTCTTGATGAGCTGCTGCCTGGCAGCGCGCGCGGCCTCGCTGACCGTACGAGCTCGCGCGACCCTCGGCGCCGGCCCGGTGGCCGCCTCAGCCTCGAACGGCCCATGCCAGGTGCTGGCGCCGCCAATCCCGACGTCCTCGAGCCAGTAGCGGTCACCGGCCCGACCGTCCGGGTCCCACCACGAGTACGAGTAGCCGGCGGCCAGCGACTGGCCGCGGAACGACAGCGCCGAGCCGGCGATCAGGCGGCGACTCGCTGTCCGTTCCGCTCCCGGTAGACGTGGAAGCCCAGGTTGGACGCCTCAAAGCCAGTGTGCCAGCGCAGGCGGGTGCCGCGGGCGTAGGAACTGGCGTCAAAGGACTCTAGACCCACGTTAGTTCTGGTCCACGGTTTGAGGCTCACTGCAGCGTCGACCCAGAGGTCGTCTCCCGAGAGGGTGTGTTCCGGGTTCGTGTGGTTTGCCGTGGCACGAATCCTACTGCTGGCGCTGCGGACATTGGAGAGTCCTGTACCAGTTGCCAGCCCGGAGGACGGCCACCCGTCATTCATGGTCTGACCCGAGCCGAGGGAGGAGAAGGTGACGTTCGCGTCCGTGGCCACGTTATCAACGACGAGGGAGTAGGCGCTGCTGGAGACTGAGATGTACGGGTTGTTATCTGCCGGGTCGCTTCGGCTTCCCACGTTCTGCCCGACAAACGGGCTGTTCTCATCCACGCCGCAGGCGACAATTGCGCCCAGCACAATCTGAGCTACCTTGTCGGTCGGCATCGTCACTGTTACCGCGCCTGTGCCCGGTGCGGGTTCCGTCAAGTACCACGTTTCGACACGCTTGCGGGCCGAATCGTCGATACTGGCCGAACTGCCGGAAGCTCCCGGGTTGATCGTGAGACCCGCCGACGTGCCGGGGTTCCACGTTACTGACTGGGTCGCGGAGACATTGCCGCTGTTGTGCATCAGCGCC
>Ga0307424_1000918_pt1 | contig 15709 bp, 23 predicted proteins | sample SalMarWE160320MG_FD_202157 | JGI IMG/M metagenome (GOLD analysis project Ga0307424, IMG submission 202157) | Salt marsh sediment microbial communities from the Plum Island Ecosystem LTER, Massachusetts, United States - WE1603-20 | ecosystem: Environmental > Aquatic > Marine > Intertidal zone >... | reverse complement strand
CCGCCGCGGGCCGGCTGGTAGGAGCCTCCGGCAAGGGTCCCGAAAGCCCTGCCCCCGGCGCCGTCCGTACCCCGGGCCCCGGGTCGTCCCGGCGTGCCGCTTTGCCCGTCGCCGCCCCATCGGGTCATCACGAGGGCTCCGCTGCCGATGGAGTCGATGACCGCCCCCACCCCGTCGTCGGCGATCTGGTGCACCAGCTGGCCGTAGCCGCTTCCCGCGACCCCTCCCGGCCCTCCCAGGGCCGGGAGGCCGTCCTGCCCGTTTCCGGGGAGGGCGTAGGCACCGACCACCAGACCCAGGATGGGATTCAGGAGGAACAGACCGAGCTGGGAATCACCGCCGTGGCCTCCCGATGCCGTCGCGGCGCCGTTACTGCCTCCACTCCCTCCCGGGGGGCGCGAGACCCGGACGCCGCCGTTGAACCCGGTGGCCCCCGGGCTCCCGTTGGCCGCCCCGGTCCGGTTGGGAGCGGAGATCCCGGGAGTGCCGCGCCCGGCGGTGATCCGGTTGTTGAGGACGGCCACGTCGTGACTGGCGATCAGGCTCAGCCCGATCGAACTCTCCCCGTCCCCACCGGCGTCGGCGCTCCAGACGTTGAACCCGTCGAGGGTCGCCCCGTCCACCCCCTCCCCCACGATCGCGGTCTTTCCGCCGAACAGGTTGGTCGGGAAGGATGCGGGGTCGCGGAGCCAGGTCCCGCCGTCGTAACCCCCGTAGAGGTCGACCCCGTCCTGGAGGACGAGGCTTCCGGTATAGGTGCCTCCGGCCACGTAGACCTTGGCCCCCGAGCCGGTCCCCGCCCCTGCCGTCAGCCCCCGCTGGATGCTGGCGAAGGGCTGGGCCCGGGTGCCCGGGTTGGAGTCGTCGCCGCCCGAGGCGTTCACGAAGAACTCGTCCTTCTCTCCGGCCACGAAGACGCGGGCCAACCCCACCGTGTTCTGAAATTCCGCGGCGATGGTGGCCACCCCCGGAGCCTCGGCGGTCACCTGGCCGTGGGTATCGATGGCGGCCACGTCACGCCGCGTGGTCGACCACCGCACCGAGCCGTGGACCGGGCTGCCGTCCACCGTCGTCACCTTGGCCTTGAGTTGGACCGCCTCCCCGACCTTCAGCTCGCTCACCTCGGGATCGATGGCGATGACCAGCACCCCGACCCGCACCGGGATCGGCACTCCCGGCCCCAGGGGCTCCAGGGTCAGGGTGTAGGTCGGGTTCGCCCCGGGCAGAACGTCGAGGGTGAGCGAGCCCGTGTGGGTCTTCGTCCCGTTCACGTCCAGGGCCTCGATCTTCAGCCGGCGGTCGCTGCCCACCGGGAGCGACAGGGTTCCCAGGGCGACCCGGTTCTCCCCGGGAACGTCGAAGACCATTGGTTTGGGAAGATCCGCCGCGCTCACGTCCACTTTCAGGGCGGTGGCGGGGGTCCCTTCCAGGTCGGCATGGAGGTAGAGCGAGCTGAAGCCGTCCCTCTCCGCGGGAGCGGTCACGCGCTTCGAGCAGCCCAGGAAGGTCACTGCGACGACCAGGGGGACCAGAAGAGCCGCCGCGGGGACGGACAAGAACCGGGAGCGTGTCATGGTGGACCTCCGGATGAGCGTGGAGCGAGCGGGGCAGAGGTCACACCTGCGCCGGGGCCGGTATGACCTTGCTGACAACCGTGTAGTGGGTAATCCGACTGCGATTATAGGTAATACGGCCGCCGGATCGAACGGGAGATCGAGGGAAACGAAGCCAAAACCGGAGAGCTTGTAAGATATGCCGGATCCTGAGCCGACTTCGCGGCGGAATTAGCAGATGTCGGAACGGGGCGGCCGGCTCAGCGCCCGTTCAGCCGCTTGAGGCCGCTCGCACCCCCCGGGACGGAGCTGTAGGAGAAGAGGGAGATGCCGGCGACCCCGGCCGTGCGCACGGTGCGGATCTTGGCCTCGGCTGCGCCCAGGCTCTGGTTGTAGACGGCGATCCCCGCCCAGACCCGGTCCGGCGGCACGAGCTGGACCAGGGTCTGCACCTGGCGCCGCACCGTCTCTCCCGACGGGGAGTACATCATGGGCGCGGCCACGTCGATCCAGCCTTGCCGGATCCAGCGGGTCCAGTCCTGTCCCGCTTCGGAGAAGGCCAGGGCCGGCTCGGGCTTGACCGCGGCCGAGATCAGGATCCCGGGGCGGCGGCTGCGACACAGGAGGCTCACGTTCTTGACCAGGGCCGAGACCTGGTCGGCCTTGAATCCCCACCACCGGCGCTCCAGCTCCACGTAGCCGCGGTCCCCTCGTTCCTGGAGAAGCCCCTCGCGGTTCCGCTGCAGTTCCAGGGGATCCACCCCGGTCAGGCGGCGGAACCCGGAGCGCATGGTCTCGCTGTAGCCGACGTCCAGGAGCGGGTAGCGGATGTAGTCCAGGTGGATGCCGTCCACCGGGTAGCGGGTCACGATCTCGTCCACGACCCTCAGGAACTCGCGGACCACGGCCACGTTCCCCGGCTCCAGGAAGACCCCCTCCACCCGGGTCCGGTCCTGGTCGCTCCGGCTGAGTTCGTTCATGGGAATGCCCTGGGCGTTGACCGCGATCCACTCCGGATGGCGGTAGATCACGTTGTCATCGGGGGTGCGTCCCCACCCGGCCACCAGGTAGACGTTGAGCCAGGCGTGGACCCGCATGCCCCGCTCGTGGGCCAGGCGCACCGCCATGTCCAGGGGGTCGAACCTGCCGTTCAGCTCCCAGGCCTGGGCCAGGCGGGGTGCGATGGGCACGATATCGGAGTCGTAGTAGGCGTCGCCGCGCCCCCGCACCTGGACGATGAGATCGGTGACCCCGCCCTGGTGGGCCTCCTCGACCATGCGCCGCACGCGCGAGGGGGAGGTGAGGGCATCCCGCACCACCCACAGGGCCCGGGCGTCGGTGGGAAGACGGGCGGCCGGCGACACGGCCGTTCCGGGGACGGCGGTCGCGGTGTCGGGTGCGGCGGGAGCCGGTCCGGGGTCGCGTGGGGCCCCGCTCGTCCCGGCCGGGGCGCCGGCGTGCACCTGCGCCGCTGCCTCCGCGGGAGCGGTTTCCAGGAGATCGGCGGGAGCGGCACCGCCGGTGCGGGCCAGGGACACGGCGGCCAGGATCCAGAGGAACTTCATGTCATGAAGTTATCGGCGGGGGTCCGGCGCGCCTGATGCGGCGGCAGGGTGTATCTTATAATCTATTGCTGTGTAATGTCTTATGCGATAGGATCTCGGACGTCGAAAGGCCTCACGGGGGGAGACCGCAGGGCGCTGCCGCCCCTGCGGAAACCAAGGAGTTCCGATGCCCGAGTTGCCCGAGGTCGAAAGCCGCCGACGGATCGCCGAGCGCTACCTGCTGGGCCGGACCCTGGCCCGGGTGAGCGCGGCCGACGACCGCATCGTCTTCCACGGCGTCCTTCCCCGCACCTTCGCCCGGGTGGTCTCCGGCACCCAGGTGACCGGGGTAAGCCGGAAGGGGAAGATTCTCTGGCTGGAGCTGGACCGCCGGCCCTGGCCGGTCTTCCACTTCGGGATGGGCGGGACCTTCCACGTCTACGAGACCGCAGCCCGGCGTCCGGCCTACTGGAAGGTGGAGCTGGTGACGTCCGAGGGAACCCGGCTGGCCATGACCAACCCCCGGCGGCTGGGGCGGGTGCGGCTCCAGGAGGATCCCCTCCGGGAACCCCCGGTGAGCCTCCTGGGCCCCGATCCGCTGGACGCCATGCCGCCCTTGGGGGCCTTGGCGGCGCTCCTCTCCCGGCGGGCCGCCCCGATCAAGGCGGCGCTCCTGGACCAGGGCGTCCTGGCCGGAATAGGCAACTGGATCGCCGACGAGATCCTCTACCAGGCCCGCCTGGATCCCGGTCGCCCCGCCCGCGACTTGACCCGGGGGGAGATCCGCCGCCTGCGAGCCAGGCTGGGCGCCGTCATCCGAAAGGCGGTGGCGGTGGATGCGGACTCGAACCGGTTCCCGGCGAGCTGGCTCTTCCACCACCGCTGGGGCAAGAACCCGGAGGCCCGAACCGCCCGCGGCGAACGGATCGCCTACCGCACCATCGGAGGCCGCACCACCGCCTGGGTCCCGGAGGTGCAGGGAGGAAGCCCCCGGACGCCCCGGCGGCGGCGCTGAGACCCGGGTAAACGCCGACCCGACCGGCAGGTGATCCGCAATGGCCACGAGATAAGCCGCCGGCGCAGGCATCGTGGAGGAGAACGCCGAAGCGCCTCGGCGACGCGTCCCTAGCCGTCGCCCTTCTTGACCCGGGCCGGCGACTTGGCTGCCGAGGACTTCCGGGAGCCCGTTCCCTTGCCCTTCGAGACCCCCTTGGCTCCGCCCTTGGCCGCCTTCTTGCTCCGGCTTTTGGCCTTCTTCTTGGGCTTCTCCCCGGCCTCGTCCGGAGCGGCCTCCGCCTTGGGCTTCTTGCCCTTACCTATCCCCTTCTTCTCGGCCTTGGCTTCGACCTCCGCCTGGCGGGCCTTCCGTTCCCGGCTGAGCTGCTCCTCGCTCTTCACCAGCTCCAGGTAGGCCATCTCCGCTCCGTCGCCCAGCCGGGCCCGGGTCCGGATGATCCGGGTGTAGCCTCCCGGCCGGTCCTCGTACCAGGGGGCGATGGTGGAGAACAGCTTCCGCGTCACCTCCCGGCTCATGATGTACCGGTCCACCCGCCGGCGGGCGTGGAGATCCCCCCGCTTGGCGAAGGTGATCAGCCGCTCGGCCAGGCTCCGCGCCTCCTTGGCCTTGGCCGTGGTGGTCTCGATCCGCTCGTGGCGGAAGAGTTCGGTCACGAGGTTCCGCAGCAGGGCCCGCCGGTGTTCCGCGGTCCGGCTGAGCTGCTTTCCTGATCTCTGGTGTCGCATCGGTCGTCGTCCTCTCCGTCTTCGGCGCCCGGCCCGGGCCGTTCCTCCGGCACCCGTTCCCGGAGCGCCGGAAGCGGCCTATTCCTCGTTCTGGCTGCCCGCCGTGGTGTGCCGGGGCTCCTCGGAATCCTCGTCATCCCCGTCCTGGGTTTCCATGTCCTCGTCGTCCAGGTCGACGTCATCGCCCGCGTCGTCGTCCTCGTCCGAAACCTCGTCGTCGCCCTCGTTGGTGTCCCCGGTGTCGTCGGTGCCCGCATCCTCGTCCGTATCGGACGCGACCAGGTCGTCATCCTCGTCCTCATCCTCGTCGTCCAGGAGGTCGTCGTCCATCGACTCGTCGGCCGGGGCCGGCGGGGCTTCCAGGTCGGAGGCCACCCTTGGGGACTTCCGGGTGTAGGGACTCACGTCCATCCCGAAGTGCAGGCCCATCTCCTCCAGGATGTCGCTGATCTCCTTCAGCGACTTCCGCCCGAAGTTCCGGTACTTGAGCATGGCCGACTCGGACTTCTGGACCAGCTCCCCGATCGACTTGATGCCGGCCGCCCGGAGGCAGTTGGCGGAGCGGACGGAGAGTTCCAGCTCTTCCACGCTCTTCTCCATGAGGTCGCGGATGCGGGCGACTTCCTTGTCTTCCTCTTCCTCCGCCTCCCGCTCGATAGGCTCCTCGAAATCCACGAACATGCTGAAGTGGTCCTTGAGGATCATGGCCGCATAGGCCATGGCGTCCTTGGGCAGGATGCTGCCGTCGCTCCACAACTCCAGGGTCAGCTTGTCGAAGTCGACCCGCTGCCCCACCCGGGTGTTCACCACCTCGAAGTTGACCTTGCGGATGGGCGAGAAGTGGGCGTCCACGGGGATGACCCCGATCGGGCGCTCCTCGGTCTGCTGGTCCGCCGGCACGTAGCCGCGGCCTCCCGAGATCTCCACTTCCATATCGATCTCAGCGTCCTTATTCAGGGTCGCGATGTGGAGATCCGGGTTCAGCACCTCGACTCCGGGATCGGCCTGGAGGTCGGAGGCCTTCAGCGGGCCGGCCCCGGACTTCTTGAACCTGGCGTTGATCTTGTAGTCCGCATGCAGCTTGAAGCGGATCTGCTTCAGGTTCAGCACGATCTCGCTCACGTCTTCCAGGACCCCGGGGACGGTGCTGAACTCGTGCAGAACGCCCTCGATCTTGACCGCGGTCACCGCCGCACCTTGAAGACTCGAGAGGAGAACCCGGCGCAGGGAGTTCCCGATGGTCAGCCCGAACCCGCGCTCGAGCGGCTCGATCGTGAACTTCCCATAGCGGTCGGAGGCCGTCGCCTCATCCAGCTCGATGGTGTTCGGCGTGTGGAGGTTCTTCCACTTCATGTCTTGTTTGCCTCCTGGGATACATGCCCGTAGGTCTGCAACGATCCGGCCGGACAGGAACTATCTGCGCTACTTCGAATAGAGCTCGACGATCATGTTCTCCTGGATCGTGGTCGGGATCGTCTCCCGGGACGGCACGCGCAGGAGCCGCCCCTTCATGGTCTTGGGGTTGGACTCCAGCCATTCCGGCAGGTCCCGGCCCGCCCGGGTCTCGGCCGACTCCTGGATCAGGGGTAACCCCCGGCTGGTGTCCCGCACCGAGATCACGTCGCCGGGCCGCACCCGGTAGGAGGGCACCGACGCCTTCCGCCCGTTCACCGTGAAGTGGCCGTGGAGCACCAACTGGCGCGCCGACGGACGGGAGGGAGCGAACCCCAGCCGGTAGACCAGGTTGTCGAGCCGGGCCTCCAGGATCTGGAGCAGGTTCACACCGGTCACCCCGGGGAGCCGCGCCGCTTCGTAGAAGTAGTTGCGGAACTGCCTCTCCATGATCCCGTAGATCCGCCTCGCCTTCTGCTTCTCCCGAAGCTGCAGGCCGTAGGCGGTGATGCGGAGCCGCCGGTCCCGGCCGTGCTGGCCCGGCGCATAGGCGCGGCGCTCGATGGCGCACTTCTCCGTGTTGCACCGGTCACCCTTCAGGAAGAGCTTCTCCCCTTCCCTCCGGCAGAGCCGACATACTGGACCGCGATATCTCGCCATGCTGAATGAACCTCCGAAATGGTTCCTGTGATTCCTGGCCTGTACCTAGCCGGCCGGCCGGCCGGCCCCGGCGCCCGAGGCGCCGTCACGAATGAGCCCAAAAGCGATTTCCACGCAATGATCCAGCCGAGGCCGAACCACCGTGGCGCCGGGCTCCAACCCTTACACCCTCCGTCGTTTGGGAGGGCGGCACCCGTTGTGGGGGATCGGGGTCACGTCCCGGATCGCCGTCACCTGGAGCCCGGTGGCGGAAAGCGAACGGATGGCCGCTTCCCTCCCCGCTCCCGGGCCCTTGACGTGGACCTCCACCTTTCGCATCCCCTGGATCAACACCTGCTTGGCCGCATCCTCGGCGGCGAGCTGGGCGGCGAAGGGCGTGCTCTTCCGGCTCCCCTTGAACCCCACCTTGCCCGCACTCGCCCACCCGACCACCTGGCCTTCGGCGTCCGAGATGCTGATGATGGTGTTGTTGAAGGTCGCCTTGATATGCACGGTCCCGTTGATCGAGACCTTCCGATCCTTCTTCTTCTTGGTGCCTTTCGCTTTTGCCACGATTCCTCCCGAAAGGGAACTGGGATCAAGTCTTGGTCAGTTTCCGGCGGCCCGACCCGGCGGTCTTCTTGGGCCCCTTGCGCGTCCGCGCGTTGGTCTTGGTGCGCTGTCCGTTCACGGGCAGCCCCCGGCGGTGCCGGAGCCCCCGATAGCAGCCTATGTCCATCAACCGCTTGATGTTCATCTGGACCTCGGCATGCAGGGCACCCTCGACCCGGTACTTGGTCTCGATCTCCTGGCGGAGCTTGGCCGTGTCATCCTCGCTCAGGTCCTTGACCCGGATGGCCGGGTCCACCCCGGTGGCGGCCAGGATCTGGCCGGCCCGGGTCCTCCCGATCCCGAAGATGTAGGTCAGGGCTATCTCGACCCGCTTGTCGTTGGGTAGATCGACACCTGCGATACGTGCCACGTCGTTCCTCCTGCCGTGTCCGGGGACACGGGGTTCCTGCTACCCCTGCCGCTGCTTGTGGCGGGGGTTCTTGCAAATCACTCGCACCACGCCCTTGCGCTTCACGAGCTTGCAGTTCTCACAAATGCGCTTGACGCTCGCCTTGACTTTCATTGCTCTGTCCTCTCGGTGCGACCGGATTCGGCCGCCGCCGGCCTCTGGCCGGGGACCAGGGTCAGGACCTCCGTCCCCTCGGCGGTCAGGGCCACCGTATGCTCGAAATGGGCGGCCAGGGACCGGTCCCGGGTCACGATGGTCCACTGGTCCGACAGCGTCTCCACTTCCCAGCCCCCCAGGGTGATCATGGGCTCGATGGCGCAGACCATGCCCTCCCGGAGCTTGCTCCCGGTCCCGGAGCTCCCGTAGTTGGGAACCTGGGGATCCTCGTGCAGCTTCTCGCCGATCCCGTGTCCCACCAGCGTCCGCACCACCCCGTAGCCGTACCGCTCGGCGTGGGCCTGGATGGCGTGTCCCACGTCGCCCAGCCGGTTCCCCACCTTGAAGGCCTCGATCCCCTTCTCCAGGCACTCCCGGGTCACCCGGACCAGTTGCGCCACGTCGTCCGGCACCTCGCCCATCGCGAAGGTCAGGGCCCCGTCCCCGTGGTATCCATCCTTCACCACCCCGGCGTCGATGCCCACGATGTCCCCGTCCCGGATCTCCCGGCTCCCCGGGATCCCGTGCACCACTTCCTCGTTCACCGAGATGCAGACCGAGGCCGGGTACCCCAGGTACCCCAGGAAACTCGGGGTGCCCCCGTTGTCCCGGATGAAGGTCTCGGCCTTCCGGTCCAGCTCGCCCGTGGTCATCCCCGGCCGGGCCTCCCGGCGGAGAAGCTGCAGCGTCTGCGCCACCATCTCCGCCGACTCCCGGATCTTGCCGATCTCCTCGGCGGATCTGAGCTTGACCATGGCCTCTCCGATCACTCGTCCAGGGCGGATTGGATCCGCCCGTGGATCTCCTGGATGTCCCCCACCCCATCCACGGTGCGGAGGATGCTGCGGGACTCGTAATGGCCGATGAGCGGCTGGGTGCTGTCCCGGAAGACCTCCAGCCGGTGCCGGATGGTCTCCAGCGTATCGTCGGCCCGGCCCCGGCCCACCAGCCGCTTCACCACTTCGTCGTCGTCCGCGGTCAGGCAGACCACCCGGTCCAGATCCACCTCCCGCCGGGCCAGGATGGCGTCCAGGCCCCGAGCCTGCTCCAGGGTCCTGGGGAACCCGTCCAGGACGAACCCCGAATCCCCCGTCTCGTCCAGCTTCTCGTCGATCAGGGCCAGGATCACCTGATCGTCCACCAGATCCCCCCGGGACATGGCCCTCTCCGCCTTCTGTCCCAGCGGCGTCTTCTGGCTCACCGCCTTCCGCAGCATGTCGCCGGTGGCCAGGTGGACCCACCGGTGCACGCGGCACAGGATCTCCGCCTGCGTCCCCTTGCCCACGCCGGGGGCACCCAGGAGAACCACCCTCATCGAGCGGTCCTCGACTGCATCTTCCCCTTCTTCATGAACCCGTCGTAGTGCCGCATCAGGAGATGGGACTCGATCTGGCTCAGGGTATCCAGCATCACGCCGACCACGATGAGAATCCCGGTCCCCCCGAAGTAGAAGGGAACGTGGAACCTGTTGATCATGACGTCGGGCAGGATGGCGATGAAGGCCAGGAAGATGGCCCCGGGAAGGGTGATCCGGGTCAGGATCCGGTCGATGTATTCCGAGGTCTTCCGGCCGGGACGGATCCCGGGAATGAACCCTCCGTATTTCCGCATGTTGTCCGCCAGGTCCACCGGATTGAGGACGATGGCGGTGTAGAAATAGGTGAAGAACACGATCATGAGCCCGTAGATCACCAGGTAGACCGGGCTTCCCGGGGAGAACGCGGACCGGACGGTCTGCATGAACTCGCTGGCCGGGAAGAGGGCGGCCAGGGTCCCCGGGAACGCGATGATCGACTGGGCGAAGATGATGGGCATCACGCCTGCGGTGTTCACCCGGAGGGGGATGTGCGTGGTCTGCCCTCCGTACATCTTCCGCCCCACCACGCGCTTGGCGTACTGGACCGGGATCTTCCGCACCCCCAGGGTCATGAGCACGACCAGCACGATCACCGCCAGCATGACCGCGCCCAGGATGATGAGCTGGAAGATGTTGAACTGGCCGTTCATCCAGGCCCGCAGGGTGTTCAGGATGTCCGCCGGATAGCGGGCGATGATCCCGATGGTGATGATGAGGGAGATCCCGTTCCCGATGCCCCGGTCGGTGATCTGCTCCCCCAGCCACATGATGAAAATGGTGCCCGAGGTCAAGGTGACCACGGTCATGAACAGGAAGGCGGGACCTGGGTTCGGGACCACGGACATGCCCTGGGCGTTCAGGTTCTGGAGGAAGATCGAGATCCCCATGGCCTGGATGGCGGCCAGCAGCACCGTCCCGTAGCGGGTGAGCTGGGTGATCTTCTTCTGACCCTCCTCGCCTTCCTTCCGTAGTTTCTCGAAGTAGGGAATGACCGCGCCGAACAGCTGCAGGATAATGGAAGCGCTGATGTACGGCATGATCCCGAGGGCGAACACGGTCGCCCTCTGGAAGGCGCCGCCCACGAACATGTCGTACAGCCCGAACAGGGTGCCCTGGTTCTGGGAGAAGTACGACTTGAGCGCGCTCACGTCGACTCCCGGGGTGGGGATGTGCCCCCCCAGCCGGTAGACCGCCAGGAGCGCAGCCGTGAACAGGATGCGCTTCTTCAGCTCCGGTATGTTGAAGACGTTCTGCAGTTTCGACAGCATCGGATCCCCTGTCGCCCGCCGGTGGGCGGCGCGCCGGTCAGCTCTCTGTCCGTACCTTCTTCTTGTATCGCTTGGGGCGGATCACCACGATCAGCTCCACCGTCCCCCCCGCGTCCTCGATCTTCTTGCGGGCCTCGGCGCTCACCCCGTGCGCGCGCACGGTGACCGCGCGGGCCAGTTCCCCCGTGCCCAGCACCTTGACCCGGTCCTTGACGTTTCGGATGAGCCCCTCGGCCTTCAGCACCTCGGCGGTGATCGTCTCCACCTCCAGCGCGGCCAGATCGCCCACGTTGACGATGCTCACCGGCTTGCGGTGGATGTTGGTGAAGCCCCGCTTGGGCAGCCGCCTCTGGAGGGGCATCTGGCCGCCCTCGAACCGGGCGGCGGAGCTGTAGCCCTTGCGGGCCTTCTGCCCCTTGTTTCCCCGCGTGGCGGTGGAACCGTGCCCGCTGCCGGGGCCGCGGCCGATGCGTTTCCGTTTCCTGGTCGCCCCTGGGGCGGGCTTCAGATCTCCCAGCTTCATCGTTTCGTTCCCCTAATCCAGCTCTTCCACTTCCAGCAGGTGGCGGACCTTGTAGATCATGCCCCGGATCTGGGGCGTGTCGTTCTGGATGACCGGGCGGTTGAGCCGCCGGATGCCCAGGGCCGTGATGTTCCGCTTCTGGTTCTCGTCGCGGTCGATCGCGCTCCGCTTCTGCGTGATCTTGAGTTTCTTAGCCATTGGAGCCCTCTCCCGGGTCGGCCGCGGCGGCCACCGCCTCCGCACCGCCCTCCTCGGCCTTCCGGATGCCCAGCAGGGCCCGCACCGTGGTTCCGCGCTCCTTGGCCACCTCCTCCGCCCGGCGGAGGCTGGTCAGGGCCTGGAAGGTCGCCTTGACCGCGTTGTGCGGGTTGGTGGACCCGATGCACTTGGTCAGCACGTCCTGCACCCCCGCCACCTCCAGCACCGCCCGCACCGGACCGCCGGCGATCACTCCGGTTCCCGGGCTGGCCGGCTTCAGGAGCACGCGGCCGGCCCCGAAGCGGCCGATGATCTCGTGGGGGATGGTCCCCTTGACCAGGGGAATCTCCACCATGTCCCGCTTGGCGTTCTCGGTGGCCTTGCGGATGGCCTCCGCCACCTCGTTCGCCTTGCCCAGCCCGATCCCCACCCGGCCCGCCTTGTCCCCGATGGTCACGATGGCGTTGAAGCTGAACCGGCGTCCGCCCTTGACCACCTTGGCGCAGCGGTTGATGGCCACGACGTTTTCCGTGAATTCGCTGTCCTGGTTACTGAACCGTCGCAAGAGTTCCTCCTAGAACTTCAGGCCGCCCTCTCGGGCTCCGTCGGCCAGCGCCTTCACCCGGCCGTGGTACAGGTATCCGCCGCGATCGAAGGCCACGGTCTGGATCCCCAGGGACTGAGCCTTCTCGGCCACCGTCTTCCCCACCAGCACGCTCAGCCCGGACTTCCCCTTGGCCGCGTCCTTCCGGCTCTTCACGTCCGGGGACAGGCTGGAGACGGTCACCAGGCATCGTCCGGTCGCGTCGTCCACCAGCTGGGCGTAGATGTGCTTCAGGCTCCGGAAGACGACCAGGCGCGGCCGCTCCGCGGTTCCGGACACCTTCTTCCGCACCCGGCGATGGCGCCGGTGGCGGGCCTCCCGTCTCTGCTTTCCGATGGTGCTCATCGTTCGATCCCCTAGGCTCCGGCGCTCTTGCCGGCCTTCCGCCTGACGTGTTCGCCCTCGTACCGGACTCCCTTGCCCTTGTAGGGCTCGGGGGGACGGTATCTCCGGACGTCGGCCGCGACCTGGCCCACCAGCGCCTTGTCGATCCCGCTCACCGTGATCTTGTTTCCGTCCACCTGGGCCGAGATGCCCTGGGGCAGCTCGTGCTCTATGGGATGGCTGAATCCCAGGGTGAGGACTAGCTTGTTCCCCTGGACCTGGGCCCGGTATCCGGTGCCGTGGATCTCCAGGGATCGGGAAAAGCCCTGCGACACCCCGACCACCAGGTTGTTGACCAGCGCCCGGCTGAGGCCGTGCATGGCCCCGGCCGTCCGCTCCTCCGACGTCTGCCGGACCCTGGCCGTGCCGTCTTCGACCTCGAGTTCGATGCCCGGGAGCAGGTCGCAGGACAGCTCGCCCTTGGGTCCCTTGGCCGAGACCGTCCGCCCGGCCATCTTGAGTTCCACCCCCTGGGGGATGGAAATGATCATCTTGCCGACTCGCGACATGGCTACCTCGCTCCTACCAGATCCTGGCCACCAGTTCACCGCCCAGCCCCCGCCGCACGGCCTCACGCCCGGTGAGGATCCCCTGCGACGTGGAGATGATCGCGGTCCCGAGCCCGCCCAGCACCCGGGGAACCTCGTCGTTCTTCACGTAGACCCGGCGGCCCGGCGTCGAGATCTTCTCCAGCTTCCGGATCATGGGCTGGCTGTCGTCCCCGTATCGCAGATAGATCCTCAGGATGTTCTGCTTCGTGTCCTCGATCACCTTGAAGGCGTTGATGTACTTCTCCTGGACCAGCACCTCCAGGATCGAGAGTTTCATTTTGGACATCGGGACGTCGACCCGGCGATGGCGCGCCGTGGCCGCATTCCGGATGCAGGTCAACATGTCTGCGATGGGATCGGTTACGGGCATTTCCCTGTACGCTCCTTCTCACCCCGGCCTGGCCGGACGGACGCTTCCGCCGGCGGCGGAACCTACCAGCTGGCCTTGACTACCCCGGGAATCTTCCCCTCCAGGGCCAAGTCCCGGAAGCAGATACGGCAGAGGCCGAACTTCCGGAGATAGCCCCGGGGGCGACCGCACCGGGAACAGCGATTATAGGCACGCACCGCGAACTTCGGGGTGCTCTTCCATTTTTCGATCAGAGCCTTCTTGGCCACTCTGTCTTCCTCGTCTCTCAGCTCGCCGGCTGGCGGAATGGGAACTTCATCCTGCGGAGGAGCTCCAGCCCCTCCTCATCCGTCCTGGCCGAGGTTACGAAAACGATATCCAGTCCCCGGACCTTGTCGATCTTGTCGTAGTCGATCTCGGGGAAGATGATCTGCTCCTGCACCCCCACGCTGTAGTTCCCCCGGCCGTCGAAGGCCTTGGTCGAGAACCCGCGGAAGTCGCGGACCCGGGGAACGGCCACGCTCACGAAACGGTCGTAGAACTCGAACATCACGTTGCCGCGCAGGGTGACCGCGGCCCCGATGGGCATCCCCTCGCGCAGCTTGAAATTGGCGATCGACTTCTTGGCCCGGCGTATCGACGGCCTCTGCCCGGCGATCCGGGACAGCTCGTCCACCGCCCCATCCAGGAGCTTGGCGTTCTGCGTGGCTTCCCCCACCCCCATGTTGAGCACGATCTTGGTGAGCTTGGGCACCTGCATGGGGTTGGTGTACTTGAAGTGCTCCATGAGCTCCTTGTGCACCCGCTTCTCGTAGTCTTCCTTGGTCCGCGGCTTCATCGTTGCCACTCCTCGCCTAGATCTTCTTGACGTTGGAGGCGTGAATCGGGGCTTCCTTCTCCACGATCCCGCCCTGGGTCTGCTGGGTGGCCCGGGTATGCCGCTTGACCAGGTTCACGCCTTCCACGATCACCCGGTTCGTCTTGCGGAACACCTTCAGCACCTTGCCCGACTTGCCCCGGTGCGCCCCGCTGATGACCATCACCTCGTCTTCTTTCTTAACGTGCATGGGCCGTCTTCCTCAGAGGACCTCGGGAGCCAGGGAGACGATGCGCATGAAAGCCTTCTCGCGCAGCTCCCGGGCCACCGGGCCGAAAATACGTGTTCCCCGGGGCTCGCCCGAGGTCTCGATCAGCACCGCCGCGTTGTCGTCGAAGCGGATGTAGGAGCCGTCCTTGCGCCGGAACTCCTTGCGGGTCCGCACGATGACCGCGCGGACCACGTCCCCCTTCTTCACCGCCCCCCCGGGAATGGCGTCCTGGACCGCCGCCACCACCACGTCTCCAAGACGGGCGTAACGGCGCCGGGTGCCCCCCAGCACATGAATGCAGCGGGCGGTGCGCGCCCCTGAGTTGTCCGCAATGGTCAACATGGTCTGCATCTGGATCACGTCACCAACTCCCCGGGTTACTTCGCCCGTTCAATGACCTCGACCAGGCGCCAGCGCTTGGTCTTGCTGAGAGGACGCGTCTCCATGAACCGGATGACGTCCCCCACGTGGCACTGGTTTTCCTGGTCGTGGATGGCGTACTTCTTACGCCGTCTCACGTAGCGCTTGTACTGGGGATGCTTCACCAGCCGTTCGATGGACACGATGACCGTCTTGTCCATCTTCTCGCTGATGACCTTGCCCACCCGAGTCTTACGCCGGTTTCTTTCCACGTTGGCTCTCTCCCTCTACTTCCCCGGGGTCCCGGTATCGGCCGCGACTTCGCCGGGAAGGGGCTGGATGCCCTTCTTGTGCTCGGTGAGCGAGGTCTCCAGCCGGGCCAGGTCCCTCCGCAGGTACCGGATCTGCAGCGGGTTGTCCAGCTGGTGCATGGAGTTCCGGAACCGGAGGTTGAAGAGTTCCTTCTTCATCTCCTCGATCCGAAGTTCCACCTCCGCCACCGTCATCTCGTTGACCAGGATCTTCTCTCTAGGCATCCCGTCACTCCCCCATCTGCTCGGTGCGGGCCACGAAGCGGGTCTTGATCGGGAGCTTGGCCGCTCCCAGGCGCATGGCCTCCTGGGCCAGCTCGCGGCTGATCCCCTCCAGTTCGAATAGCACCCGGCCGGGCCGCACCACCGCCACCCAGGACTCCGGACTCCCCTTGCCCTTCCCCATCCGGGTCTCCGCCGGCTTCTTGGTCACCGGCTTGTCCGGGAAGATGCGGATCCACATCTTGCCCCCGCGCTTGATGTGGCGGGTGATGGCCACACGGGCGGCTTCGATCTGCCGGTTGGTGATCCAGGCCGGCTCCAGCGCCTGCAGGCCGTACTCCCCGAAGGACACCTTGTGTCCCCGGTGGGCCAGCCCCCGCATGCGGCCCCGCATCTGCTTGCGGTGCTTGACTCGTTTCGGTATCAGCATCAGAGCCTCCTGCTAC
>Ga0307424_1000916_pt1 | contig 15728 bp, 7 predicted proteins | sample SalMarWE160320MG_FD_202157 | JGI IMG/M metagenome (GOLD analysis project Ga0307424, IMG submission 202157) | Salt marsh sediment microbial communities from the Plum Island Ecosystem LTER, Massachusetts, United States - WE1603-20 | ecosystem: Environmental > Aquatic > Marine > Intertidal zone >... | reverse complement strand
AACGACTTTGACCTGGGGATGCTCAGCATCGGGCGCGACTTGCTGGAAAGCGTGTTCGTGCGCCTGGCGCCGCGCCTGGAAATTGGCGACATGCAGGGCGATTTGTACATTGACGACTTCTATGTGGAGGACGGCAAGCTGCATGTGCAGGCGCACACCAAGGGCGTGGCCGTCCTGGAGGAAGGCACACAGCCGAAACCCGAGGAGTAATATATGAAACTGCTTCCGCGAATTACGCTCGCGTCTGTTTTGCTGGTGCTGGTGCTGGCGGGCATCGTGCTGGCGAAGTCCCCTCCTCCCGGCAGCGAAGGCGACCCCATCGTCACGCGCAGCTATGTGGACTGGCGCGCAACCTGGGTTGAGCGCACGGTGGAGGCAGGCGCGTTTATGAAGCTGCCCACCGGTGTGGAACTCGTGGTGGCGGGCGCGGACGGCGGAGCGCTGCCGCTGCGCGAGGCCAACTTTGACCGCGCGATGCTGATTGACCTCACCGAAGGCCGCAACGCGGAAGGCGCTTCACTTGCCGTGGGGCACCATTACCTGGTGGGTCCTGGGGAAGAAGTTAGAATCACCTTCGGCGCCAAAGCTGTGATAATGGCCCGTGGGCTGAAACCTGAGTAGCTCTATGACGCGAAACTGGGGCATACGGAACTGGCTTACCGCGCTGTACCTGGCTGTGGGTACACTGGCGCTCATCGGCATTCTCGTGATGCGCACCGGATGGGACGCGGAATACCGCAAGGTGATGCTGGTGTTTGACGCCACAACCTACGGCCGGCTGGCGCGGGACGGCGTGACGCTGAGCCTACCCTCACCCGCCGCCATCGGCGTGAATGAAGCCACAGTGCGCAGCCTGCGGGAACTGGGATACATGACCCGCGTGGCCTCCGCGCCGGGCACGGGGGATGTGTTTCTTGCCAGCATTCCCAGCACGCTGCTGTTTGACCGGGGGCGGCTGAACGGTGAGAAGCTGGCGGCGCGGATCCAGCGCAGCCTGAGCTACCAGCTAACCGATGGGTTTGATGTGCAGGTGGCAGAGAACTTCGGGATGGTTGGCACTCCCAGCTTCCGTGTATCGCTGGTGTTGCCGCCGCTGCCCGAGGAGCAAACGAACGCTCTGGCGCTTGGTTTCTATGTGCAGCCCAGCTTCCCGCTGCCGGAGTCCTATGCGTATGTCTTCCGCCCCAACGGCAACGGGCTGTACGACCGTGCGGGGCTGGAGGAGAAGTTCTCGTGGATACCGGACCATCCGCATGCCTCGTCGCTGGTCATCTTCTCCGGCACGCAGGTGCCAGGATTCCCCGGCGGGCTAGCGGACACCGCGGAGCTTTTCACGGGCGACCTGGGCCTCGTGGAGTTCTCCAAGACCGACGGCGACCGCGGGCTGGCCGCGCGCCTGAAACCCTCATCAATCTACTGGGTGCATTCCATCCCACAAGAAGAGATGCCGCCGTTGAGCCCGCTCGCGATGAAAGAACGCTATCTGCGGGCGCTGCGCGAGCGCAATCCGCGGGTGTTGTATTTGCATCCCATTACACCGTCGCTGGCAATCCAGCCCGCTGAGACCCTAGGGATTGCGGCAGCGCGGGCGAACCAGGAGTTTCTGGACGGGTTAGCGCAGAGCATCCGCGATGAGCTCAAGTACGAGGTTTCGCTGGAGCCCGCCAACCCCTCGGCGGACCCACCGTTGTTCCTGCGCGCGCCGGTGGTGCTGCTGGTTTATCTGGGAGTGATGTGGTTCGTGCTCATCTTCCTGCCGGGCGGGCGGCTGGAGACGTTCTTCCACCATCCCGCAACGATGCTGGCGGCGATTCCTGCGAGCTTCGTTGTGGCCGCATCGGACCAGCTTCGAGGGCTGGCGGCGCTGGCGGCGGCGCTGGCTTTCCCGCTGGTGGGGATAGGATACGCCTTCGGTTACACAATGTTGCTTAGGCGCAATGGCCGTACGCTGCCCGGCACGCAAGCCGTCACCGCCTTCGCCGTGACGTTCGTCTTTGCGCTGCTCGGCGGGCTGATCGTGCAGTCGCTCATCATCAGCGTGGCGGCATTCACCAAGATCGAGTTCTTCCACGGCGTGCTCCTCTCGCGCAGCCTGCCGGTGCTCTTGATACTCGCGTATGCGTTCAACCTGAACACGATGGGCTGGGCGCCCGCGGCCCGCAGCATGTACGCCCGCATCAACCGGCTAATGGCCTACCCTTTCACGGCACTGGATATGGCGCTGGTGTTCATTCTCGCGGCGGCGTTGGCGCTGGCGATGATGCGCGCCGGCAACGAGTTCGGCTTCTTGGTCAGCCAATCGGAATCGAGCGTGCGCGGCAACCTGGAGCGGCTGTTTGCCGTACGCCCGCGGACCACCGAAATCGCCGGACACTTCGCGCTGCTATGGTTCTTCACGCTGATGCCGTGGAGCCATCGCAGCCTGCTGTTGCTGCTCGCGGCGGGAATGCTCGGAATGTGCAGCGTCGTGAACACCTTCTCGCACCTGCACACGCCGGTGCTCGTCAGCATGTACCGCAGCGAAATCGGCCTGATACTGGGGCTGGCAGCCTTTGTGGTGACCTATTTCATCTGGTGGCTGGTCCGGCTTATCAGCATCAAGCTTGGAGGACAAGGGGGGGGCTAGATGGCGGGACAAGCGCTAGTGTTGGGATACTTCGGGGCGGACAACTGGGGCGACGAGCTGATACTCCGCAGCTTTCTGCGGTCCTACCGCGAACTGCTGGAGCAGGCGGGAATTCGGCTCGCGGTAACGGTGCGAAATCCTGTGGGCAAGGGCTATGTTGCCGAGCTGCAGGACTTGTACCCTCAGCTCGGTGTGGTGCGAATGACGCCGTTCTTGCAGTTCTCGCCAGTACTGGCACGCTACCGCTATCTGTTTTGCCCTGGTGGCAGTCTCCTGCAGAACAAGACCAGCAACCGCTCGCTAACCTTCTATCTTTCGCTCATCAAGCGCTTCGGCGCGCGGGGCAAGCACGCGCTGATGCTCAACCAGGGCATTGGCCCGGTTACCGGCGACAACTATGTGCGCGCGACAAAGGCCGCGCTGGGCAAGCTTTCGTTGTTCACTGCGCGTGACCAGGAGACGCTGGAGTGGGTGCGAGACACGGTGCCCGCCGACCGGCTGCATCTTTCCAGCGACGGCGTGTTCTCCTGCGAGCAGCCGTTCGGAGATGTCGAGAAGGACACCCCCAAGAAGGTGTTTGCCTTTGTGCTGCGGGCGGGATTGGCGCAGGAGGCGATGGAGTTCATCATTGGCAGCGTGCCCCGCACACACGCGGTTTACCTGGCAGCGCTACAGAGCTCAGATCTGGACTTCATCCGCGAGATACGTGTGCGCACAATCTTCCCGCACGAGCGGGTGGATGTGATGGCCGCACAGGAGTTCTCGCGGCGGCTGCCGGGCTGCCAGCTGCTGGTCAGCGAGCGTTACCACGGGCTGGTGGCGGCACTGGCCGCCAAAGTCCCGTTCATTGGCATCGGCGACGACCCCAAGCTGATGAGTTTCTGCAAGGAAGCGGGGATGCCCTGCTTTGTGCGCGACGCGCTGCATGAAGCCACCGCCGAAGAGCTGTTGGAACGAGCGCAGCACGCCTTCAGCGCCGAGCGCTTCCGGTCGCTCATTGCCCAGTACCGCAGCCGCCAAGAGACGCAGAAGGCAATCGTGACATCCATTCTGCCGCGGTCTGAACCGCCGAAGACCGAGGAACACGCAGAGGCCTAGAAGCCGCCGAGGAAGTTCCACCCACCCATCAGGCCGCGCTCAATGTCACTGCGCGATCCCGTCGGCAAGGCGAACTCAAACTTCCAGTCGTTATCGGCCTGCTCGTAGCCCTTGAACTCCGCCGGATAGCTGGGGAACGCGTTGATGAAGAAGTTGATGTAAAACTCGTTGTTCAGCCCCGCGTAGCCCATGTTGACCGTGGTGCAGGTGTTGCGCTTAGTGATGCGGATATCGTCAACCAGCGGCCCGTTGCCGCCCGAGCGCTGTTCCGCCGTCAGGCCGAAACTCCAGCCGCGTTTGTACTGGCGCGAATACACAATCTCCGAGCGGCTGAACGGGAAGGGGTGGTGCTGCAGCGAGATGCCCTGCAGCGGAAGCGTCGCAGAGGTCTTGAGCCACCAGTTGCCGGAGGGGGCGTAATAGCGCGCGGTCGTGGTAAGGTCCCGAAACTCCCCGCTCTCAATGTCGTAGCTGGAACTGGAGATGACGCTCAGGTCGTTCGACGGGTACCAGTCCCACTTCATGTTGAGGGTGCTCCAGCGCTCGTTCTTCATGTCGTAACGGGAGCTGAAGGACACATCCCACCACGGGTCGTGCCAGAAGTCTATGGAACCGCGGATGTCCTGCCGGCCCATCTCCTTGTCGCGGCGCACCGGAGGATTCTGGATGCCGCGCTGCACCGTGCGCGACCAGTTAAGGTTGAACTTGAACCACTCACGATTGTTGTACGTGAGATCAGCGGAAGGCTTGGCCGCCCATTGCGCGTTTCCGTCGAAGTACAGGTACTGGGTGAACTGCAGGTTGGGGCGGAAGCTCCACTCGTCGTTGCTGTAGCTGCGGCTCATCCTGGTGTCAATCTTCATCCGGGTAGCTATGCCCTCGCCCACTTCGTAACGCCGGCGGTCCACAACCTTGTCCAAATTCACGGTCATGCTGTCAATGAACGAGTTCTTGCCGAAGGCGGATTTCTGCAACCGGAACTCGATGCCCGGACGCAGGTTGTAAACCGACTGCCGGTCGTCGGTGGTGTTGCGGTCGCCGTCGTAGTCTATTTGCTCCTTGAGTTGGAACTTCAGCCCATAATCCGGGCGGGTGAAAGAGAGGTCCGCGTCGAAAGTGCCCTCGAGGTCCGCAGGCACGCCGTCATTGCGCTTGCTGGAGCTGATGCGGTGAGTAATGCCCATGCTCGCTACGTTGTTGAACTTGTGGTCAAAGCTGAAGTTAAGGCTGCTGATATCCTGCTTGGTTTCCTTGCTGGTGCCACCAGTAGTGGGACGGCCGCCGGAGATGGTGATGCCCTGGTTGCCGGAAAGCGTGAGGTTGCCCCTGGGGCGGCGGTAAGTGAGATTGAAGTTGTTCTGCCAGCTGTTATTTCGCGCGCCGTATCCCGACACGCTGTTAGTGCGCCTCACCTGCGCGCTGCCCGTCAGGTCGCTAGCGACATCCAGCTCCTGCAGCACCTCAAATTCGTAGTTGGACTGCGGCTCGCCACGCACACCGGTGACATCGTCCAGCTGCCCCTGGTACTGGCGCTGGTAGAAGCCACGCAACGTGGTGACGCCCAGAGGGCTCGCGAAGTCCTGGCGCAGGCCGAAGCCCGGCCCTTGCTTCTGTGTTAGCACTAGCAGCGCGACGCCCAGCAGCGTAGCGCCAAGCTCGTCGTCGTACTCGTCCGCGTAGGTGTAAGCGAACTTAGCGAAGAAGCCTTCATAGCGGTTATAGCCGTAAGTCTGCTGAATGGGGGACTCAGTCTTGCGCAACGGCTCGGAACGCCTGAGAGGCACCGCCAGCTGGGGGAACCAGAAAACCTTGTGCTCGCGGATGTAGATATAAACGTTGTACAAAGTCAAGCTGACATCGCGCTTGATCTTGGCCTTGTCCGCCCGCAGCTCGTACTCGTAGACGTTGCAGTACGGCGGGCAGGTGCTCATCCAGGCGTTCCACAGGTCGTACTCGCCCAAGTGTCCCTTGGCGATGTCCGCCTTGTAGAAGATTGCGCCGTTGATGCCCTGGCCGCTGGCATTGCCAGAGACGTTGATCAGCGAGAACATACCAGTGTCGTAGCTGTAGTAGCCTTCGTCGGCAAAGATCACGTCGTCGCCCTGCATCAACGCGACCTTGCCCTTCAGGTAGACATTCTTCGCAATGTCGTTGACCTCAATGTGGTCGGCCTCAACCTGCAGGTCGCCCAGGACGACCAGGGCGTCGCCTTCCAGCAACGCGGTCTTGTTGTTGCGGTCAACCTCCAGGCGATCAAAGGCCTCCAAGTACATCGCGCCTTCTTCCACCGGGAAAGTCAGGCCCTTGGGTTCGGGAACCTGCTTCTTCGTGGCAACTTCAATCGCACCTTCCGGTGTGGTGATATCGCCCGAAGGCTCTGCGGCAGCCTCGGGGGACGTCTCATCAGCAGGTGGGGCTTCGTCTGGCGGCGCTGCCTCCTCCCCGGGAGCCAGTTCCGCCTGCACGCTCTGGGCCGGAGCAGCTTCGCCGGAGGAACCCGTGCGTACTTCAATGGCGTCGTCGGCGGAGGATGTATACGCGAAGAAAATCAGCGCGCACGCGAGCGCAGCCGCGAGAACGCGGCAAGCGTTAGCCCCCCCCATACAAGCCCCTACCCTCATAGGAACGCACGCAAAGCGGGGGCGGCGTGCTTGTCCCAAACCTCCTGGCATTTGCAGAGACGGTAATTGTAGCATCGGATGGGGCCGTGACCAGCCCTATAAGGAGACGAATCGGGGGCAATCAGCTTCAATCTTCACACTTGGGCTATGGCTAGAGGTGTGTTCGGCTCCACTGCACCGCCCCCGGTGCTCGGCACGGCGACGCAGGTTGCGCGCGCCATATCCGCCAGCGATGCGGCCGAAACCTGCTTCAGCAGCTTCACCCGGGCCGGCTTGAACCGGTCACTCTGGACCACTTCACGGCCCAGCCAGATATCGTCAGCGGTGTCACCGGATGCGGATTCCGCGCACTCGGCATAGGAGAAAGCGTCGCCATTGTGCCCCTTGAGGCGCGTGACCAACGGCTGGAGCAGCAAGGCGGCGAGTGCTAACAGCAACGGCGGGTGGTAGGGAATGAACAGCAGCCAGCGCCCGTTGCGCTCGGCAATCAGCACTTGCTTACCCAATGGATGGGCAAGCCCCGCTATGCGCAGTTCCCAATCCTGCTCCAGCGTCCGGCGAAGCTCCTCAAATTGGGCGTCCGACAGCAGTCCCGAAACGACCAGCGCCTCCACTTGATCCTGCGCATCGGCGAGGGCGCCGGGGATGGTCAGGTGTTGCTCCTGCACTCCCTGGGAAACGAACGAGCATTGGCCGCGCACGCAGGCCGCGCGCAGCATCGGCGAGAGCAGCTCGATGCAGGCGCCGTCGGGCGGCTTGGCCGCGGCGGCGTCCGCCAGGCCGTTGCCGATGATAAGCGAGCCGACCAGCGGCTGGCGCACGATCCGGGCTTCTTCCAGGCTCTGGCTGTGCAGCGCCGCGAACGAGGCGGCTCCCAGGCAGGCGCCCCGGGGCACCAGCTCGGTGTTTTGACCGGCGAAGACGCCGCGCAACCACACTCCGCTCGGCTTATCCGGCACCTCGCGGATTTCCACTTCGTTGCCCACCCGCTCGGTGGCGGACGGCGCGACTACAGCGTCCAGCCCGTCCGGCAGCAGCATTCCCGGCTCCACCAGCAGCACAGAGTTGTCCTGCACCTTGCGTTCGTAGGTGCGCCCGCCCCCCAGAGTGCCGCCGAAGCGGAAGCGCGGTGGACCGCCCTGGGCTGCCTGGCGCTGCAGCTCCTTGAAGCTGACGGCGAAGCCCTGCGCCAGCGCAAGGTTGTGCGGCGGGTACGGCAGGGCGGCGGACACCGCCGTTTCGGCGCAACTGAACAGCGCGTGGCGCAGCGGGACGCTTTCCGCGCTCAGCGGACGCGCCCACGAAAGCAGCTTCTCCTGCGCCTCCTGCCACTTGGGGCCAGTTAGCATAGGCGAGTATTCTATCATCTGGGGGGATGGACGGTTCAGCGGCAGAATCCATCACCATTTAGTACTAGCAGAGGGTATAATCTAATGGTACATTTGGGGAAACCGCGGGGTCCCCAGAGGGGAGGTTGAGATGAGGAATCCCACATGGGCAATATGCATCGCCGCAATGACTGCTTTGCTGCTATGCGCGTGCGGCGGAAGGAAGGCACCGGTAGGTCAACTGCCGGAAGTAGGGCCGCACGGGTCAAACCAAGTGCAGCAAACCATGTCGCTTGACGAAGCCCAAGCGGAGCTGCAGGCGCTGGCGGTGCCGGTATGGGTGGACAAAGCGCTCTTCACCCAGCTCAAGGAAGCGCTGCGGGAAGCGCTGGCTAGCTCCGCTGGGTCGGTAGGAGAAACGCTTCCAGCGCACAGAATCACCTCAAAGCCACCCAGCGGGGAAGGCAATCGCATCGACGACCTGGCCATAGTTGATAATGGCGACGGCACGTACACGCTCACCTGGTCGTACCGGAATACAGGTGATTACGACCAGAGCGGCATGGTGGAGATTGCGGACATCTCGCCGCTCGCGGTTCACTTCGGCGAGGAAGCCGACGAATCCAACGAGTGGATAGATGGTAGCGGCGACGGCACTATCAACATTCAGGACATCACCGCGATCGCTGCGAATCTACTGCGTGAAGTAGCAAGCTACGCAGTACTTGCCTCAGAGGAGCAGGAAGGAGAACCATCCATGGTGGAGACCGTGGCTTTTTCCTCCGCCGGGGGAGAAGGGAGAAAGCGGTTCGAGCTCACACTGCCGCTGAATCCCGGCGACTGGATTAGAGTTCAGCCGGTGGATGCCGTCGGTGAGCCGGGTGCGGAAAGCAATGTCGTGCAGGTGCCGATTCCGCCCGGACAAGGCGACTGGTGGATGTATATGCACGACGCTGCTCACACGGGTAGAAGCTCCATCGTCGGCGCCCAGAATGGGGCAGTGAAATGGAAGTTCTGCGCGGAACCACCTATTGGATCCACTTACGGAATAGCCGGGACTCCAGTCATAGACTCAAAGGGACGAGTGTACTTCTCTAGTGACAATGATGTGCTGTACGCGCTTGATGCAGATGGAATGCCCTTATGGGAGCACCATCTGGGTTACTCCCCAGCAATCCCAATGGTGGGAACAGACGGTACAATATATGTTGCCACGAGCAATGCAGGTCCTACCCTATGCGCTATCAGTCCAGATGGATTCCTGAGATGGGAATCCCAGGAAGTGGGAAATCTCTACGCCTCGCCAGTTATGAATAGTGATGGCTTCATCATCGTCTACAGCTCTGAAGGAGTACTATCGAAGCTAGATGTGGACGGCAACCTCATTTGGAGCATTCAGGTTGGCACCTCTAACATGAGTGAATATTCTAGTCCTGCAATCGGCCCGAGCGGTGAAATATACGTAGGAAGCAGAGACCACAACCTCTATGCGGTGAGCCCAAGCGGTTCAGTTATGTGGATGTTCGAAACCGGGTACGAAATTGGTGATGCGCCTTCCATAGCCTCAGATGGCGCAATTTACATAGCTAGCCGCGACACATATGTATATGCTCTTTCCCCCGATGGCTCGCTCGATTGGCAGTACCCTACGAGCTTTGGCGTCAACTTCACCCCTGCAATTGCTGCAGACGGAACCGTCTATATTAACAGCGGGTACTCAATTTCTGCACTGACATCATCGGGTGATCTGAAGTGGCGTTTTGATTGTAAGGAAGAATTCCGAAGCGATCCTACAATTGGAGGAGACGGGACAGTCTACTTTGGAGACTACTCGGGGATGTTTTATGCGCTGAGCCCAGCGGGCGAACTGAAGTGGTTCTACGATACGGGAGCACCAATCCGCGGGAATGCTTCCATAGGACCGGATGGAACAGTGTACGTAGGCAACAACGATGGGTGGCTGTTTGCCTTCCAAACGGCATACGAAACCCATTCCATCTCCGGCCAGGTTTTAGGTACAGACGGAGCGGGACTCCCAGACGTTTACATTACCGCTAGCCCTTCGGGAAGAAGCTCGAGAACTGATGCGGACGGATATTACCTCTTGTCAGCAATGCAACCTGGAAGCTACACGGTAAGGGCGTCCAAGAATGGGTATGTATTCACTCCTGGCGAGCAAATAATCACGGTGGATGTAATGGATACTGGGAATGGGGATTTTGCTCAGGTTCTGCCCGCCGGTAGAGGCGACTGGTGGACATATGGACGAGACCAGCGACACCAGCATCTAAGTCCATACATCGGTCCACAGACGGCTACTCTCAAGTGGGAATACCGTGATCCTATTGGATTCTTCAGCCCGCCTGTGCTTGATGCTGACGGCACAATCTACTTCCAGACTACAGGCAGTAGTGGTGAGACGTTCATGTGTGCCATCAATCCTGATGGCACGCTGAAATGGAAAGCCCGGAACGAGGATGGTGACAATACTGCTCCAGCATTAGGCGGTAACGGTACGGTTTACGCTAGCATACGCTCCAAAGTTCTTGCGTTTAGCTGCGATGGCACGAGGAAGTGGGATTTCACATCTCCAGGCTCATGGGGAGATATTGCAGTTAGCCCGAACGGTACCATCTACTATCAAGCGCGCTATGCTGGTCTATATGCTCTGAACTCCTTTGGTATGCAGAAGTGGTATTACCCGATAGGCAATATCGCCCCGACAAGTCCCGCAATAGGAGATAACGGAGATATATACGTCAGTGGCCGCAGTACTACATCCAATCCCTCGGCGTACGCCTTTAATGTTGAAGGCGAGCTTCTATGGGAATATCAGACTTCTGGCACGTACATACCAGGTGTTGTGGTTAGCAACAACAGTACGCTCTACATTTCAGACCACTCTAAGTCTCTCTACTCGTTGAATTCGGATGGTTCTCTGGCATGGGAGTATACATTCCCAATCAACAAGATTCCATGGACTAGCTGCTCGCTTGGCCCGGATGGGAGCGTCTATCTGATAACCAGAGACGGAACGTTGTTTGCCATGGACAGCGAAGGGCACTTCAAGTGGAGCAAGTTCGTAGGAGTTGATCAGTACAGCCCCATTTACAATCCTCCTGCTGTTGGCGCCGACGGTGTCCTTTACCTCGGCAGTATGGACACTAACATTTACGCCATTAACCCTGACGGAACGACGAAGTGGGTATACGAAGCGAATATGCGCTCCACCTACGGTGGCCAAGCTATCGCTGAAGACGGCACTCTGTATGTCACCATGGACTACAAGCTATTCGCATTCGCCGATTAGATGAGAGCTTACATCCTCATCAGCTCGCGCACGTACTTCACCGGGATGGAGCCGTGGGACAGGAGCTGGTCGTGGAAGCGGCGCAGGTTGAACTTCTTGCCCGCGCGCTGCTCGTAGTCGCGGCGCAGCTCCAGTATCAGCTTCTTGCCCATCAGGTAGCTCATGGGCTGCGTCGGGGTCTGGCAGTAGCGGCGCACCTCGGCAATCGCGTTGACCTCCTCCAGTTTGGCCTCTTTGACCAAGAATTTCACCGCCTGATCAAAGGACATCTTGCCCGTGTGCAGGCTCACGTCAATGATGACGCGGCAGGCGCGCCAGAGCGTGTCCTTGAGCTGCAGCAGGCGGCTGCGTGGGTCGGAGTAGAAGCCCTGCTCCCACATCATCTCTTCGCAGTAAAGCGCCCAGCCCTCAACGAACACGCTGGTGCCGAACAGGTGGCGCAGCTTGTCGGGGTGGTAGGTTGCGGTGGTTATCTGGAGGTGGTGGCCCGGATAGGCCTCATGCAGCGCGGTTACCACGATGCCGGCCCTGGGGTGGCCTTCCAGCTGCTCCTTGGCGCGGCCGCGCGGGGTTCCGGCGGGCACCTGGGTGACCCAGAAGAAGCCCTCCTTCTTCGCTTCGTAGGTAGCAGGCGACAGGTAGGCCGCGTAGGGGATAACGGGCGCGGCGAATGCGGGGGTCGGCACTACGCGAAGCTTCTCGCCCCTGGGAATGGTGACCAACTTGTGCTGGCGCACGAAATCGCGTGCGCGCTTCATTTCCTTCGCATAGTAGTTGACGAGCTGCGCGTTGGACGGATGGTTGCGCTTGATCTCGTTCACCAGCCGCTCCCAGCTTTTGGTCCGGCTGAGCTGGCGCGCCACCTTCGCCAGCTCCGCCTTGGTCTCGCGTAAGTACTTGCGCCCGAGCCTCAGCAGCGAGTCGGCATCCTCGTCCACATGATGGTGGTTCTTGAGGATGTAATTGAACATCGGCTTGCCCACGGCGAACTTGCCTTGGCTGCGCGGCAGCAGGTCGTCCTGAAGGAACGCGATGAAACGTGCAAAGACCTTCTCCGCCCTTTCGGTGGCGCCCCTCAGGTCGTCCCGCAGCTTCCGGTACTCGGCGCCACGCAGGCTGGCGATGAAGGCGGGCACCGTGGCCTGCAAGAAGCCCAGCGCGCCCTGAGCCTCCAGAATGGCGCTCTCGGTAAACTCCTTTGGCGGGTTTTCCAGATTAACCATGGCTTCTCGCAACACGCGCGGCACCTGGCGCATACGGCGCAGCAGGTTGCGTGCACGCTTGTCTTTGGGCTGCGCGCCCCGCTGAATGAGCACGTAGAGACCGAAGAGAATCTCGTTTACGTAGGCGGAAGGCTCGCGCTGGTGGTCCGGCAGGCGCTCCATCCAGTACAGCCAGTAGGCCAGCTCGCGCCGCGCCAGCTCCGCATCCACCCGGTCGTCGCCCTCCAAATTGGCAAGCTTGAACTTCCCCGCACGCTTGAGAAGTGCGGCCATGCGCCGCCGGCGGTTTCTTATGGAAGCGGGGTCGTACTTGGCAAATTTGCCGTCGTACTGGTGCAGCCCCATCCAGGTGCCCCAGGTTGGGTACTCGTCAAGAAAGCACTCAAAGAGGTCGTTACGGAAGCGATCAAAAGCCCTATCAGCCATGTTCTCCCTCCCATATCACAGGCGATTCAGCTGCTATTCTAACATAGGCGCGCGCCAGGCTCGCAGAAGCTTTAAACCGCGTACCCAGCCCGTGTTGTATGCCGAGGCGCGTATCTGAACGGGCGATTCCGCGCATATTGCCGCCCGTGCCCGCAAAGTGTATAATCAGGTGTCAGGCTCGCCATTTCGGCCGGTCTTACCATCTTGGGGACGGAGGTTACTGCTTCCAATGTCAATCAGGCGCAGAATCAAAGCCGTTGAACAACGGGACCGCAAAGAAGTCCTAGCCGAATGCGTCATACCCTTTGAAGAGGCGTACACCAAGCTATTAGAGAACATCCGGGACTACCAGATGTTCTTTGGCGCGGGAGTGTCCGTCTCGGCCGGGCTGCCCACCGCTCAGGACATGGTGGACAGCATCGTCGTCAAGGTCTTTGAGAAGAGCAACCCGGCGAAGCGCGGGCAAATGACGGCGGAGGAGCTGCAGGATTGGGTATCGCGCCAGAAATGGTTCAACCCGGCGTACAAGTACGTGAGCACGCTGGAGAAGGAGTATCCGAGCGTATTCCTGCGCACGGAGCTCTTCAAGGAAATGTTGAAGGGCAAGCAGCCTTCTCCCAGCCACCTCATGTACGTAATCGGCGTGAAGACGGGCAAGTTCCACCCTCTGCTGTACACCACCAACTGGGACACCCTCGCGGAGGATGCTTACTACATCCTGCGCGGCACCAACTGCATCACCATTCGCGCCATTGACGAGCTTAAGTTCGTGAGCCTGGACGAAGGGCGCTATGTTGTCAAGATACACGGCGACTACGACAAGTATGACGTGCGGTACATCCGTGAGGGGATGGCTAAGCACCACGACGATATGAAGGCCTTCTTGCGAAAATCGCTGGCCAATAACAGGCTGTTCGTAATCGGGTACTCCGGCATGGAGTACTCGGTGATGAACACGCTGATCGAACTCACACATGATTATCCGGACGTCCTCAAGGGCGGCCTGCTCTGGGCCTACAAGGGAAACATCAAGCAGGTGCCCGAGTCCATTTCCGACCTTCTCGGAGTCGGAATGGAGAAGAACAAGGACTTCAAGCTCTTTGAGCTTGACGATAGCGATTACCTGTTTGAACAGCTTGCGGCCGACCTGGAGCTTCCCTCAACTGAGGAGGAGCTAGCCTTCTCCTTCCAGCGGTTTAACATCATCCCTTACGGCGACATCCGCCGCCGTGAAGGCTATCGCCCAATTGAGCTTAAGGAGCTGGTGCACCGCGACCTGTTGGACGAGGGATTCCTGGTCGCGAATTACGAAGTGATCATTGAGCAGTGGCAGAAAGAAACCAAGGGGATGTTCAGGAAGAAGGAAGACAAGGAGCGGGCCGCCAAGGAGGCGGAGCGCAAGCTGGTCAACCATACATACAATGACCTGAAGAAGGGCAGCTACGAGGACGCGATCAATAAGTTCACCAAGCTTGTCGGGATGTTCCCGGAGAACAACGACTGCTACTACGGGCTGGCCTGGGCGCACTACAAGATGGGCAACTTCAGCGAAGCGGTGAAGGCCGTGGACAAGGCGATTAGCCTGAAGGAGAAGGACCACGGGTACTTTATCCTCAAGGGGCTGATATACCGTGAACAGGAGAACTGGCAGGCCGAAGTAGAGGCGATGGGAAAGGCGCTGGAGCTCAAGCCGGAAATGGAGACCGTCCTCTACAATCTGGGCGTCACCTGCAGCAAGATCAACAACCTGGAGAAGGAGCGCGAGGCCTACGAGCGGTGCCTGGCCGCCTCCCCCAACCTGAGCACTGCCTGGTACAACCTCGGAATAGTGCTGTACGAACAAGGACGCAAATTGCAGGCCCAAAGGTGCTTCACTAACGCCCGCGAATCCAACGCGAAGCTGTTCAAAGCCTGGTACAACAACGGCATTCTGCTGGGCAAGCTGGGCCAGGACCACCGCGCCATGACCTTCTTTGATAAGGCGATTGAGCTGAACGAAGAAGACGACTTTGCCTTCAAGAACCGCGGCGTGGCCGAAGTGATGACCCGCAGCTATGAGCGTGCCAGGGAGACATACGAGTACTTCCTGGAAGTGGAACCCGACGACACCGAGACGTGGAACAACTTCGCCGTCGCGCTGCACGGGCTCAAAGAAGAGGATGAAGCGCTCAAGTACATTGACTTGTACATTGAGAAGAATCCCGAAGACCCGCGCGTCTGGTACAACAAGGCTCTGGTGCAGTGGGCCAAGGAGATGCGCCCGGAAGCGCTGGAGTGCTTTGACCGCAGCATCAGCATCAATCCGAACTTCGACCTCGTGTGGTACCGCAAGGCGCTGCTGCTGGGCGAGCTGGGCGACTATGAGGGCAAGGTGGAGTGGCTGACCAAGTACCTATCGGAAAACCCGGAGGACGCCAAGGCCTGGTTCCAGCTCGGCAGCGCAGAGGACGAGCTGAGCCACTGGAAGCAATCCATCCGCGCATACGACGCCGCGCTGAAGGTTGACCCCACCAACACCGACTTCCTGCTGCGCAAGGCCACGGCGCACAACATGCTGCATGAGGCCGAGCAGGCGGTTGACGCCACCGAGCGCATCTTCCACATTGACACGCAGATGCCCGAGGTCTGGTACCAGCGCGCGCTGGCGGAGGTCGATCTAGGCGAGCAGCTCAAGGCCATTAACTCGTTTGACCAGTGCGTGAAGCTAGACTCCTCACACAAGAAGGCCTGGCTCAACAAGGGTGTCATTCTGGCGCAGCTGGAGCAGTTCGCCAAAGCGGTGGAGCACTTTGACCGCGCCGTTGAGCTTGACCCGGAGTACGAGACTGCTTACGAGAACAAGTCGTACTCGCTGGTCCAGCTCAAGGAATACGAGCGCGCCCGCAAGGCTTACGACGATGGCCTGAAGCGCTTCCCGCAGAACGGGCAGCTGTTGATGGGCATGGCGCACTTGCAGGTGCTGATGCGCGAGAATGAGAAAGCGCTCGAGTACTTGCAGCAGGCGGTGGAGACCCAGCCCAGCCTGGCCGAAACTATCAAATACGCGCCGGAGTTTGAGCGCCTGCACATGGACCCGAAGTTCAAGCAGATAACCGG
>Ga0307424_1000914_pt1 | contig 15741 bp, 14 predicted proteins | sample SalMarWE160320MG_FD_202157 | JGI IMG/M metagenome (GOLD analysis project Ga0307424, IMG submission 202157) | Salt marsh sediment microbial communities from the Plum Island Ecosystem LTER, Massachusetts, United States - WE1603-20 | ecosystem: Environmental > Aquatic > Marine > Intertidal zone >... | reverse complement strand
GAAGTGTTCGGGACGATGCGCCCGGGAGTCTACGAAGTCCTGCCCGACGAAGGATTGCTGGAAGTGATGCACCGGGCGGGTGACGTGGCGCCGGAAAAGAACCTCGCGCGCACGGTGATTGAGCGCCGGGGAGAAGAAGGCGGCCTGGCCTTCGTCATCGTGGACCTGGACAAGTACTACTTCTCCACCGAGGAGGGGAAAAAGATACCGCTGGAAAACGGCGACCGCATCAAGCTCTTCCCGCGCGAGCAGTTCGTCACGATTATCGGCGCGGTTAACGCCGCAGGCCGCTATCCGTTTGAGCCGGACCTCTCAGTCTCTGAATATCTGGCGCTCGCGGGAGGCATCCAGCCAGAAGCGCACACGGGCAAGGTGTTCCTCGCCCGCGGGCGGTGGAACGCCGCCGGGTCCTTTGAGACTACGGCGACCTTCGAGATTAACCTGGACGATTTCATCGCCGGGCGCGGCGGCACCATTCCGCCCATCATGCCGGGGGACGTGCTGTTTGTACCGCAGCGCGACCAGCTGAGGAAGCGCGATATCGTTGGCGCGATTACCAGCCTCACCATCAGCGCGCTGGCGCTGTTCAAGTAGGCTTGCGCCCGGTCATTTCGCCCGCAGCCGCAGATGCGGTAGAATATGCGCCGTCAGGAGGTGTACTGATGAAACTGCGAATACTCGTATCCGCCGGGATACTTGCGCTGATATTGCTGGGCGTGTGTGTGCTGTCGGTGGCCGGGCGCGCCGCAGACGATGAGAAAGAAAGCAAAGCGCCCAACACCTACTTCAAGACCGTGGGCGTCTACGTCTTTGACAACGCCACCCGGCGCCGGAACGCCGGCGAGGAGTTCTCCAAGGTTTTGTTTGAGCGCTTCGAGCGCAAGTTCCCCGACGTGAAGTTCGTCTACATCACGCCGGAGGATTCGGGCTTTCCCGAAGGGCCGGTGTTACTGAAGCACGCCATCCGCCTGGGCGAGAAGTACGAAGTGGAAGCTATCATCGACGGCACCTTCCTGGGTTACGTGATTACCGGCGGAACCTGGCCCAACCGCGCCACCCCCAGCCCCGAGGCCAACACCCACGCCAAGCTGCGGGTGGTGGAAACCGAGACGGGCACCATAGTCAAGGCCTACGTGGAAACGCCCAAGCGGCCCAAGGTGTACCCGTCGCGCATCCGCACCGAGCGGGAGCTGTGGAATCAGGCCATCCGCGATGTAATCGACAAGTGGGCGGACGAGATGCGCGACGACGGCATCTTCTACGAGGAAAAGAAAGAGGGCTAGAACCGCAGATGCCCCCACGCGGCGCCTTCATCTGCTTTGAAGGGGGCGAAGGCTCCGGCAAATCCACCCATGCGCGCAAGCTGGCCTCCGAGCTTGAAAGGAGAGGGCTGCCAATCGTGCGCTCGCGTGAGCCCGGCGGCACGCCGCTGGGCGAGGAACTGCGCGAGCTTCTGCTGCATCACCAGCACGAATTGCTGCCGCTGGAAGAATTTCTCCTGTTCTCCACCGCGCGCGCCGAGTTGGCGAACTCCATTGTCCGTCCCGCGCTGGACGCAGGCAGAACCGTCATCCTGGACCGCTACTACTACTCCAGCCTGGCGTACCAGGGCGCGGGCGGCCTGTCGCTGGAGCTGATGCGCCAGGTCACCACCACGGTGGTGAAGGACTGCGTGCCCGACCTGGTCCTGCTGCTGGAGGTGCCACCGGAGGTGGGAATGGAGCGTTCCGCCCGCATCAAGGGCGGAGGCAGCGACCGGTTTGAGCGCCGGGAGGCGGCGTTCCACCAGGAGGTGCGCCGGTTGTACCTTCAGTTTGCGCAAGAAGAGCCGGAGCGCTTCCGCGTGATTGAGACTACGCCGCCCCACGAGGAAGTCTTCGCGCGCATCCTGGAAGCAGTGCTGGACCTGCTCATGCGCCGAGGGCTCCTCACCGTCTGACCGGCCGCCCGCGCAGCCGTCGGCAAATCCTCAGGTATAATAACCACCCGCGGAGAGGTGGCCGAGTGGTTGAAGGCGGCAGTCTCGAAAACTGTTATGCAGTTTCCCTGCATCGGGGGTTCGAATCCCCCCCTCTCCGCACTGTGGACGATTGGCCGGGCTGATTATGAGTGCGAGAGGCCTGTGTTTGTGCGCGCTGTTTCTGCTGCTAGCGGCAGCCGTCTCGTGCGCGCGGCCGGAGCCTGCGGACAGAACTCTCGTCGCCACCATTCCGCCGCTGGGGGCCATCCTCCGGGAGCTGGCCCAAGGACGCGCGGAGGTCAAGACATTGCTGAAGCCCGGGGCCTCGCCTCACACCTACGAACCCAGCCCGTCGGACGCGAAAGCGGCGGAAACCGCGCTGGGGCTGTTCTTCGTTGATTCGTCGGTGGACGGTTGGGCAACGCGCCTGGCGCAAGATGAACGCATAGGCGTTTTCGTGCTGCTGCCCGAGGAGTTGAAGTTGCGTGTGGTTGCCGGACGCCATCCGGAGGGAATCCAGGAGCACGACTTGAACCAAGCCGCCCAGGACGCGCATTTCTGGACTTCGCCGCGGGCGGTGAAAGCGCTGCTGCCGGCGCTGACGCAAGAACTCAGCCGGCTGGATCCCGGCGGCGCCAGCATTTACCGGGAGAATGCCGACAAGTTCGCCGCCAAGCTGGACGCGCTGGACGCGGAGGTTGGCGCGCTGCTGGCGCCGGTCAAGGGCGAGAGCGTGCTGCTGTTCCATCCGTCCTTTCAGTACTTGCTCATGGACTACGGGCTGAACGTCGCGGCGGTGGTAGAGCCTTCTCCCGGCAAGGAGCCGACACCCCGGTTGATCGCCGACCTGGCGGAACTGGCGCGGGAGCAGCACTTGAAGGCGGTGTTCACCGAGCCGCAGCTGCCGGAAGCGCCGGTGCGGGTGATCAGCGAGGAGGCACATCTACCGGTGTTCGCCCTGGATCCGCTGGGCGGCCAGCCCGGGCGCGACACCTACGAGGCGATGGTCAGATACAACGCGCAGACGCTGGCGGAGGCGCTGCAATGAGCACGGCTGCCGTGATTGAGGTCTCCAACCTGACGGTGCGCCTGGGCGCGTTCACTGCGCTGGAGGGCGTGAGCTTCAGCGTGCAGCCGGGCGAGACCGTCGCGGTGCTGGGTCCCAACGGGGCGGGCAAGACCACGCTCATTCACGCGCTGCTGGGGCTAGTACAGCCAGCGGCAGGTAGCGTTGAAATACTGGGGCATCCGCCGTTGGAAGCTCCCGCGGAGCAGATAGGATACGTTCCCCAGCTCAAGACAGTTGACCGCGGCTTTCCGGCGCTAACCTGCGAGCTGGTGGCGAGCGGCCACCGGCGCAGCTGGCCCGGCCGCCTGAGCCGGGCGGAGCACCGCGAAACCACCCACGCGCTGAGCCTGGTGGGCGCGGCGAACCTGTGCCACAAGCCTCTGCGCTGGCTTTCCGGCGGGGAATTGCAGCGGGTGTATCTGGCGCGCGCGCTGATACGCCAGCCCAAGCTACTGCTGCTGGACGAGCCCGCCACCGGCATTGACCTGGTGGGCGAAGACGATATGTATACGCACCTTGAGCAGTACCAGCGCGAGAGCGGCTGCGCGGTGCTGATGGTGACCCACGACTGGCTGGCGGCGCAACACCATGCCACCAAGGCGCTGCTGCTCAACCGCAAGCTCATGGGCTTCGGCCCGCCCGCGGAAGCGCTATCGGACGAGAACATGCGCCAGGCCTTCGGCCACACCGGGCACGTCCATCCGCAGAACCGGGAGGGGCGCGATGACTGAGATGCTCGCGCTGGAGTTTATGCAGCGGGCGCTGCTGGCGGGAGTGCTGACCGCGCTGGTGGCGGGCTACCTGGGCGTGTTTGTGGTTCAGCGCGGAATGTCCTTCATCGGGAGCGGCCTGGCGCACGCGGCCTTCGGCGGGGTGGCGCTGGGATTGCTGCTGGGGCGCGAGCCGCTGTGGGTGGCGGTGCCGTTCACCGTGGCGGTGGCGCTGCTCATCACCTGGGTGCGCGACCGCACCTCGCTATCGGCCGACACGGTCATAGGCATCTTCTTCGCCACCTCCATGGCCCTGGGCATCCTCTTCATCTCGCGGTTGCCCACCTACGCGGCGGACGCGTTCACCTACCTGTTCGGCTCCATCCTCAGCGTGAGCTGGGTGGACACGGCCGCAGTGGGCGCGCTGGCGCTGGTGATGCTGGCGCTGCTGCCGCTGTGGGGGCGCTGGGCCTACGCCACGGTGGACCGCGAAGCGGCGCGGGCCGACCGCGTGCCGGTGCGGCTGGACGACTACATCCTGTCGGTGCTGGTGGCGGTGACGGTGGTGGTGGCGGCGAAAGTGGTGGGCATTGTGCTCATCAGCGCGTTTCTGGTGATACCGCCGGCGGCGGCGCGGCTGCTCTCGCGCCGGTTCTTGCAGATGACGGTGCTATCGGTGGCGCTGGGGGCGCTGACGGCGGCGGCGGGCCTGTTCGCATCGTATGCGCTGGATGCGCCCAGCGGCGCCACCATCATCCTGGTGCAGGCGCTGGTGTTCCTCGCCTGCGCGGGATACTACATCGCCTTCCGCAAAGCCGCGTCGGTGTGAGCCCGCACCGCTTGCGGTAGAATTGCGGCATGGACGCGGAATACGTGGTGGTGAGCACGACGCTGGAGGCGCGGGAGCCGGCGGAGGCGATGGCGCAGGAGATGGTGCAGCGGCGGCTGGCGGCCTGCGTGCAGCTTACGCCCATCACCAGCTTCTACCGCTGGGAGGGCGAGATTGAGCGGGCCGAGGAAGTTCTGCTGATCGCCAAGACCACGGCGGAGCGCGCTGAGGAGATACTCAGCTTCATCGCGCAGCATCATCCCTACGAATTACCCGAGATACTGGTGACGCCGGTACTCTCGGGCCACGCGCCGTACTTGCGGTGGTTGGAGCAGGAAACGGGGACCGGCGCGCGGTGCGAATGAGCTTCCGGCAGCCGTTATAGAGAAGCGCATGGTGCAGGCTTGGAGGATGTAGAGCGTCGCTGAACCCATTGTTTGACGATTGATGGCGGTGTTGAGGTATAATACTCCTAATCTGCCAGTGCCAAGTGGCACGGCCTCCATGCCAGCAGGAGGGAAGCGACATGGGAACCAGGGGCATTCTTCACGGCGTGAGCTGCACGCTAGTTGTCTTCGTAACGACCCTTGCGCTGTGTACGTGCGAGGGCGGTCATCACCGAAGCCATCCCGGCTTGCCGGGAGTAGTTGCACTGGATGCCGCAAGGCAGGCACCGGTGGTTCTTGCTCTGGATGAGGTCTTGGCTGAAATCGAAAGCCACGAGGCCCCGGAAGGCGTCGAGTCAACGCTTTACGAGCGGCTGAGGGATGAACTGGCCCGGCAGCTCCGGCTAAGGGCGGTCGGCAAGATAGTCTGCGCGCCACCCACCAGCGAGGCGAACCGGGTGAATGACCTTAGCGTAACTGACAACGGTGATGGCCATTACACGCTGATCTGGCACTACCGAAATCAGGGCGACTATGATCAAAACGGCACAGTCGCCATTGCGGATATCACCCCGATTGCGATGCACTTCAGCGAGGAGGTGCCGGAGGGCGATACTCAGGGCAACTCGCTGCAGGCGGTCATTGATAGCAGCGGCAATGGCAAAGTGGATATTGCCGACGTCACCGCCATTGCGATGAGCTTCGGCCGGGAGTGCACGGCCTATGCGATTGAACGAAGCCTGGAGGAAGATGGCACTTACGTGGAAGTGGCCACCGTGCCGCTCAGCCAGGCCTCAGGGGAAGGACGCTTGGCGTTCAGCTACGGGCTCTATCTCACTCCGGGCTGGGTGCGCGTAATCCCGTGTGACGGAGCGGCGGCCCACGGTATCGCCAGTGATCCAGTACGAATTCCCATCGCGGCGAACCAACCTCCCGTAGCGCAATTGGCCGCGGACCCCGAGGAAGGCGATATGCCCTTATCGGTGAACTTTGATGCCAGCGGGAGTTATGATCCGGATGGAAGCATAGAGACCTACGACTACGACTGGGAGGGAGATGGAAGCTACGAACTGCTCGACGGCGGAGCCACGCCGACGCACCTGTACGAGAGCGCAGGCGAGTACAATCCGACGGTGAGGGTCAAGGATGATGATAGCGCGGAGAGTACTGCTAGCGTGGCAGTCGCAGTGTGGCTGGGCCGCGGTGACTGGTGGATGTTCGGCCGGGAGCCGACTCACAACCATCGAAGCCCTTACGTGGGTCCGCAGACGAACAACGTGAAGTGGGCCTACAACACCGGTGCGGGTATCATCTCAAGCCCGGTAATCGGGGTAGACGGCACGGTCTACGTGGGAAGCGGGAACGCACTCTACGCTATTACGTCTGAAGGCAATCTCGCCTGGACCTATCCTACCGGTGGGCTCGTGAACGCGGGCCCTGCGATCGGAAGGGACGGTACGGTATACGCTCCCTGTTTTGACGCCTATCTGTATGCCATCGCGCCTGACGGCAATCTGGATTGGCGCTATGAGATGGACATGATGGCATTCTCCAGCCCCGCTATCGCGGAAGACGGGACCATTTACGTGGGGAACCTTGACGGCAACCTCTACGCGATAAATCCTGATGGTTCATTGAAGTGGCGCTATGAAACGGGCGGTGAGGTTGACTCTTGCCCGGCCATCGGCCCAGACGGAACCGTCTATGTGGGGAGCACGGACAACTACGTGTATGCCATACACGCAGATGGGTCACTGTCGTGGCGATACAAGACCGGTTACCTCGTGTACTCAAGCCCGGCAGTGTACGGGGGAGACACTATCCTTGTTGGAAGCATGGACAACAAGGTTTATTCTCTCGGCACCGACGGGTCGTTCAACTGGGACTACGCGACCGGGGATCCGGTTAACTCGGGACCCGCGGTAGGGGAAGACGGCACTGTCTATGTGGGCTCGACCGATAACAAGTTGCATGCGCTGACTCCACAGGGCGGCTTCCTCTGGGCCTTTGAGGCGGCGGACCGCGTGGACTCGAGCCCCGCTGTCGGCGGGGACGGCACGATCTATTTCGGCAGCTACGACGGCAAAGCCTATGCCGTGAATCCCGACGGCTCGCTGTTGTGGGAGTACCCAACCGGAAACAAGGTTAGCTCCAGTCCAGCCATCGCCGAAGACGGCACGCTTTACATCGGTAGTTGGGACGGTTTCCTTTATGCCTTCCGCGATGATGGGATTACTCCGCCGTCGGCGAGCATCTCTGCGGATCCAACAGAGGGCATAGCACCATTGCAGGTGCACTTCGACGGAAGCGGCAGCACGGACGACGGCACCATCGTCCAGTACGAGTGGGATTGGGACGGCGAGGCTAATGGCTGGACCTGGTACGACTCCGGCACCGATCCCTTGGCGGACCACGTCTACGGCGAGGCGGGAGCATACGAGGCCGTCTTACGTGTGACGGACGACGATGGCGCCACTGATACCGACTCGGTGCTCATCGAGGTCAGCCCAAATGGCTGGATTGTCAGCGTGGTTGACGATACTGTGGGGAATGATCCTCTGTCAAGCGAAGTGTACAACTCCTTGGTGGAAGTGGACGGGCGCCCCGGCATCGCTTACTACCATGTGGAGGACAAGCAGCTGAAGTTCGCCCTCTGCTCCACTGCCGACGGCACCGGTGACTGGGATATCCAACTGGTGGACGGGGACGCGGATGTGGGCGAATACTGCTCGCTGGCCATAATCAACGACTTGCCCGCCATCTCGTACTACGATGCATACCCTAACTGCGATCTCAAGTTCGCCATCAACTCCGAGCCCGACGCCTCCGGCATCTGGGCGGTTCAAACGGTGGAGACGGAGGGGTATCCCGGCACGCCAAGCTCGTTGGCTGAAGTCGTCGGAAAACCGGCAATGGGCTATCTGGACATGCCCGCCGACGAGGTCTCATTCGCCAGGAATTCGGTTTCGGACGGGAGCGGGACTTGGTCTTTCTCGGTGGTTGATTCTTTCTGGTCCTGTCAAATGCGGCGGTGCCAGATGGCCGTGATTGCCGGCAAGCCGGGCGTGGTCTATTTTCACGGCTTCGATATGCAGCTCAAGTACGCGTACAGCAGCCTCGCTGACGGCAGCGGCACCTGGGCTATTCACGTGGTGCACGACGTAGGCACACAAATCGGCTACAGGCTAACCCTGGCGGAGATTGACGGCAGGCCGGCCGTGGCCTATCGCTATGTGTACGGTGATCCGCAGCAGCTTTGCTTCGCCATCTGCTCGACTGCCGACGGCTCCGGCGCCTGGACGATCTCGGTTGTTGATAGTTCACCTTCGTCCTTTGACTACCCTTCGCTCAAAGTCGTGGATGGTTATCCGACGATAGCCTACAGTGGGCAGGACGGGTTCTTGCTGTATGCAGTCAACACCATGGCGGACGCCAGCGGGGGGTGGGTGATCACTCCCATTGCGCATTCCGAGGGCGCAGTTTCGGTAACCAATCTAGCTGTCATTGACGGGTCGCCCGCGGTCAGTTACCACGACAGCGGTCCCAGTATACTAGGACCTGAAGACGATTCCTTGAGATACGTCTATAAGGCTAGCTAGCTGCCAGCCGACGAGTGTCTTTCCAGCCTGAATGGAGCGGTAGACCGCAGCCGTTGCGCCCGGCGAATAGCCGTGGCCGCTTTCGCGTCTAAACAGGTGATATGATTGGGCCTATGAGCCGGATGATGCTAACAGTGGTTGCAACCCTCTTCGTAGTGGCGCTCCTACCCGCGCCGCCGGCGGAGGCGGGGCTATTCAAGGTATCCAAGAATGATGAGCTGCGGCTGGGCAAGGGCTTCCACGAGGATTACGCCAAGGAACACAAGTACCTGGACAACACGCCCGAAGGCGCGAACGTCAAGCGCGTGGGCCAGCGGCTGGTGCAACGCAACTCGGTGACAGACTACACGTTTACCTTCACCCTGGTGGACGACGAGGAAGTCAACGCCTTTGCCGTGCCCGGCGGGTATGTGTACCTCAACAAGGGGCTGTACGATTACCTGGCGTACGACGAGTCGATGCTGGCGGCGGTGATGGCGCACGAGATGGGGCATGTGCTTGACCGCCACTACAAGAAGATGTACGAGGACTACCTGAAGGCGCAGCTGGGGATAGTCGCGCTGGGGATAGCCGTGGGCGGCCGGGAGGGCCAGGACGTGATGAACGCGCTGAGCCTGGGTGGCTCGCTGGTCTTTCTGAAGTATTCGCGGGACGACGAGGAGCATGCCGACCGCTGGGGGGTGGAGCTGTCCTACGGCGCGGGCTACGACCCTTACGGGATGGAGCGCGATATGCGCCTGTTCTCCAAGCTGGAGAACAAGCTGACGCAAACGGAGCTGTTTGACCTCTGGCGCACCCACCCGCAGCCCAAGGAGCGGATGGACCGCTGCCGGCGCATCGCCAAGGGCCTGAGCGGGAAGGAAGAGTGGGAGTTCCATCCGCCGATACCGCCGGAGGACCACCCGCTGCGCGAAAAGGAGATCAAGATAATCAAGCAGGAAAGCGACCGCCCGGAAGCGGGCACGGCCTGAAGCCGCCTATCTAACCTCTCCTTTGTGAGGCACTTTCACGCTCAGCGCGCGCAGCTCGCCGCCCGCCTTGCTGAAGCGCGCAGTGACCTGCATCGTGCCGCCAAGGTCAAGCTTGTACCCCTCCGTGGTTTTCACCGGAGGCAGCAAGTACCAGGCGAACACCTTGTTGCCCAGGATTACGAACCGGGCGGCCGGCTTGCCGAACCGGTCGGTCAGGTCATCCGGCTCCAGGTCTTCCAGCAGAGCTCCCGCAAACTGCAGGTCAACCGGCTCGTTATCGCCTGCGCCAAACAGCCTTATGGTCACGCCGGTGATGGCGTTGTTGTATGCAACCAGCGTCATCTCTCCGTCGGCGCTCGCTGCATTAGTAATCCGCGAACCCAGAGGGAGGTAGTAGGATGCGGAGGTTGTGAGGCCGTACTCGGTGATGGAGCTGGGCTTTCCCAGGTACACCACCGTCTCCTCAAAGTCATCTCCCAGATAAACGCCCACTCCGAAGTCCTCTTCCAGCAGCATCTGCCGGGCTTCCATGAACTGCTGGTTGGTATTGGTGAAAGCGGACTTGAGGTTCATCGTGCCCGTCAAGACGAGCACCACCGGTACGCCAATTATCAACAGGACGATTATCGCCCTTAGGGCTACCTTCATCTCGAATCGCCTCCGCTTGTAGCTTCACTGTTAGACTGCGCTAACGCGAAAATGTTCGCGGCCGGAAGCGGGATTCCAGCTCGAAGTGGTCTAACGGGTTTGAGTTTCGCCCTCAACTCAGGACGTGAAAGTCCAGTTGACGGGCCGGCAGGTTTCAGGATAGACCTTGCTTGAGAGGCGCACATAGATGTTCTTGAAGTGTTGCCAATCATCTTTGTACGCCGGAGAGACCGTCATGTCAAGCAACTTAGCAGGGACGCCTACAGCTATCATTTCCTCGGGAACTTCAAAGCCGTTGCGCACCATAGCCCCTTCGGCCACCACCGCCCACTTATTCACGACCGCCCAGTCGCTGACGATGGCGCCCATGCCGATAACGGCATAGTCCTTGATCGTGCAGTTGTGCAGGATGCAGCCGTGCCCCAGGGTAACGTGGCTGCCCACACGGGTTATCTCCCCCGGGCGGGCGTGGACTACGCAGTTGTCCTCAACGGAAGTGCTGTCCCCGATTTCGATACGCCCGTAGTCCCCCCGAATGCGCGCGCCGGGCCCTACGAAGCAGTTCTCGCCGAGGGCCACATTGCCCATAACCGAGGCCGAATCGCAGATATAAGTGCCTTTTCCGATGACCGGTGTGTGACCGTCAACTTCGTAAACAGCCATAGGGTACTCCATACTGTTATACCCACATTGGAGGCTTAACTGGCTTAGTCCGATTGCTTTAGCTCCCGAATCTCCCTTACAATGGAATAATGCAGATACCGGTCAGCGGATTCCGGATTGTAGGCACCGAGCTCGAAGAGATCACGCCCAAGACCATGGACGAGGTCGTCGAGCACGTGCGCTCCCAGGAGTTCGTCTGGCTGGATCTGGACTTGCAGAATGCCTCCGTGACCCAGGTGGTAGAGCTTTTGGAGCAGCGGCTGGACTTCCACCCCCTGGTGGTGGAGGAGTGCATCACACCGGATGTGTATCAGCCGAAGTTTGATGAGGAAAGCGGCTATAAGTTCTTCATCCTGCACTACTTCCGGGAAGGGCGCAAGGACTACCTGAAAGCCAGCGAGATCAACGTCTATCTGGGCGACAACTTCGTGATGACCCTGCACCGCAGCCCCATTCCCACGTATTTGCGGCTGTTTGCGCAAGACCTGCCGGAGGACATCTACAAGTTCAAGGACAAGCCCATCATCTTCTTCTACCACGTGCTGGACATGCTCATTGACGATTACCTCCGCACGATGGTTACAATCCAAACCCGGGGCGACGAGATAGAGTTTTCCATCTTGGCGCCGTCCGAGGTGCCGGTGCCGGTGGCGCGGGAGAAGCGGAAGAAGCGCAAGAGCCAGCTAGACGTGATGCGCGAGATTATCGCCCAGCGCCACAATCTCACCCTGATGCGCAAGTCGCTCTCTATGGAGCTGACGATTGTGAACGAGCAAGTATCCTCCTACGAGGAGCCGGAAGAGCCGCTGGGCCTGCCCGAAGAAGAGCGCGAGGAAGTTGTGGTTTACCTGGGCGGCCTGGTGAACCACCTGGAGAAAGCCCTCCAGATTATCGAACATGAGAAAGAAATCCTCGACCAGATACTTGAGGTCCATTCACTGGTGCTCAACAGCCGCGCCAACGAGGTGATGCGGCTGCTCACCGTATACGCGGCGATATTCATCCCGCTCACTTTCATTGCGAGCTTCTACGGGATGAACCTGGACAACCTGCACGGCCAGCACTGGAGCTGGTTCATCTGGGTGCTGGATGCGCTGATGCTGGCGGTGGCTGCCGGGATGATCATCTACTTCAAACGCAAGGAGTGGATATAGCCCGTGTGCTGCTCCGCACCATTCAACCGCGACACCGACCGCACTGATCCGTTCCTGGCGGCTCACATAGATGCTAACGGCGAAGAAGTGCTGGAGGAGGGCGAAGGCGCGAAACTGACTCGGCTGGTACGGGAAGGCCGCAGCGTCCTGCGCTGGGTATGGACGAAGGACGAGAAGCCGGAGCATCTGGCGAAGCTGCTACCCGCACTGCCGTCGTTCCTGCCGGGGTTTGAGGACCTGCTGCTGGACGGCAGCGGATTCACCGCCGACGGCTATGAGAGGAGCTTGGAAGATGCCGGTGAATGGTTGGGAGTATCCGCCGCGCTGCCTCTGCTGGCGCAGGCCTACGACTTGGACGCCGAGCTAGACCGCAACGCGGGGGCAAGGCTCGGGCAGTTCGATCCGGCACGGGTGTATCTGCGCAATGCGAATCCAACGAGACTATCAGGGCTGGACGACTTCCGGTTGCGTTTCTACCATCTTGAAGACCTGTCCTCCGACGCTGAGCCGCTGGGGCTGACGGGGGGAACGGCGAAGTTGCTGGCTGGCCGCCTGAAAGAGCTGAAGCCGGCGAAGGCCTTTGCGCAGAACCACCGCGTGATGCTGGAGCTGGCGCGGCGCACGGCGGAAGCGCCAGAGCGGCTGGGCAGAGAAGTGGCGGCGTTGAAGCTCTCGCTGCAGATAGCCACGCGAACGGACATGGGCAAGAAGCGCGAGAACAACGAGGATGCGAACCTTACGCTTACGAGCGGCATTGAGGGCATTGGTGAATCTTCAGCGCTGTTCGCGGTGGCGGACGGGATGGGCGGCCATAACGCGGGCGAGTTCGCCTCGGCACTCAGCCTTGAGCTGCTGCGCTTCTACTCCGGGCTGTGGCCCTTGGGGCGCGGCACCCGCACGCACGGCATTCCCGACCTCATCGCCGAACACTTGCAGAGCATTCACTCCGAGATTGCTTCCGTCGCTGCGAGCGAGGAAGGGCTTGAAGGGATGGGCACGACCATTACCGGCCTCTTCTGTACTTCGCAGGCGGACATCACGTGCGAAACCGCGCTGGCGACGGTGCGCAGCTTCGTGTTCAATGTGGGCGACTCACGCGCATTTGCGGTAAACGCTGGAGGCCTGCGGCCGCTTACCCGCGACCATTCATTGGTGCAGGAGCTGTTGGATGCGGGCAACATCACCGAGGAAGAAGCCCAGGAACACCCGCAGCGCAACGTCATATCCCAGGGGCTGGGCGCGGCGGTGGAGCTGAAGCCCGACGTGTGGCCGTTCAGGCTGCCGCTGGACGCCTATCTCGTCATCTGCTCTGACGGGCTTACGGATCTGGTGCGCAAGGACGAGCTGGTTGCGCTGGCCGCGAAAGTGGAAAGCCCGGCTGCGCTCGCTGACGAGTACATTGACGCCGCACTGGACGCAGGCGGCCGCGACAACATAACCGTAATCGTGTTGAAGCCGATTCTTTCGGCGAACTGAGGTTCACCCGGCTGGCCAATACAGGAGGATTCTATGCTGTGGAAGAAGTACGCCACTGCGCTTACGGAGGCGCTGAAACTCAAAGACCATATCGTCGGTATAACCTACACCAATGACCACGTGGAAGGAGCGGATGGTGAGGGGAGCCGTGCCTGCACCGCGTTGATGAAAGCGCACCAGGGCAAGAGCGTTCTGCTGGGCAAGGAGAACTCGCTGTGCGGCGGGGGCACCTGGCACCTGGGGCTGGGTGATCGTCCCTCCGGCGAGGGTGGCAAGGCGCTGATGGATTTCCTGGTGCACGGCGAGAAGCTCGCCTGCAGCTACGCCGCCTTTCACCGGATGACCGCGCGGACCAGTCCGCCGCCGAAGAATGTGGCGGACTACATTCTGTTCGCCCCGATGGACGAGATGGAGCTGGAGCCCGATATCGCGGTGTTGGTGGTGAATGCCGAACAGGCCTGCCGTTTGCTCACACTCTACACCTACTTCACCGGCAAGGCGCCGGTAACCGAGATGATGGGCTCCGGCTGCCACATGGCGATTGCATACTCCATTAGCACCGGTGAGATGAACGTCAGTTTCTCCGACTGGACGGCGCGCCCCATCATGCAGATGGCAAAGGACGAGCTGCTGGTCACCGTGCCCTACTACATGCTGCACAACATGGTGGAGGCGATTCCGCGCTGCACTGCTGGCACCGCCGAGGGCAGGCCCTACACCGAGTTCATGCAGGAGCACCCGGCTGGCTCGGAGTAGCTAGAACGGGCGGCAGGACGGAGGGCTTACGGGCTAGAGTTCTACGCGGATGCCGCCGAGAACTTCTAGCGTGTCCTTCTTAACATCCACGCGAATGTCCTTGGCGGCGGCCCGGAAAGAGGGATCCACCAGCGTCGCGCCCAGGAGCGTCAGCGTCGCGCTGGACTTGTCCCAGGTGACGCCTTCCGCCGAGAAGCGCATGCCCAGTGAATCTATCTGGCCGGTGAGCGTGCCCTTCACCTCAGCGGTGTTCTCCTTAATGGTATATTGCAGGTCTTTGGCGAGGATGTAGAGCTTGCGCGTATCCTCCAGGAAGAACTCAATCTCCGCTTCCGGCAGGCTGATGACGCCTTCCTTGCCCACCGCCATGCTGCTGGACAGGCGCATCTTCACCTGGCCGTCATCGCTGGAGAGGACGATTTCAGTTTCCTTGACTTCAATGTCGGGCGGGTTAGCCAGCAGCGGATTCTTCTCGGCCTGCTGGCGCTCCTGCTCCAGGCGCGCTTCGGCCGGAGTGTAGCTCTCCGGATTAAGCGGGCGTAGATGTGAGCGGGGGGAAACCTTCGCCACGATGAACGCGATAAGCGCTAGCACGATGAGCGCGAAAAGCGTCCAGGCAATGCCGTACGACGCGCCTTTCCAGATGCCCTTCATATCGCGCTCAGTTGGACTCCGGCTTGCCGCTGCGGGTTCACTTGCCGCCGTCCGTGGGCTTGAGCTTCAGCTCCGCCAGCTGCTCCGCGTCAACCGGCGAAGGCGCCCCGGTGAGGGGGCATTGCGCCGAAGTTGTCTTGGGGAAAGCGATTACGTCGCGAATGCTGCTGAAGCCCGCCATCAGCGCCACGATGCGGTCCAGCCCCAGGGCGAAGCCCCTATGCGGCGGCCCGCCGTACTCGTAAGCGTTCAGCAAGAAGCCGAAGCGGTCGCCGATGACTTCGTCGCTCATCCCGAGGTTGCGCAGCACCCGCCGCTGCAGCTCCGGCTCAAAGATGCGCAGGCTCCCGCTGCCCATCTCCTGGCCGTTAAGCACCAGGTCGTAAGAATCGGCGCGCACGCTCAGCGGGTCGCTTTCCAGCCGCTCGCGGTCCTCGGGCAGAGGTGAGGTGAAGGCGTGGTGCGCCGGTACGGGCTCGCCCGTCTCCTCGTCGGGCTCGTAGAGCGGGAACTCCACAATCCAGCAGAAGTGCCAGCCGTCGCGCTTGGGAACGCCGAATCTAGCGGCAGCGTGCACCCGCAGCTCGCCCAGTACCGGCAGGACCTTCTTGGGCTCTCCCACCATCAGCAGGAAGGCGCCGTTCCCGGTGCAGCCGCAGGCCTCACGCATCCGGGCGAGTGTGCCTTCGTCTACGAACTTCTTGAGGCCGCCGCCGACTTCTTCGCCGGTGACGGTCAGCACCGCCACGCCGCCGCCTCCGCGTGCACGGACGAAGGCGCCCAGTTCATCCTCGTCTTTGCGGCTCGGTTTCGCGCCGGGGATGAAGATCCCCTTGACCTCCCCGCCAGCCTCCAGCGCCTGGGCG
>Ga0307424_1000913_pt1 | contig 15742 bp, 10 predicted proteins | sample SalMarWE160320MG_FD_202157 | JGI IMG/M metagenome (GOLD analysis project Ga0307424, IMG submission 202157) | Salt marsh sediment microbial communities from the Plum Island Ecosystem LTER, Massachusetts, United States - WE1603-20 | ecosystem: Environmental > Aquatic > Marine > Intertidal zone >... | reverse complement strand
TTCATCATCGGCCCCGCGATTCAGGAAATAGTTTCCGTCCGGATCATAGCTCTCTATGTCCGCAAAATCGAAGAGGATTTTGTTGTTTGCTGTACAATAGCTCCGGATCTGGTTGTTCCGGACGTGTAAATTACCAGACTCTCCTTTACCATCCAAATGCCCTGTCATATAAATAAAGGTGACATCAGGATAATCTTGTTCGAGCTGATCCATGAGGGTGAGATAGGTGTTGATATCCGCCTCGGTGGCAGAAGACACCCGCCCACACCACGACCACATTATGAGATTCCGGTCATTGCCCGGGTTTTCAAGTAGGGTGCGGGTCCTGCTTGCCCAGATTATTCGATCCGGATTGTCAAGATCACCGGAGGGTTCGTAGTCGTGGAGGGAAAGCCCCCCATCAGTGCCATTATGATCGAACCAGTACAAAGAACCCGCGTCGCCTTTAAGAAGATTCATTCCGGTTACGATCTGGCTTCCATGGGACGTATGGCCATAGGAGATTTTAAAATCCGATTTTGCCTTGTTTATCCACTGTTCCGGGATCTGGCTAATATCCGTGCAGGCATGATCAATGATGATTGGTCCTGATTCGTAGGCGCCCCGGTCAACACCGCTCCCCTGTGGGCGGGAAAGGCGGCTCATGTCCTGACCCGGAACAAGACCCCCTAAACTGCCCACCGCAAGCCCGCTATCTGTAGCCGGGCTTCCTTTCCGGAGACGTCCGTCAAAGGTTTCAAGCTCCGCGTTCACCAGAAGTGGATCCTGGTTCATGTCATTGGTGGAAAGACCGTATGCCCCTATTTTGACCCCGAAGACGAGATTGTAGTCGATCTGGGTTGTGTAGAAGTCGTTTTTGTCAAACCACAAATAGCAGGTTGTGTCTTCGGGGGACAAAAATTCCTCGTATCCCACAAAAATATTGTTTTGAATGATTACCTTTTCAGAACCATCGCAGGTGGAATCATCACACTCGATTGTGCCGAGACAATCCCCCTGCCCTGCAACGGTTGAATTGACCAAGGATACCGTGTTTCCATATCTTAAACTGAACGCCAGGCTGGCTCCGGCGGCGCGGCAGTTATCAACATTGTAGGTAAAAGGCTTCCCATCAAAATAACCGCAATTGCCGACCATCAAGGAGTTCACAATGCTTGTAGGACCATTTACTTTTATCTGGTTTCCTGCGTTTCCATAGGACTTTGTTCTACTGATCTCGATCCGGCTGTCCAAGCGGGCGTAAAGGAGATCGAGTCCGTCGGAAGTATTGTATCGAAAGGTGGAATCTTCTATGACCCAGTGTCCTCCTGTTTCACCTGTACCCACACCATCCCCGTAGCCACCCGCAGTCTGGGACCAGCAGTTGTTCGGCTCTTGGGCCGGATAGCTCTCTGCGCAACCATTCCACTCAACCAGCCAGTTCCTGAAAGTGAGGGTACCGCTGTTTGAGTCGCTGCCATAGATATCGCCATCCCATCCTGCCCAACCATTTCCCGCAATTCTAACATCTTCTACAGTCCAGTCGGAAATGCGGGCAGCATGAATACCTGTATTAGCCAATCCATGAATATTTAGATGCTGCAAAGTGACTCTGACAGAGTCGGCGGCATCTATACCTGTTGAGGCCCAGTCTCCAAAGGGGGAGGTGTCTCTCTCACACGTTATTTCAGGATTGGGATGATGTTCCACGCAGCCTGAGTGATCTGTCAGTTCAAGACATCCGATCACCGCATTGGAAGTCCCATCAAGGTTTATGATCTGCCATGCCCTTTCTGCCCCCCACAACTCCGGCCGACAGGAACATCCCTGATCCAAGCCCGAGCCTATCATGCGTGTAGGATATTGCGGGTCAGGCCCTGACGGTAAGGGTGGAAGATGACATCCATAGGCCCAATCAGCCTCGCACCATTCCGTATTGGGGGCCCCAAAACCCATACGGTAGCTTCCCGGGTGAATAATGAGGGTATCTCCTCCTTTGATTATCCAGTTTCCAGCTCCGTCCAATGCCCAGAAAGGGTGGGCCCAGGCACATGGCTTGTTGATGCCGGAACCCGGATATGGGCCATCAGACAATCCTGTGCACTGGTCGGATGTCCCCCCGTCAGTACGGATATAGTAGGTGGCGGCCACAGAAAATGAGACCATAATAAAGATGGGAGAGAAAACCAGGCAAACATTTGCAAAAAGTTTCATTAATTTGCCGCTCATCATGTCCTAAGCCTCCTGTTGCCGGTGAACAGCACTTTTTGACATCCAGGGTGCAAATCATTGAAAATGGGGCTATTAGAGCATTTAGGGAAAGGGCGACATTTTCACCCTTTCAAGATATGACAAAAGGCCTATGATCTGACACTGCTTTTTGTCAAAAGGCTAAATTGTTACAGAAAAAGATTATCTTGAAAGCTATAAGTGTCAAAAGAATTGATATTGCAAGAACTGTGCAACTTTTTGTGAGGAAAAAAGTGTTTAAATTTCAAACGGTTAATCCGCTATCACGCTAAATTTCTTTTCAAGACTTCCAATAATTGTCAGGATGTGGCAAAATTTGTCAGGTATGGCAACCGCTACTTTGCGTAACTGTGAAGTCCGGCTAAGTAGTTAACACCGAAATAGGTGAAAAGGACGCAGGCAAAGCCGACAATAGCGAGGATAGCGATCCTCTTTCCCTTCCAACCCCTCACCATACGTGAATGGATCACCGAGGCATATATCAGCCAGGTAATGAGGGACCAGGTCTCTTTCGGATCCCAGCTCCAGTAGGTTCCCCATGCTGAATGTGCCCAGACAGCTCCGGTTATGATGCCAAGGGTCAGCATAAGGAAACCCACGACGATCATCTGATAATTCAGGTCGTCAAGGATCCCCAGCCCGGGAATGAGTTTCAAGAAAATATTGTTTCGCTCTTCACTATCTAATCGCTTTAACAGGTACATGACGCTGAGGCCAAAGGATAGAGCAAAAGTGGCGTACCCAAAAAAACAGGTAATTACGTGACTGATCAGCCAGTTACTTTTGAGGGCAGGTATGAGCGGCTGGATGTGGCTGTTGATATCCGGGGAGAAAGAGGCATAGGCCATAGCGAGAAATGCTAATGGGGTGACAAAGGTCCCGAACGTCCTGTTCTTGGTTCTCCATTCAACGATCATATATAGAAGCATTAGGGTCCACGCAAAAAAGACTAATGATTCATAGAGATTGGAAAAGGGCGCGTGCCCAGCACCCATGCTGTACGATTCTATCCACCTGAGAATGATTGCCACGGTCTGGGCAAGGAGTCCTATCAGAGAGGCAAAGGTGCCGATACGGGCAAAAACCTCACGATTCATAACCATGCCGAGGAGGTAAAACATGAACGCGGCAAAGTAGACAAAAGTCGTGTAACTGAGGATAATGGAATTAAGCATATGTTTTAGCCCTTTTTACCGAATAGACCCTTAAGGTCATTTATCAGATGTTCCAGTTCCCTTTGAAGACCTACAGGGTTCTTGTTGGCCGTGCCTGCCGCACGTATTTCAACCCCTTGATCTGTCTTTAACAGGTGAACCCAGATCCTCTTGTGTGACAGGAAAAAGGTGACAAAAAGACCTGCAATCATAAAAAAACATCCGATCCAGACAATGGATACACCTGGGTCTCTGTTTACCTGAAGCCCGGTATAGAATTTGGTTTCCAGGCCATCTAAGAAAAAGGTGTAAGGCTTAAAAGCAGAAGGGTCAAATTTTGGAGATTTAAGCATCGGCCCGGGAAGCATTTTTCGGGCCATTTCCCCCTGCTTGAACACCCAGAAGTCCACAGGATTACCCTGATTGGGCTGGACCGAGATCAGCGCTGCCTGCCCCATCTTCATAATGTCTCCCCTCACATCAATCACCTTGAATTTCCCATCGCCGCCCGGCAATGCAATAGATTTCCCGGCCTCAACCTTCATGTCGGTGACAGTAGGTTCAGCAGTACTACGGGATACTTTCAGGTGAACCGTTTTCCCCGGCACGCTTCCATAATTTGCCTGATAAAAGGTGATCCCCAGGAATTCTACAGGGTGATTGACCAAGAGGCTTTTCTTATCCACCTTCTTTCCCTTTACAAGAAAGCTGAGATCAGAACGGTACTCCTTGGGAGAACCGTTTTCATAGAAGTCCACAGTGAACTTATCGCAACGCACATGAAATGCCAGCTTCAATGGCTTCATCGTTTTTCTGAGCATAACGCTGTCTATCTGCTCCCCCTCCAGGATGTTAACATAGGCATCAAAGCCAAAAAAGGAGCCTACTAAAGATCCGGTAAGGATAAGGAGCACACTCAGATGAACGAGGTAGACGCCGAAATGCGAATGACTTCCTCTTTCTCCATAAAAGAAGCGGTTTGCGCCAACCTCCTTTTTCCTGATTTTTTTGTATCGGGATTTAAGTAGCCTATTCACCTTGTTTACGGTTTCTTCGGGCGTTCCTTGGGCCAGGAAAGATTGCTGCGAAGGCAAATGATCAAATGGTTTTGTCCTATCGGGTTCAGGCTTGGCGCTAAAGCGTTTCCATGTCGCTCGAAACCTATCGATAGAGCAAATAATGAGGTTCATGGCAAGACATCCGATAAGGACCCTGAACCATATTGCGTGGTACATGTCAAAGAGGTCAAGCGAGGTAAAGATCCGGAGCATCGCCGGGTTGAGACGCCTCGCAAATTCAGCGGCCCCCTGCTCCTGGGGGACCAGTGTTCCCAAGATGGATACTATAGCTAATATGATCAGGACCACAATAGTCAGCTTAACCGAGCTGAAAAAGCCCCAGATAACATTTGACCGGTCTTGAGATTTTGGTTTCGTCATAACTGTAGCTTTGAAGAAGCAGTTGAAAAAACCCGCATTCAGGATCTGTGCGGGTGTTAGGGTCTTCGTTTATTGGGTTCCGTGAAAGCCTTTTGTCGTATAACACAGATTACAGGAACCTGCAATTCCAAATTGTGGTTCAAAATGTTTGACCATTTCCCCCTTATCATGTAATTAGGGGTTGCGGGACAATACCATTGCATTCAATTCCTCAATCCCTCAATTCAGAATACCTCAATTCTTTTTTAAGGAGAACCCTATGCTTGAGCTTAAATTTGTCAGATCCAATCTTGGGGATATCAAGGAGATGATAAAAATTAGGGGATATGACCTGGATATTTCCCGATTCGAGACCTTGGATCAAGAAAGAAGAGGGAAGTTGAGTGTCCTGGAAGAGCTGCGTCATCAGAGGAACCGTGTGAACCAAGATATCGCTACCATGAAAAAGAGGGGAGAAGACGCCTCAAGTATAATCGCGGAGATGAAAGAGGTCTCTTCAAAGATCAAGGAAAAAGAGAAAGAACTCCCCGAAATTGTCGAAGAACTCAACAACCTGCTCATGGTTATTCCAAACATTCCTGATGAATCTGTACCGGTTGGAAAGGATGAAAATGATAACCCGGTTATTCGCACCTGGGGTGAGATCAGGGAAGTCGATTTTGCCCCCCGCCCTCACTGGGAGATTGGGGAGGGGTTGGGTATTTTAGATTTTGAATGTGCTGCCAAACTTGCAGGCTCGAGATTTGCGCTTTACCGGGGTGCAGGCGCTAAATTGGAGAGGGCCCTCATCAGCTTTATGCTCGACATTCACACTAAAGAGCACGATTACACTGAGATTCTGCCCCCTTTCATGGTAAACGCGGCCTCCATGGTCGGCACTGGACAGTTGCCGAAGTTCAAAGAGGATCTATTCAAGGTGGAAGGATGGGACCTCTATCTGATTCCCACGGCAGAAGTCCCTGTCACAAATATACATCGGGACGAGATACTGGCGGAGGCAGATCTCCCGGTTTATTATGTGGCTTATACCCCCTGCTTCCGATCAGAGGCAGGGTCTTACGGAAAGGACACCCGCGGTCTTATCAGGCAGCATCAGTTTAATAAAGTAGAAATGGTCAAGTTTGCGAGGCCGGAAGAATCCTATGACGAATTAGAAAAATTGACCCGAAACGCAGAAGAAATCCTTAGACGGCTCAAGCTTCCATATAGGGTGGTTTCATTATGTACAGGAGACCTCGGTTTTTCCGCCGCAAAGACCTACGATCTTGAAGTATGGCTGCCGGGTCAGGGTCTTTATCGCGAGATATCTTCATGCAGCAATTTCACTGATTTTCAGGCCAGGAGAGCGGGTATCCGGTTCAAGAGAAACGGCGGGAGCGGCACAGAGTTGGTGCATACACTGAACGGGTCGGGTCTCGCTGTAGGGCGAACCCTGGTCGCTATTCTTGAAAACTATCTGCAGGAAGACGGGAGCGTGGCCATGCCAGAGGCACTCAAGCCCTATATGGGAGGAATGGAGTCAATTTCCCAGGCATAAATATGGACACAAAGCATCTCTATTCTTCGGGCTGGCGGGATAACAAGAAAGGGCTTCAACCCAATTCTTCCTGGAGACGTCTGTTCGGTAAAAACTCTCTCGTGGCCCTTTCCCTGGGATCTGCCCTAATAGGTCTTTTTCTGATTTTTTTTGGTGTTCCGTGGATTTGGGAGCAAATGAGCCAGGCCCGTGGCAGCCTTTCAAAAATGGAAGGCCAGGCAAGCCCTTTGACCGGAAGTGAGGCTAAGAAGGCCGTTCCCATCGATCCTGAGAGCTTGAACCTGGATCCTGCCCACCTGTCAGCCCGTTTTATCCTGGAACGGGGCGGCGTGCCCCTTATCGTAGAATCGTCCTTAGATTCAGGCCTTCAGGACTATATTGTTCAACTCCTTGAGAAGTCACAGAGCCTAAAGGCCGCCGTGGTGGTCTTGAGGCCCGATGACGGACGAATCCTTGCCATGGCAAGCTATGATAAAGACCAAAATGGTGGGGATCTCTGTCTTAAGGCGAATTTCCCTGCGGCAAGCCTTTTTAAGATCGTTTCAGCGGCAGCAGCCTTTGAATTTGCAGGGTTTACCCCCGAGAAGAGGGTCTATTTTGAAGGTCGCAAGCATACGCTTTACAAGCGTCAACTGAAACAGAGGAGAGGGAAATACACCTCCAACATCAGCTTCAAAAGGGCCTTTGCCTCATCTATCAATCCTGTTTTCGGAAAATTGGGGATATACAATCTGGGGCAAAAAGTCATGACCGATTCGGCTGAGAGGTTCTTGTTTAATCAACCGATTCCCTTTGATTTGCCTGTGGCCGAGAGTTCTGTTCATGTCCCGGATGACGATTTCGGGTTAGCGGAAATCGCTACCGGCTTTAACAAAAACACAACCATATCCCCCCTTCACGCGGCCCTGTTGGTCTCTGCAGTTGCAAATAACGGTGTTATGATGAAACCCTGGCTGGTCAAGAGGATTTCTCTGAAAGACGGCGAGATTCTTTATCAGAACAGGCCAGCAAAAATGACCAGATCCATAAGCAAAAATACGGCTTCCGAGTTAAAAATCTTAATGAAGGATACTGTTGTGCATGGCACATGCAGGAAATCTTTCGGTAGGTTAAGAAGGAAAAAAGCGTTCAAAAACGTGGAGTTAGGGGCAAAAACCGGGACCATCAACGACAAAACAGACCAGTTTAAATATGACTGGTTGACAGCTTATGTCCTACCTCCCAATGGCGCGAAAGGAATATGTATTGCCGTATTGGGCGTTCACGGCAAAAAATTAGGCATAAGGGCCAATACGCTTGGCAGGAGTATAATTAACCACTATTTTTCCTCTTCTTGAAAACCAGGAAAACCCTTTTTCCATTTGTTCACCAGTTCACAGTTCAACCCAGGCATGCCTTGACAAAACCGTAAAAAAGCGGGGCGGGGTTTTCCATTCTTGATTTGAGTTCAGGGTGGGCCTGCGTGGCAGCAAAAAATTTTAACTGGGGTAGTTCAATAAACTCTACCAGCCTCCTGTCCGGCGATATCCCGGAAAAAACCATCCCTTTTTCCTGCAGGATGAGATGATAGTCAGGGTTTACCTCATAGCGGTGTCTGTGTCTTTCTGATACCTCTTTACTGCGATAGAGAGAGTGAACAAGCGTCCCCTCTTTAAGCGTAGCAAGGTAGGCCCCAAGCCTCATTGTCCCGCCCTTTTCGGTAATCTTTTTTTGTTCCGGGAGGATATCAATCACCGGATGGGGCGTATCAGGATCCATCTCCGTTGAATTAGCCTTGGTCAGATTGCAGAGGTTTCTTGCGAATTCAATGACGGCTAACTGGAGCCCGAGACAAAGGCCTAAGAATGGGATATCCCGTTCTCTGGCCAAACGGATTGCCTCAATTTTGCCCTCTGTACCCCGCGATCCAAAACCGCCAGGGACGACCAGGCCATCCACACCGTCTAAGAAAGATGTGTCCTTCAGATCTGTGGTTTCAACCCACTTGAGGTCTATCTTGCAGCTCAGATGTGCCGAGCAATGATTAAAAGATTCTATGATAGAGGCATAGGAATCTTCTAATCTGGTATATTTTCCACACATGGCAACAGTGATGTGCCTTTCAGGGTTTCTGATATTTTCGACCAGCTTTTTCCATTTCCTCAGATCAGGCGGGCTGTAGATGTTGAGTTTTTTGTGGATAATCTCGGGGAGGCCTTCCTGTTCAAAAATAATCGGTATCTCGTAGATATCATCTACATCCAGGCCGGTAATCACTGCATCGGGATGGACATCGCAAAAGTTGGAGATCTTGGTTTTGATTTCTTTAGTCAGAAAATCGGGGCACCTCCCTATGATAACATCAGGGAAAATACCCCTCTGTTTCAAGAGATTTACACTCTGCTGCGTAGGCTTGGATTTTTGTTCATTAACCCCGTACGGAACCGGCACATAAGTCAAATGGATGTAAATGATGTTGTCCCGACCCACGTCCTCTTTCATCTGTCTCATGGCTTCTAAAAAGAGTTCATTCTCAATATCTCCTACTGTTCCACCAATTTCTATGATAACCAAGTCAGGTTTTTCTTCCTGTACTATTTCAAATATGTGGTTTTTTATTACATCTGTCACATGAGGAATGTACTGAACCGTCTTTCCAAGGTAGTCTCCCTTCCGCTCTTTTTTCCTGACCATGTTGAATATTTTGCCCATGGTCAGGTTCCACCTTGATTCGCACGTCACTCCGAGGAACCGTTCGTAGTGACCGAAGTCCATGTCTACCTCTGCCCCGTCATCTAATACAAATACCTCACCATGTTCAAATGGGTTCATGGTGCCAGGGTCTACATTGAGATAGCCGTCACATTTGACTGGAATGATTTTGAGTTTTGAGGAGAGGAGGTGGCCAATAGAAGCAGCGGCGATCCCTTTGCCAAGACCTGAAAGGACTCCGCCCGTAACGGTGATGTATTTTGTAGGCATTTGGATCGGTATTCCTTTCAAAATATTGTATTGAGCAAAGAATTTAGTTTATGACTGTTAACCGGATTAATCAAGCAGTAAATTTGGAACCTCGTTTTTCAAGACCCCGTGCTCCCACCCCAAGGCTGCAGGCCGGGAGTTATGTCAACATGACAACTGTTCCAAATCGGCCTGTTTCTCCCTCACCCCTATAGGAGTAGAAAAGGTCAGTCCTGCAGCGGGTACAGATACCTGCAATTTCAATATTTTCCTGTCTGAGGCCCGCATTTAGAAGCTGCCACTCACTGATAGCCCACAGATTGAAGTAGTTTTTGCGAACCATAAATCTTTCGAAATCATTTGGGAATATTTTTTCATGGCCGGCAAATTCAGCGCAGCATGGCCCGAGAGAGGGTCCAATGGTCGCCAAGAGATCGTGTCCCTTGCAACCAAAATCGTGTTTCATTCGTATAACAACGTTTCCGAGTATATTCTTGGCGTTCCCCCGCCAACCACAATGGACGTTAGCCACCACTTTTTTTTCGGGGTCAAATATAATAATCCCCTGGCAGTCGGCCTGTTTCACTAAGATAGCAATGTTAGGGGTGTCTGTTATAATGGCATCTACGGGCGGGGCTCCAACCTTTCTGTCTATCTTCTCTGGTCTAAAAACAAAAACATCGTTACCATGAGACTGGTTCATGAAGATGAGATGGTTGGCACCAACGGTATTCTTGATAGTTGCAATATTTGAGGTTACATTCCTTGGCAGATCGCCTACGTCATAACTGGTATTTAGGAAGTCATAAGGGGGGCTGCTCGTGCCCCCCTGTCTGGTAAAAGCCCCGTGGATAAGGTATGGATAACGGGAAAGGCTGGGGTACCGAAAATATAGGGCAGGTTCTCTTATCCATAAAAGGCCGGATCGATCAGGTACGCCAATGCTTTGTGAAGGACTCATGAGAAGGGAATGTTTGGATAAATTTTAATAGAAGTCCTTGGCCGTGCATCCTCATTCGAGCAAAGACCTAATTGCCCTTGCCACCCGGAGAAAGGGCATAGATACCGTCACGACACAGGCCTTCTTACTTACCGCTGCTTCCTCCCGGACCTGACGGGGTTCGTAAGCGCCTGTTACGTGAGGTCCATGTCAACTCCGAATGTGACAGGGGGTCAACTTGGATCAAGGCTCTCCTGAAGGATTTTCAACCCCGCATGAGCGGATTTCGGGTTACAGGGCACCGCTAACTCCCCATCTAGCACGACCAAGGTCCTAAAAGAGATCTACCCTCTCTTTCAACTCTTTTCCCACTTTGAAAAAGGGAAGTTTCTTATTATCTACCTTTATCATTTCTCCTGTCTTGGGGTTCCGGCCTTTGTAGCCGTCATATTCTTTTACTTTAAAACTCCCGAGTCCCCTGATTTCGACCCTCTCACCCCTGATAAGGGCTGTTTCCATTTCTCCAAAGACCGTGTCCACCACCTCTTCCGCCTTTCTGAGGGGTAAACTCTCTTCTTTGGCCAAGGATTCTATCAACTGTGATTTGTTCATCTCTCCCCCTTGTGAGGCCTTTGCAAAATACCCCTTTCAAGTTCCTTTTCCTAAATGTCATAAATCTTCTGAAAAATATTTTTGATTGGCCGCTTGTCAGAGTGCGGGTACTTGATCAATTATTCGAGAGTACGTTCGAAAGTTCATAATCATACTCGTAATCATACTCTTTTACAGTCTGTTTTAGGGATGTTCGATTAAGATTAAGATTATGGACAAGATTAAGATTATGAGCAAGAAAATAGTTGATCAAAGGTAGCAAGTCAAGGATAAATCGGCAAAAAATATGTCATGAATAACAAAAAAAGGGATAGTTACCATGGGGCGAACCGTTTACATTTGCGTCTCCTTTCGCTATAAGAAGCAACAACGCTCGGAGGTCAGAAGCCAGAAGCCAGAAAAACGGGTGCCCAACAACAAGTATCTAATATCCAGTATCCCCGCTTAAAGTCGGGATCTTTGACCAGTATCCAGTATAAGGAGTGTTCGGTATGAAAAAATTAGTACGAAAAGGAGTAGAGGATTTGGTGCCCTATCCGCCAGGGAAGCCTATAGAAGAACTTGAAAGAGAACTGGGGATCAGTGGTTCCATTAAATTGGCTTCCAATGAAAACCCGTTGGGACCATCTCCTTTGGCCGTCCAGGCAGTGATGAATAAGGTCTCTTCCCTTAACCGATATCCTGACGGGAGCGGCTATTATCTCAAGTCAAAGTTGAGCGAGAAATTCAATATTCCCTCTGATCAGATTATCTTGGGGAACGGTTCAAATGAGCTCATTGAGTTAATCATCAGAACATTCTTGTCCTCCGGAGATCATGCGATACAGCCATTCCCCACCTTTTTGGTCTACGAAAAGATAGTCAAAGGAGCCGGAGGCAATATGGCCTCTGTCCCTCTTTCGAATCTCAGTATCGATTTAAAGGGGATCCTTAACGCAATTACTCCGAAGACCAAGATCATATTCATCTGCAATCCAAATAACCCCACCGGCAGCGCCATTTCAAAGGATGAAATGATCCAATTTTTACGTGAGATTCCGGGAGATATCATCGTGGTATTAGATGAGGCCTATTGCGAATTTGTCACCGATGAAAAAACGGCAAATGGCATTGACCTAATGGACGTACACCCTTTTCTGTGCGTGTTGAGGACCTTTTCAAAGCTGTACGGCCTTGCCGGATTGAGAATCGGTTATGGATTTGCATCAGAAATGGTAGTTGAATATATGAACCGGGTCAGACAGCCTTTCAATGCGAACACCTTGGCCCAGGTGGCTGCCACCGCCGCGTTGGACGATTCTGCATTTGTCCATAAAACTCTTCAGGTAGTACGAGAAGGCCTCCACTATTTATGCTACAATCTTGATGAAATCGGCCTTCAATATGTCCCTACACAGACCAATTTCTTTTTGATAAAAGTACCCGGCGGCGGGAAAAAAATTTACGAATTGATGCTCAAACAAGGGGTTATCGTTCGATCCATGGATAGTTATGACCTTCCTGATTATATCCGTATATCCGTTGGGTTATCCGAAGAGAACGAAAGGTTTATCGAAACTCTTAAAAGGATAATAAGGTATAGAGTATGAACCACATCATAACCGTTGATGGTCCGGCCGGGTCCGGGAAGAGTACCATTAGTCGTATATTGGCCAAGAAAATCGGCTATTCATATCTGGATACCGGCGCTATGTATAGGGCTGTTGCTCTTGTAGCGGAAAGAAAAGGTGTGGATTTCCACGACGGCAAGGGGTTAGGCATACTGTGCGCCTCCTTGAATCTGCGGTTTGAAAAGGACGGAGATCCTCCGAGACTACTGCTCGGTAAGGAAGATATCTCAGGCCTCATCAGAAGCCCGGAAATGGATATGCTTTCCTCCAAAGTATCTGCGGTCGCCGAAGTCAGGGAGGCGATGACCAGGCTTCAACGCAAGATCGCCAAAGGGGCCGGATATGTGGCCGAGGGGAGGGATATGGGAACAGTGGTCTTCCCGGAAGCTGATTGGAAGTTCTACCTTACGGCTTCCAGTGAGGCAAGGGCGGGCAGGAGGCATGAAGAACTCTTGGGACGCGGTGAAGCAGTGCCCAGAGACGTTGTGGAGGCGAACCTCAAAATGAGGGATGATCAAGACCGAATGCGACCTCTGTCTCCGTTAAAACCGGCGGAGGACGCTTTCATAATTGACTCAACGACTTTAACTATTGAAGAGGTTGTTGAAGTGATGCTTAATCATCTCAAGCAATCATAAAATATCATAACTGTTATTGCCAGTTTTTGGCAAATAATAGTTGATATTCTATTTTGGTCTTGATATATTAAAAAATTTGAAAGATTTGCAGACAGGTAAAATAGGCAAAAACACTTAGGGGGTATTTACGTTAATGGAAAAGGAAATAAACTTTGCAACCCAAGAAACAACCGAAGTAACTAATGAGAACGAAGCTACACCTTTAGATCTCGGGAATGATAGTGAGGCCTCGGACAGAGACTCAACTGCAGAAGATTCACAAAGTGTTATTGAATCGGCAGGGGAATCCGAAGAAGGATTGATGGGCAAGCCAGAGGAAGAATCTATTGAAGATACTCAGGATTCCGACAGCTTTATGCGATTATATGAAGAAAGCCTAAAGAGTATCAAGGAGGGAGAAGTAGTTGCTGGTGAGATCGTTCAAGTCGACAAGGAATATGTCTTGGTTGATATTGGTTACAAATCAGAAGGCCAGATCAATATTCGTGAGTTTATTGATGCCGAAGGCAACTTGGCGGCCAATGTGGGCGACAAGATAGAGGTCCTTTTGGAGCGGAGAGAAGATGACGAGGGGGTTATTAGACTTTCCAAGGAAAAGGCTGCAAAGATAAAGGTCTGGGACAAAATCAGAGAGATCTATGAAAACGACGGCACCGTCAAAGGCACTATTCTTTCGAGAGTTAAGGGGGGGCTCTCCGTGGATATTGGCCTTCAGGCCTTTCTGCCCGGCTCCCAGGTTGACCTCAGGCCGATTAGGGATATGGATAGCCTGGTGGGTATGGAGCATGAGTTCAAAATAGTAAAATATAATAAAAGGCGTGGCAATATTGTCTTGTCCCGCCGGGCGATATTAGAAGCAGAGCGCGTGGCCCTGAAGGATAAAACCTTAGATATTATTGAGGAGGGCGCTGTCCTCCGCGGGATAGTAAAGAATATCACTGATTATGGCCTCTTCATTGACTTAGGCGGTATAGACGGTCTTGTACATATTACTGATATGTCCTGGGGGAGGGTGGGACACCCTTCTGAAATGCATAAGGCCGGGGATGAAATTGAAGTAAAGGTCTTGAGCTTTGATAAGGAGAGAGAAAGGGTATCTCTCGGCATTAAGCAGTTGGTGCCTGACCCATGGAGCCAGGTTGAAAAAGAGTACCCTATTGGCGCAAGGATTACCGGCCGTGTGGTCAGCTTGACAGATTATGGCGCCTTTATTGAAGTGGAGCAGGGTGTGGAAGGACTGATTCATGTTTCTGAAATGTCCTGGACTCGGAAAGTCAGGCACCCTTCACAACTTCTGAGTATAGGTGACATGGTAGAGGCCATAGTCTTGAACATGGATATTTCAAAGAAACGAATCTCTTTGGGTATGAAACAGGTTGCACCGAACCCCTGGGATGTTATTGAAGAAAAATATCCTGTTGGAACAACAATAGAAGGGAAGATCAAGAATATTACTGATTTCGGAGCCTTTATCGGCATTGATGAAGGGATTGACGGCCTTGTGCACATATCTGATATCTCTTGGACCAAAAGGATAAGGCACCCTTCGGAGGTCTATGAGAAGGGGCAGGAAGTGCGGGCTGTGGTGCTCAGCATTGATAAGAACAGCGAACGTTTTTCGTTGGGTATCAAGCAGTTAGCCCCTGACCCATGGGATGAAATACCGGTGAAATTCAAGCCTGGGACGAGAGTGACCGGGACTGTAACCAACGTGACGGACTTTGGTCTGTTCCTTGAACTCGAAGAGGGCATAGAGGGTCTTGTTCATGTCTCTGAGATATCCTCTGATAAGAAGGGAAATCCTCTATCGAGGTTTCAGATTGACGATGTTATCCAAGCCAAGGTCATCAATGTCTCCCGTGAAGAGAAGAAAATTGGCCTTTCCATACGAAAGTTGGACGAGACCAGTGAAAAGGATATTCTCAGAGGTTATTTGAATAGTAATCAAGAAGCAACCTCCAATCTTGGAGAGCTGTTGAGAGAAGAAATGATGAATTTTGAAGATCAATCGGAGTCCAAGGCTCCTGACTCAAGCGAGAAAGAGCAGCTTCAGGAAGAGGAGATATCAGAGCCCGCATCGGTCAGCGAAATTGAAGCTTCCGACAGCCCTCCGGAGGAACTGCCATCGGACGAAAAGTCTGAATAGGGCCTCGTTACAAGATACAAATGTCAAACAGACGGCATCCAATACTGACAGTCCTGGTTATTATCCTTGTCATAGCCCTTGTGTTGGGCAGCGCAATGGTAATTGCGCTGAATATGCTTTCCCCCTCGTCTGATCTTTTTTTCACTGAAAAGATAGGCATTATCTCCGTAGAAGGAACTATTTCAGCCTCTCAGACTGTCACATCACAGTTAGTTAAATATAGAAAAGATAAAGACATAAAAGCTATTATCTTGAAGATTAATTCTCCAGGTGGGGCCATAGCGCCGACACAGGAGATCTACCGGGAGATCCAGAAGACAATCCCTGTCAAGAAAGTTGTCGCCGCAATGGGGACAGTTGCGGCATCGGGTGGGTACTACATTGCGGCAGCCGCGAACAAGATTGTGGCTAATCCCGGCACAATTACCGGCAGTATCGGGGTGATTATGGAATTTGTACGGGTGGAGGACCTGTTAAACAAGATCGGCATTGATCTC
>Ga0307424_1000909_pt1 | contig 15779 bp, 16 predicted proteins | sample SalMarWE160320MG_FD_202157 | JGI IMG/M metagenome (GOLD analysis project Ga0307424, IMG submission 202157) | Salt marsh sediment microbial communities from the Plum Island Ecosystem LTER, Massachusetts, United States - WE1603-20 | ecosystem: Environmental > Aquatic > Marine > Intertidal zone >... | reverse complement strand
GCTTGCCCGGCGGCTTGCGCCTGAGGACGTACGCACCCGAGGATGCGGTGAGCTTGTAGGTCGGGTTGGACTGGCCGCCCTTGAACTGGGCGACGCGCAAAGGCCCCGCAAATCCGCCCATGTGGGCCGAGAGCCACGCTTCCAGCCGGGCGACGTCGATCTCCTGGCCCGGCCGCACCGCGCCCGTGCCGGAGAATGCGCGCTGGCGGTCGAGCGGCTCAGCCATCGATCAGCCTCCAAAGAAGCGGGCGAGCAGCCGGGCGGTCTCCTCGGGCGCTTCCTCGGCGAGGAAATGGCCGCCCGCGACCGCTTCGCCCTGCAGCCGGTCGCACCACTTGGCCCAGTGATCGAGGGGGCTCTTCTTGCCCTTGCCGGGCAGGCCCGTGGCGCCCCACAGCACCTGAACCGGGCATTTTATCTTGGTGCCGGCGGCCATATCGGCCTCGTCCAGCTGGCGGTCGATGGTGGCACCGGCGCGGTAGTCGTTGCAGGCAGCCTCGATGCGTTCCGGCGCTGCGAAGTTGAGCCGGTAGTGCGCCAGCGCATGCTCATCGAAGGCGGTGAGGTCGCGCGTGCCGGTCCAGCTCGCCAGCGTCCAGTCGAGATAATACACCGGGCTGCCGCCGATCAGCGTCTCGGGCAGCGGCGAGGGCTGCGCCAGGAACAGCCAGTGATAGGTCTTGTTGGCCTCCTCGGCATCGAAGATGCGCCACTGGTCGCCGGTGGAGATGATGTCGAAAAGGGCAAGCTTTTCCACCCGTTCCGGATGGTCGAGTGCCAGCCGGTAGGCGACGCGCCCGCCGCGGTCGTGTCCCGCCAGCAGGAACTGCTCATGCCCCAGCGTTTCCATCACCTTGACGATGTCGCTGGCCATGGCCCGCTTGGAATAGGGCGCATTGCCGACCGTGTTGCGCGGAGTGGAGGACAGGCCGTAGCCGCGCAGGTCGGGCAGGACGAGGGTGAACTTCTTGGCCAGCACGGGCGCCACCTTGTGCCACATGTGATGGCTCTGCGGAAAACCGTGCAGCATGACCAGCGGCGGCCCCTCGCCGCCGGCGCGCAGGAAGATGTCGGCGCCGTCGCCCGCCACCACCCGCTGGCCGAAACCGGGGAACAGATCCTCGCTCATTTCGCCTTCTCCCGCGCAATCGCCCGCCAGCCGATGTCGCGCCGGCAAAACCCTTCGGGCCAGTCGATGAGATCGACCGCAGCATAGGCTTTGGCGGCGGCTTCCGCCACTGTCGTGCCCAGCGCCGTCACGTTGAGCACCCGTCCGCCATTGGCGAGGATGCGGCCGTCATCGCTTCTTGTGCCGGCATGGAAGATCTCCACTCCGTCGAGCGCTGCCGCCTCATCGAGCCCCTTGATCTCTGAGCCTTTCTCCGCCGCGCCCGGATAGCCGTTGGCCGCCATCACCACGGTAAGCGCCGCCTCCGGCCACCAGCGCACCGACATCGCATCGAGGGTGCCGTCCGCGGCTGCCAGCATCAGGGCAACGATGTCGTCCTTGAGGCGCATCATCAGCACCTGGCATTCGGGATCGCCGAAGCGGACATTGTATTCGATCAGCTTCGGCCCCTCGGCGGTGATCATCAGCCCGGCATAGAGCACGCCCTTGTACGGCATGCCGGCCTCGGCCATCGCCTTCACCGTCGGGCGGATGATCCGGGCCATCACGTCTTCGATCAGCGCTTCGCTCACCACCGGGGCGGGAGAATAGGCGCCCATACCACCAGTATTGGGGCCGCTGTCGCCCTCGCCCACCCGCTTGTGATCCTGCGCGGTGGCAAGCGGCAGGGCCGTCACACCATCGACGAGAGCGAAGAAGGAGGCTTCCTCGCCTTCCATATAGTCCTCGATCACCACCTCGGCTCCCGCGGCGCCGAAGCGGCCGGCGAAGATCTCCTCCAGCGCCCCTTCTGCTTCGGCACGGGTCATGGCGACGGTGACGCCCTTGCCGGCAGCAAGTCCGTCGGCCTTCACCACCACCGGGACCGGGATGGAGGTGAGATGATCGAGCGCCGCCCGGCGCTCGCTGAAGCGCTTGTAGCCGGCCTGCGGGATGCCCGCCTTGGCGCACAGATCGCGGGTAAAGCCTTTCGAGCCTTCCAACCGCGCCGCCGCCGCATTCGGTCCAAAGGACTTGATGCCGGCCTCATCGAGGGCATCGACCAGCCCGGCCACCAGCGGGGCTTCCGGCCCCACCACCACGAAACCCACATCATGTTCCCGGCAAAAGGCGATGATGCCGGCATGATCGCCCGCATCGAGCGCCACCAACTCGGCCACCTTGGCGATGCCGGCATTGCCGGGAGCGCAGTAGAGCTTGTCGGTCAGGGGGCTCGCCGCCATCGCCCAGGCAAGGGCATGCTCGCGTCCGCCCGACCCGATCAGCAGGATGTCCATTGCGTCCTTTCCGTCCTGGGCGCGGCCATTGTCTGAAAAACCTCAAGGCTTAGGATAACGGTTCGGCGGCGGGATGCCGCGTGCGATTCCGCCATAAGGCGACTAAGAAGCGAATTCGAGGCGTTATGTCCACCGGCTCTTTGCCCTTCGACCCCGAAACCGGCGAGATCGTCGAGGAAGGTGCTGCGTCCAACCTGGCCGAACTCACGGTCTCCGAGTTGTCGCAGGCGATCAAGCGCTCGCTGGAGGACACCTTCGGCTATGTCAGGGTGCGCGGCGAGGTGGGGCGCGTGTCGCGGCCCGGCTCCGGCCATGTCTATCTCGACCTCAAGGACGACAAGGCGGTGCTCGCCGCCGTCATCTGGAAGGGGGTTGCCGGCCGCCTACGCTTCTTCCCCGAACAGGGCATGGAGGTGGTGGCCTCGGGCCGCATCACCTCGTTTCCCGGCCAGTCGAAGTACCAGATCGTCATCGAGACGCTGGAGCCGGCGGGCGAAGGCGCCCTCATGGCGCTGCTGGAGGAGCGCAAGAAGAAGCTCACCGCTGAGGGCCTGTTCGACGACGAGAGAAAGAAGCCCCTGCCCTTCCTGCCCGAGGTGATCGGCGTCGTCACCTCGCCGACGGGCGCGGTGATCCGCGACATCCTCCACCGCCTCGCCGACCGCTTTCCCCGCCATGTGCTGGTGTGGCCGGTGAGAGTCCAGGGCGAGAGTTGCGCGGCGGAAGTCGCCGCCGGCATCGCCGGCTTCAACGCGCTGGAGGAAGGCGGCCCCATCCCCCGCCCCGATCTCCTCATCGTGGCGCGCGGTGGCGGCTCTCTGGAGGACCTGTGGGGGTTCAACGAGGAGGTCGTGGTGCGAGCAGCCGCGGCGAGCGATATCCCCCTCATCTCGGCGGTGGGCCATGAGACCGACTGGACCCTCATCGACTATGCCGCCGATTGGCGCGCGCCCACGCCCACGGCGGCGGCCGAGCGCGCCGTCCCGGTGCGATCTGAGCTTGCCACCCAGCTTTCCGACCTTGCCGCGCGCAACGCCCGCGGGCTGTCGCGCGCCATGACCGAGCGGCGCAACCGCCTCACCGCCGCTGCGCGCGGCCTGCCGCGTCCCGACGACATCCTGGCGCTCGCCCGCCAGCGCCTGGACGGGGCCGCCGGACGGCTGGTGCTCGGTTTGAGGACGACTGTGGAGACGCGCCGCACCCGCTTCGCCGATGTGCGAGGCCGATTGTCGGTGCGCCCGATGCTGGTGCAGATCGGCCAGCATCGCCGCGACCTCTCCCGCCTCGGCGCCAATGCCCGGCGCGGCATCGCCCGCTTGCTGGCCGACAGCGACAAGCGCCTTGGGTCAGCGGCGAAGTTGCTGGCCTCGCTCTCCTACCAGTCGGTGCTGGCGCGGGGCTACGCCGTTGTGCGCGGACCCGATGACCGGCCCGTCACCTCGGCGACGGCGGTGCTGCCGGGCATGGCCGTGGCGCTGGAATTCGCCGACGGGCGCGCGGCCGCCCATGTCGACGGCGAGGGTCCTATCAAACATAGCGGCAAGCCGCACAAGGACGGCAGCGATCAGGGCTCGCTGTTCTGACCGGCCACCACCAGCCCGGTCATGCGGTCCATGATGGCCGGCCAGTCGAGAAGTTCCAGCCGCCCGTCGACGTGTTCGACCAGCGCCGAGCAGCTCTCCACCCAGTCACCGTCGTTGCAGTAGTGGATGCCGTCGATGGTGCGCATTTGCGGGGTGTGGATGTGGCCGCAGATGACCCCGTCGACGCCGCGCTTTCGCGCCTCGTGCACCACCGCCGTCTCGAAGCTGGAGATATATTCGACGGCCCGCTTCACCTTCCGTTTGAGTGCCGCCGACAGTGACCAGTAGGGCATGCCGAAGCGGCGGCGCAGGCGGTTGAGCACCTGGCTGATGGACATCGCCACCTCGTAGGCCTGATCGCCCAGGAGCGCCAGCCAGCGGGCATTCTGCACCACGCCGTCGAACTCATCGCCGTGCAGTACCAGATAGCGCCGCCCGTCGGCCATGGTGTGCACTGCGTCCTGCACCACGCTCACGCGGCCGAAATGCTGGCCGGCGAAGTCGCGGAAATTCTCGTCGTGATTGCCGGGGATATAGACGACGCGGGTGCCCTTGCGCGCCTTGCGCAACAGCTTCTGCACCACGTCGTTGTGAAGCTGGTGCCACATCCAGGTCTTCTTCAGCGCCCAGTTGTCGATGATGTCGCCCACCAGATAGAGCGTTTCCGACTGGGTAAGGCGGAGGAAATCCAGCAGCAGCTCGGCCTGTGCCCGGCGGGTGCCGAGATGCACGTCGGAAATCCAGATGGTGCGGTAGCGGAAGGGCGGCGGGACGGCGACGTTCATGCCGCCTCCGCCGGCCGCAAGGGGAGCGGCACGCCGGCAGCGGTCAGCACCAGCTCCCAGGCATAGCCGCGGTAAAGTGGGGTGAAGGCAAGACTGCCGCCCTGCTCCAGAGAGAGGCGGTAGACTTCGCGATGCAGATCACCGCGCGGGCTGACATGGAAGCGGGCGAGAAAACCGAACAGCGCCTGCCGGAACGGCCCCGGCAAGCCTTCCTGCTGGCCGAAGTCGACGAGGATCAGCCGCCCGCCCGGCGCCAGCAGGCGCGCGGCATGGCCGAGGCTCTTCTGCCAGTCCGGGATCATCGAGATGGCGTAGGAAAAGAAGATGCGATCGAAGCTGTCGACGCCGAACAGGGCCTCGGGATCGAAATCGGCCGCATCGCCCGCCGCCACGCGGATGCGCGGGGCAAGGCCGTGCCGGACGATGTCGCCCTTCGCCCGCGCCAGCATCGCCGAAGAGATGTCGATGCCGTAGAGCCGGGCGCCGGGATGGCGCCGGGCGGCGCGGATGAGGTTGCGCCCGGTGCCGCAGCCGATCTCCAGCACGCTCTCGCCGGTGGCCGCATCCAGCCGATCGATCAGCCGGTCGCGCCCGAGCAGGAAATATTTGCGCGTCAGGTTGTAGATGGCCTGCTGGCGGCCGTAGACGCGGTCCATGAGGTCGGCGTGGACTGCACTCGGCATGGCGCTGTCAGCCCTCGAAACGGTAGAGATGGAAGCCGCCATAGATGGCGGAGCGGTCACGCTGGTGCAGCGCGCGGGAACGCTCGGCTTGGTAGTGCCAGCGCTCGAGCAGCGGTGCCGGCACCCGGTCCGGCAGGATCGACGGCTCGCCGGCGGTGCGGAAGATCACCCGCGCGCCGGGCCTGAGGGCATGCGCCATGGCCTGCCACAGCTCGGTGAGCTGGGTATCGTTCATCCAGTCCTGCGCATCGAGCAGCACCACGGCATCGACGCTTTCGGCCGGTGCCGCCGCCAGCACCTCGCTGACCGAACGATTGTGGAGGCTGACGCGCCTGACACGCTCGCGCAAGGCGCGGTAGTTGGCTCGTTCGAGATAGGGCGGCAGGCTGGCATCGGCACTCGTCTCGTAGCGGCGCATGAACGCTTGCCAGGCGAAATAGTTGTCCTTGAGCGCGTGGCCGGTGGCGAGGCGTTCGAGCCTCTCCTTCAGAACCTCGATCATTGGCCGGCCGCCCGACAGCACCCGGTATTGCGCCGGCGGTATGCCGAGGCCGAAGAGCGACAGGGGCGAGGCGGTGACGAGGCGCACCAGCGCCTTGTCGAACAGCGGTGAGACATGACGGTCGAACCACGCCTTCTGCTCGGCCGGACTGGCGGTCGCGGCCATTTCCTCCAGCCTGACGCCGTATGCCCGCGCGATGGTATGGCCGAGGCCGATGAAGCGGCCGAGCAGGCCGTGACGGTAAAGGCCGCGCGCCAGCATCTCGATGCGCCGCCTGCCCCTCACATCCCTCGCCTCCCACCAGGCCCGCGCTTCGGGGCTCAGGGCGGATGCGATGAGGAGGTCGTAGAGCTCGATATTAGCGGGGGTGTCGGCGGCGGCGAACAGGCGGGCGAAGTCCTCATGCGCCGCGAGGCGCCGCGCCGCCACCAGCTTCAACTCGGTGAGCGCCAGATGGGCCGGGTTGAGATCAACCGCGGTGATGCGGCCCGGATCGGCCGCGAGGTAGGAAAGCACGTTACAGCCGCCCGAGGCGATGGTGACGACGTGGTCGCCGGGCTTGAGGGCGAGAGCTTCGAGATCGACCCGCGGATCCTCCCAGATCTGCGGATAGACCAGGCCGCCGAAGGCCAGGATGAACAGTCGCTCCTCGATGCCCTTGGGCGACAGCGGGCGGTGGCGGTGCACGGCATGCCCGAGGCGCTTGCGCGCCCCGCCGGGCAGATCGAGCGCAACCGTTTCGCTCATGTCGGGTCTCCTTGCGGCAAGGCGCGAATCGCGCCCCTCTTGGCCTCAAGGAGCTAACCCGGCGACATAACGGCTGCATGACAGCCGCGAGCGGGGCTCAATTGTGGTTAAGGATAGGTCCCCAGCGAGATGCCCATGGCATCTAGCTCGCCCTGCACTCTCGCGCGCAGGCGCATGGGATCATCGGGGCGTTTCTCGCGCCATTTGGCGATCTCGGCGGCATCGAACGGCTTGAAGTGCGCCGGCATGCTGGCGCGCGCAAACGTCTTGATCACCCAGTTGAGGACATCGGCGGTCTCGTCGTTGGGAAGCGCCGCGTTCACCACCCCCGGCACGTTGGCCAGGTAGCGCCGGCCGTCGGGCAGGATGGTGAAATAGCCGACCACGTCGATGAGCGGCGGGATGCGTCCGCGCTCAGGGCTGAAACCTTCCATTGTGTGGCAGCCGCGGCACTTGAGGATGTAGTTGACGCGCGCATCGTAGGACCAGGCCGGGGTGGCGAGGGTTGCGGCCAGCAGGGCCGCGACGGGAAGGATGCAAAGCTTCATGGCCTCACTCCAGTCCCTGGCGGATGCGCCGCAACTCGGCATGACTGACCGGCGCCTTGCGCAATTGGGCGACACGCGCGGCATCGGGAAGGTCCGAAGGCTTGACGTTAAGGCCGTTCAGGTCCTTCAGCACATAGGCCACCACCGCCGCCACCTGGGCGTCCGACAGTTCCACCCGCGCCGGCATGGCGGAGATGAAAGGCCGGCCGTTGATGTCGATCTTGCCCGACAGGCCGTTGACGACGACCTTGGCGGCATAGTCGGCCTCGCCCCTGGCGACCGAGGCCTTGAGGATGGGCGAGACGAGCGGCGGGGCGAGGTTGGGCGTGCCTTCGCCGTGCTTTTGATGACAGGCGCTGCAGTGATCCACGAACACCTTTGCCGCGTCCTCAGCCGCGCTCGCGCTCCCGCAAGCCGCCGCCAGCATCGCCACGCCCAACCAGATGCGACGCGGCATGGAGCGATCAGGCCTCGCCGACCACCGCCGCGACGGTGCAGTGGTACATGTTCTGGTTGTTGGCCATGCACCAATTGATGTCGTTGTGGATGCCCATGCGGTAGCCGGGCCGCTCACGCAGGTTGTAGTTGCACAGGCAGCTGTTGCAGGCGGTCTTGCCGCAGCAGTCATTGTAGCTGATGAGGTAGGACCTGCCGTCGCCGGGATGCTGGCAGGTGCCTACCCAGCTCACCTTGGAGGGCTCGGCGCCTGGCGGGCAGGAATGCAGATTGCCGCCGCAGCAGGTGCACAGGAAACCGTCGAGGGCGCAATAGCGCCAGTATTCGCAGGTCTCGTCGCCCTTGTCGCGCTCTGCCGCCAGCGCCCGCCCGCCGGAGCGGTCGAAGGGCAGCATGGGCAGCACCGTCCCGCCAATGACGAAGGCGCCGAGCGTGGCAAGCGCACTGCGCCGGCCCATGGCCTGCGCCGAGCGCCGTGCCAGCTTCTCGCTTACGCGATCCATCGAGGAAAGGATATCAGCGATGCGTTTGACCATGTCCTTCATCTCCTCCGCTGGCGCTGCCCAAGCCTTGCGCCTTTGCTCCTCAGCCCTGTTCGGCGGGCGCCGCACCCAGATAGCTCTGGATCGAGGCGACCCCCAGTTCCTTGGCCGTGAACAAGCTTTCGAGCTGTTCACGATTGTTGATCAGGCCCTTGGCCCTGACAATGCCTTCCTGATCGATCAGCACCCCGAACGGCAGCCGGTTGACCCGGTAGCCCATGCCGAGATCGGTGGAGAGCACATAGGGAAATTGAGTAAGCGAGTGCTGCTTGACGAACGCCTCGTGCTTGTCGCGCTCGCCGTCGCTCGCCAGCACCACGTCGACCCACCCCTTTTCCGCATGCGCCGTCGATTTGAGCACCGGCAGCAGCTTCTTGCATACCGGACAGGTGGGCGACAGGAAGAACAGCAGGGTGGACCGCTCGGCGGGCCCGCCCACGTGCAGCGTCTGGCCGGCGAGCGTCACCAGATCGAACAGCGGCGAGGCATCGCCGATTTTGGGACCGCCGTCGGTGATGAGCGCCCCCATCGGCGCCACGCGCTCGAACAGCACGCCCACCTGACGGGCCAGCGCGAAGATGACGATCCCCTGGATGATGACCACCACCCAGAGCACCATGACCGCGATGATCCACGGATCCGACAACGCTTACCTCCTACTGCCGCCCATTGCGGGCGAGCCATACATAGGCGCCATTGCTGGCGGCCTGCTCGACGGCGGCGATGACCAGCCACACCGTCATCACCGACAAGACGAGGACCACCGCATCCGCCAGCCCGAGGCCGCGCCCGCCATGCGCCATGCCGGCAACGGCGGCGATGAGCGCCAGCCCGACATTGCGCCACACCAGAAGCCACGACAGTCCGTGCCCCGGCCCGCCGCAGCCGCAATCGATGGTCACCTGACCGCGCAACAGGTTGATAGCGATGGCAATGCCGTAGACGATGAGGAGGACCACGGCCGCCGCCGCCGCGAAAGGCCGCGCCACCGGCACGAGAAGCCCCGCCACGATAGCCGCCTCGACAACGATGAGGCCGACCGCCGCCGCGCCTTCCAGCGCTTCCGGCAGGAGCCCGTATTCACTCATCGTCACCCGGAACATCTGGTAGTCGGTCAGCTTGTGGATGAGCCCGCGCACGAACACCAGCATCACCGTTCCCGCCGCGATGGCGGTGATCAGGGGATCGAAGGTGAAGCCGGGAATTGCCATGGTCTGATCGCTCGGGGGCCTCACTGCAGATCGAGCTGGATCGGCGTTTCGCCGCCGCGGCCCTCGCCCGCCGGCGTCAGCGCATAACCCTTGGACGGGTCGCTGGTGTAGCGCAGCACCTTCAGGTTGACGAGATCGATGGCATAGACCACCGGGGTCTCGGACTGGCTGACCGCCACCGAGAAGGCTGTCGAGGTTTTCGAGCGCGACACCACCTTCTTGGTCTTCATGTCGATGGCCCAGATTTCCTCCGCCGGGTTCTTGTGCGAGCCTTCCTCGCCATTGGGGTGCATCAGCACATAGAGGACGTCCGCCTTGGCGTCATAGGCATGGGTCTGGTAGCCGGAGGGGCGCCAGCCGTCGGCTGCGAACCTGAAGCTGTCCACCAGCTTGGCCGTCTCGCCCTCGATGTTCACGCGGTAGAGGTCGCCCAGGAAGGTGATGAACAGCCAGTCATTGCCGTCACGCTCGCCATGCAGGAAGAGCGCATCGGTGTCGGCATCGAAGATCTTGGCCGAGGCCTTGCGCTCGGCGCTGGTGCCGTCGGCATTGAGCGTATAGCTGCCGAAGGTACCGTCACCGCACATGGTGGCAAAGCGCATGCCGTTGGTGGCCGACGGATAGGTGCCGTAGCACCCGGCATTGGAGATTTCCGCCGTCTGCTTGCCGGCCTTGAGATCGACCACCGAAATGGAGGTGGCCGGCGTTGCGTCCTGCGCGAACATCCAGCGCCCGTCGACCGACTGCTGCAGCAGCGGCTTGTAGTTGAGCGCCTGGGCGCGCGTGGTGGAGATGGGGATCTCCTGCTTGATGGTGAGCGTGGAAGTGTCCCACGCCTCGAGATAGTCCGAGCGCTTGCCCCGCGTCAGTTTTTCCTGATAGCTGGTCGAGATCCACACCAGGTTGCCCGTGGGTGGCACGAACACCTGCCCGGCAAAGCCGGTGCCGATCAGTCCCAGATACTGCATGGTGTCGGCGTTGAGCACATGCAACCGGCCGTCCACGATATGGCCGATGGCGATGTCGGCGACGAAGAGCTTGGGCGTGCCGGCGGGGATGGTCGCTTCAACCACCTGCTCGGGCTTGAGAATTTCCTGGGCCGAAAGCGGTGAGGCGAGGCCGGCGATGGCCGTGGCGGCAAGCGCGAGAGCAGTGAGGCGCATGGGTAGTGTCCTCTTCGATCAGCGATGTGCGCGGCAGCACCCCCGATCGCTCGAGGGCGACACTACGTCGCGGGATTGCAGCACTCCCTTCCGTTGGCGTCAAGAGCGCAAGTCCCGAAATCTGCCGCCCTTGGCGCTTAGCCCGACTGGCCCTAGAATGGCGCCAACGAGCCGCCGAACTGGCCCTATCGGGAGCAAGCCGAATGCGTGATTGGCTGGTGCATATCCGGCGCGGCGAATACGCCAGCCTGCAGGCGCAGATCCGCCAGGCGCTGGTCTCGGCCATCCTCGACGGGGCGCTGGGCCGCGACGAGCCGGTGCCCTCCACCCGCAAGATGGCCAAGGTCCTGGGAGTGTCGCGCAACACCGTGGTGATCGCCTATCAGAGCCTCATCGATGATGGCTACCTGAGCGCGCGCGAGCGCTCGGGCTACTATGTCAGCGACAAGGCGCTGGCCGACGCCGTGCCGCCGCAACCGGCGCAGGCCGCAGACGGGGAGAGCTCCGGCCGCGACTGGAACGCCCGCCTCAAACTGGCGCCCAGCCGCCAGGAGAACATCTCCAAGCCGCTCGACTGGCAGTCCTACACCTACCCGTTCATCTACGGCCAGGTGGACCACACCCTGTTCCCACTGGCGGAATGGCGTGACTGTACCCGCCAGGCGCTCGGCCGGCGCTGGCTCGGCGCCTGGACCAACGACACCTGGGCCCATGACGACCCCCTGCTGGTGGAGCAGATCCGACGCCGCATCCTGCCGCGCCGCGGCATCATCGCTTCCGACGACGAGATCCTGGTAACGCTTGGCGCACAGAACGCGCTCTATCTCGCCGCCAGCCTGCTGGTGAGCGCGGATACGCACACGGTGGTGGAAGAGCCGGGCTTTCCCGATGTGCGCAACATCTTCTCGCTGATGATAGGCCACATGGCCCTGAACCCTGTCGATGCCGAAGGCCTTGTGCCCGGCAGCGCATTGCAGCGCGCCGATGTCGTTTACGTGACCCCAAGCCACCAGTTCCCCACGACCGTCACCATGCCGCTGGAGCGCCGCCTTGCCCTCCTCGACAAGGCCAATACCCATGACTTCGTCATCATCGAGGACGACTACGAGTTCGAGACCAATTACGTCAACGAGCCCTGCCCGGCGCTCAAGTCGCTCGACGACCATGACCGGGTCATCTATGTCGGCTCGCTGTCGAAGACGCTGTTTCCCGGCCTCAGGCTGGGCTTCATGGTGGCGCCCAAACCCTTCATCGACGAGGCGCGCGCCCTGCGCCGACTGATGGTGCGCCATGCCCCGAACAACAACCAGCGCACGGCGGCGCTGTTCCTGTCGCTCGGCCATCACGACACCCTGATCCGCCGCCTCAACCGCGCCTACCGCGCCCGCTGGGAGGCAATGGGCTCAGCGCTCAACCGCTACCTGCCGCAATCGTCCCGCAACCCCACCTTCGGCGGCACCAGCTACTGGGTGAAGGGCCCCGAAAGGCTCGACAGCGAAACGCTGGCTGAAACCGCCCGCGAGCATGGCGTCCTGATCGAGCCGGGGCGGGTGCATTTCGGGGGACACGCCCGTCCGCGCAACTATTTCCGCCTCGGCTTTTCTTCCATCGCCGAGGACCGCATCGAGCCGGGCATCGAGTTGCTCGCCGGTCTCATCGCGGGCCGAGGATAGGCCGCGCCAACCTTCAGCAGACGTCTCTTTGTCGCGCAGACAGGCCGTTGCCGGGCGTTCGCAGCCGGTGCTAGGCTGGGCAAGGGACGAGAGGGCGAAGACTCCTTCCCCGCAAGGGGAAGCCGCAGCAGGAGGCATTCACCATGTCGCTGGTCGCGCTCACCGGCAATCAGGATATCGATGGCGTCTTGTGGGGCGTGAAGTGGGACCTGACGACCCTGACTTACGGCTTCGCGACCGCGACCACCGACTATCTAGGCTACCCGCTCTTTGCCTTCCAGGGATTCACGGAATTCAACGCCATCCAGCAGGCCAAGGTCGCTGACATCATCACGATGCTCAACGGGCTGATCGCCGAGCCCGTCGTCGCAACCAGCGATCCCACCGCCGCCAACCTGCGTTTCAGTGAGGCGGACTATGTCAACCAGGATGGCCTCGGCAATCCCGGCTCCATACCGACGGCCGTGGGAACGCCGCCCGAACCGATCCAGTTCCCCACTTACTCGCACGGCGACATGTTCTTCAACACGAGCGATTACAACGCGCCGGAAAAAGGCAATTACGCCTATCTCACCATGATCCATGAGCTCGGTCACGCGCTCGGCCTGAAGCACGGGCACGTCACCCAGAACTACCCGGGATCCAGCCTCGTCATCCCGGCCCTGCCCACCAACCACGACTCGATGGAATTCTCGGTGATGACCTATCGCAGCGAGGTGGGGGGCATCACCGCGCACTACACCAACGAGCCGTTCGGTTATGCCCAGACCTACATGATGGACGATATTGCCGCCCTGCAATACCTCTACGGCGCCGACTACGGCTTCAACTCGGGCGACACCACCTACAAGTGGAGCCCCAAGACCGGCGAGATGTTCATCGACGGTGTGGGCCAGGGGGCGCCGGGGGCCGATCGCATCTTCCTCACCATCTGGGACGGCGGCGGCACGGACACCTACGACTTCTCAAATTACCACACCAACCTGAAAGTCAGCCTGGCACCCGGCAAATGGTCGATCACATCGCACAAGCAGCTTGCCATACTCGACGTTGACACCAATCACAGGGCGCGCGGCAGCATCTTCAACGCCCTGCTGCACAACAACGATCACCGCTCATTGATCGAGAACGCCAAGGGCGGCAGCGGCGATGACAAGATCGTGGGCAATATCGCCAACAACCACCTCAATGGCGGTGCCGGAAACGACAAGCTGTTTGGCAAGTCAGGCGGCGATACCCTCATCGGGGGCACCGACAACGACACCCTGACCGGCGGCAATGGCAACGACCATTTGCTCGGGGGCAAGGGCAACGACGTGCTGAACGCCGACAACGGCAACGACCTCCTCATCGCCGGCAGTGGTGCCGATCACCTCGTGGGCAGCAAGGGGGCCGACAGCCTGATTGGCGGTGGCGGCGCCGATACCCTGCTCGGGGGCGACGGATCCGACACGCTGTATGGCGGCAAGGGCAGGGATGTCATGAACGGCCAGCGCGGCCATGACACCTTCGTGTTCAAGACTGTGAAAGACAGCACCCCCGATTCCCATCGCGACGTGATCCAGAATTTCGCCGTTGGCAAAGACATCCTCGACCTGTCGGCCATCGATGCCAAGACCGGCGTTGCGGGCAATCAGGCCTTCCACTACATCGGCAGTCATGACTTTTCCAACAGCAAGGGCGAGCTGCATGCCCTGCACTTCGGCAACAACATCCGCGTCGAAGGCGACATCAACGGCGACGGCCACGCCGATTTCTCCATTCTCCTCCAGAACGTCGCAAGCCTGACGGCGCACGATTTCATTCTCTGACCGGGGCGTTGCCGGCCTTGCCGGAACGGGTGGGCGGCTGTGGCAATTCTCGATCTGGCCGACGTGGGGCTGTTCGTCGTGGCCGAGGCGGCGCGTCGGATGAGCCGGCACAGACCCCGACCTCCGGCGCGCGCTTCCCGATCAGACGCCGGTCGTATAGCTGATGCAGCTATAGTAGGTCCGGCCGTAGCTTGCGACCAAATCGGCACGTTCCAGGCCGTTGATGATGCGTCTTGCAGAGCGCCAGTCCTCTTTCGCCCCATCGAAAAAATCGGAGAGCTTCTTTCCGGTGAAAGTGCCTCTCTGCATGCCTTCAAACATGACCTTGACCGCGACATCGAGATCCATGGCAAGTTCGGGCCGCCCCACCAGATCAACCCCGATGAGGGCCCCCATCTTTTCGTAGTTCCTCTTGTGGGTCAGTTGAACCAGGCCTCTGCCCAGCCACGACTTGCCCTGAGCGTCACGCACCCAGTACGGATTCTTGACCCACGGCAGCTTTCCCGCTCCGAAAGCCTTGTTGAGAATAGCAATCGCCCTGTCGTCCGAACTGGCAAATGTCTCGCGGACTGCCTGCATCTGTCTTCCGGTTTCGTGATGGGCGGTCGCCAGCATATAGGCCAGCCAGCGGTCGTCAGCGGTTGGCAAGTCGGCTTCCCATTTGTCGAGAATGGCGGAAATGCCCTTCACTTGTGATGGCTTCAATGATCCGTCGAACAGGTGCAACCTGGCATGATCAAAGAAGAATTTGCGATTGATACTCATAGCCGGCCTCCATCGAATTCGCGAAAGATCGCGAAGACGCCCCCACCGCAAAGGTCAATCGAAACCTAGAACGAAGCTTGCGTTGCGTCAAGAAAACTCCCTTGAGATCTTGCGTTGGCAAAAGAATTGCTCACAATAAGTATTTAAGTCTCTTATAACCCGATGGTACACATAAATAGCAGTAGATCATACATTAAACCGGATACCCGCCCCAGCCCTTCACCGTCCTGAGAGCCAGCGAGGACTGGATGCGGGCGAGGCCCGGGAGGCGGGCGATGCGGGTGCGGTGGATGCGCTCGTAGTCCTGGGCATCGATGGCGGCGACGCGCAGGAGATAGTCGAACTGGCCGCCCATCAAATGGCACTCGAGGATCTCCGGCACCAGCGCCACGGCTTTCTCGAAGCGCTCCAGCGCATCCTCCGACTGGGTCCGCAGCGAGATCTCCACAAAGAACTCGATGGTGAGGGCGAGCTTCTCGCGCGACAACCGCGCCGCGTAGCCCTCGATCACGCCAGCCTCCTCCAGCAGCTTCACGCGCCGGTGGCAGGCCGAAGGCGACAGGCCCGCCTTTTGTGCCAGTTCGGCGACTGACTGGCGGCAGTCGCGTTGCAGCTCCATCAGGATGCGGCGGTCGATCGAATCGATGTCGATGGGCTTCATTCCAGAAATTCCGAAATTTGTCGAAGATCATTCGGAAAAAGTGATCGATAGCAGGATAATTCGGAATTCTCATCACCGCAATCGTGCTAGCACCCCGCTCGACATCAGGGCCATCGCCCCTGCGCATGAACGGGAGGAGCCAACTCATGCTTATCGGTGTGCCGAAAGAGATCAAGGTCAAGGAATTCCGCGTCGGGATGACGCCCACCTCGGTGCGCGAGGTGGTTCATCATGGCCACAAGG